>Ga0222719_10003212_pt1 | contig 14605 bp, 19 predicted proteins | sample C33_34DmetaG_FD_165039 | JGI IMG/M metagenome (GOLD analysis project Ga0222719, IMG submission 165039) | Estuarine water microbial communities from San Francisco Bay, California, United States - C33_34D | ecosystem: Environmental > Aquatic > Marine > Unclassified | place: USA: California...
GCTAGGGTCTCTAAGCCCCTGTCCGCAAACTCTTCAAAGAACGGCTTATCGCTCGTCATTCTGCCGTCTGGGGAAATGGTGAACTGGACGCCGCTACTGCGCAGGGCGTTAATTTTTTCCATCTCGGCCTGTAAATCTTTCTCAGCCATTACTCTTGCCCCTCCATACTTTTAATAATTATGTCGATATTGTAAATGTCAGCCGCGCCCTGCACAGGATTGTAGGGGTTGGCCTTCTTACTCATTCTCAATTGAATTTCTTGTTTAAGCTTGTTTAAATCATCGACGGTTTTAGGTTTTTCAACGCCAAAGTATTTCGCAATGTGGGGCAGTTCGGCTTTTGCTTCTGCAAGTCCCGCGCCCGTCGTGTCGGTTTTTGCCCGCTCAACTAATGGCATGATAAACGTCATTGCGTCCAAATCCGGGTCGCGCTTTCTTTCGAGTATGAGGCGAGCTCGAATACTCGACACTGCCTGCAGTGCTTTTCTGTCGACGTCCTCCATCACTATAACGTTCTTGTCAGGATAGCCCAAGACACTCTTCGCGTACGTCATTGCTTCCCTAAATTCTTCGTCATTGTTAGACTTGATGCCACTGGTTAGGCGACGTCTGGTCTCGCCGGTGATGTTTCCATTTTCTTGCGCTTCATAGACATCTACGTATTTGAGTGTTCCGTCAACCAGCTTGCGATCTAAGGCAAACACAACAGTAGCAATATCAGTCCCGCCTTTGGTGTTCATTGCGCTTGTTATGGACGTCCACGCCGCTGGGTCTTGGATGCGTAGCTTTTCCATTAGCGTTTCTTCTAGGTCATCGTCGCCGGCTACTTCGGCCAACTCTGCTTGTATCTCTAAGGATGCCTTTTTTCTTTGGCGTTCCGCGCGGGCGTCCATTGCACTCTCTGTTGCGAGATCCGACTTGACGGCGTCGTTTACCGCCTTAAACACCCCGGCAAGCTCGGAGCCGGTCATCTCACTTATGTCCAAAGCGATTGCAGGGTCTGTTACTTCTAACGTCATGAGCTCTTGCAAACGAGCGTTGGGGTCTCGGTTAACCCAGTTCGCAATCTTGTCTTGCTGTGCCGCTTGGTAAGCCTCAGTGGTTGTCTTGACCGCCGCTTTTCTTTCCGCGCCGGTCAGCTTGCCCAAAGTATAAATTCTAGCAATCTCAGCCTCAGCCTGTTGTTTCGTGCTGATTAGTGTTCCGTCTGAACCCAACACCGGCCCAGCCGCCACGATGGTGGCAACGGTTTCGCTCACTGTATCCACAGCCGCAAAGTCCATAGCCCGTTCGTTTTCCTGCTGGTTGGAAATCATCTCAGTTATGTGGGCACGCAAGGAGGTGTTCGCGCTAGTCGCAATGCTGGCCTGAAAGTTTACTGCGGTTACTGGGTCAATCTCTTTTAGAGCTTCCGCGTAACCGTTACCGATGGCGTTAATCTTTTGCGCGTATTCCGTCGGATCAAGAAGGCGGTTTGCTGGGTTGAGACGGAAGTTTGCTATTTCCTCTTTGGCCGCCATCTCCAGCCGAGACGACATAACCTTTAGGGCAGAATCGCGAGCGATGTCGCCGGTTGGCATTACCAGCTCGCTACCACTTTCTTGAGCTGCTTTAAACTGTTCTGCGGTTGGCGCGTTCTCTGCGCCGAACTTAACAGCCTCTTCCTTGGCTTCTTCATAAACAAAATCAGTCACTTTGTTTAGCGCGTTTGCGATAGCATTAGACGCTTGGGCGCGAGCCTGCCCAGTCCGAGCATAACTAACATTGCCCACGCTGGCGATAGATGCACCCAGTGGTCTATATTTTGGAAGTCTGTCAGCCATATTGTTACCTATCTACAATCCCTTGCCCGTGCCCGTGCCCGTGCCCGTCTTCATACCCATAGCCGCCGCCGTCATGATTGTCGCGGATGCGTTAGCAATGCCGGCCTTGATTGCCGCCTTGCCTTGAGCCATTAATTGCTGGCTCTCTAAATCACCAATACGAAGTGCGAGCTGAGAATTAAGATCAAGCGTCTTCATCTCCGTCACGCCACCGGCGGTGGCTAGGGTCTGCAGTGCCCCAGCGGTGCCGCTAAAGGCATCAATGCCGCCAGCACCAGCACCCGCAATAATCGACGCCTGTGTTTTTAAGATGTTGTCTAGTGCCTTGTTCGCCGCTTCTTTGTATTTCAGCTCTTCACCCTTGGCCTGTTGCTTACGCAACTGTGCCTGCTGATAAAGGCTCTTGGCCTGTTCCCGCCCGGCGTCGACCTGCATATAGGCAGAAGCGACTGCCGTGCCCATTAAAATATATGGTAGAGCTTGCATCTTATTGTCCCACGCTTACTTTGTAATCAATCCCAAGCAACGTCATTTTTAATGGCGATGATTGGCCTATAGTTATTTGTCCATCATAAGTGTAACCGAGAATGCCGTGAAGTGTTTTAATGCCGGTAAACTCGGATACGTCCTCGTCCAGAATGCCAGAACCGAAGTTTCTAAACGGCACTTCTTTGCCATCAATCGTCAGCGACTGTGTCTCAAACAACTCCGCATTAACCTCGAAGATGCGCTTCTTAAAGCCCTTTAGTGAACCGCTCGCTAGGTTAGGCTCGACCGGCAGTGTTTTTATTTCCGGCGTAAAGTTTAGGCCAACCTCGTAGCTAGTAGTGGCGGGCGATGGTGTAAATGTAATTGTAGATGGCGAAGCTCCAACGACCCGTGGTTCTTCAACAATGCCATCACGGACTATCTGTACAGTAAGCCCCTCAAGGTGTGGCATGTCGACTGAAGCCGCAGCACCGCCAGTCTTAGCACAATCCAGCAACACATCAGGGTCAAATAGCTCAACGTAATAACTGTCAACCCCATTAACATTGCGCTTAACCACAACGTATATATCAGCCACGTCAACGCCGATGTTAATGAAATCCCCATTTGTCGTCCATTCGCTTGGTGCCACAACCTGTTGTGACCTAAGCACAGTATAACACGCTATCGATCCGTCGTCGTCGTTGACCAACAATAGCCGGTCTCCCTCGTCGGTGCCGGTCGAGCGGCGCACAGCCATTTCACTTGGAGACCTCAGCAGGTGAGACGACAACAAAGAAATCTTGGCGGACGTGTAGGCGGCCACTTGGTCGCTAAACACAAATTCCTGAATGGCACGGCCTTGCCGCTGAATGAATAGGGTGGAGCCATCCAAGTTCTGAACACGAATACCTAGGCGGCTTCCAAAACTTGTTTGCGCTTTCACAATAAGGTTGGATGGCGTGATTGGCTCGTCGAGAGCTTGCGGCACATAAAACTCATTGCCGCTAGTAAAGATTTGTAGGTGACGGCCAGAATACATATCAATGATTGCATTGAATGTGCCGGTATCCATCGTCGCCTCGACAGAGGCGTCGTCGAGACCCTCACCTTTATCAAAGTCGAAAAAGGCGGAAACGCGAGAGCCCCAAATGGTGGACGGTCTGGTTCGCGTGCCACCAAAGAAAAGCCGACCCTCGTGGAAAACGATAGACTGCGGCCAGCCCCGTGTTACCGACCAAGTGTTTTCATAACCCTGCTCTAGTTCCCAATCGGCGTCATCAATTACTGAGTCATCAAAAAGAGGAACCTCGCAAAAGCACTCAAGGACAGCAAGGCTTTTTCGGCGCACAATCCGAAGCCGTCCAAATGGCGTCACATTGATATATTGATTTTCGTAGTCTGACGCGAGCCCTGTAAAAATGTTTGCGTCGGAACCGCTATGCTTGGCGGTCAAGGTTATGTTGCCTACGGTTCCCGACACCTCTAGGTGGTCATGCGGAACGAGCGGGTTAAAAACAGAACCCTGTGTCACAGTTAGACTAAAAGCAAACGTCGGCGCGTTGTCGAATAAAATTGTTGATACTGTCCAGTCTGCGTCCGTCGCGCCTCTCTGGATTTGTAGAGGCTCCAGCTCAGAGTGAACAATAAGAAGCGTGTCCGCAGACTGCACCCAGTTCATCTCTGGCACGATAGAGCTGGTAACAGATGGCACGGCAAGATAGTCGTCTCCGGTTCCGTTAATGTTGGTGATAACGACACCGTCTTTGTAGACGTACATTCTGCCGGGCGTGAAGACCAGCATGTAGCTGTCCGTAACACTGAACTCAAATGCGACCATTCTGGTTCCGTTGCCTGCACCCGCATCCAGCTGGTGTACAAACCTTGTTCCGTCACGACGCTTGGCCCCACCCTGTGGTTGGATGGTGACGTTCCGAGCTGTTGCTAACCCGGAGTTATACTGGGCGATGTCAGTTCTGGCACGCAACTTAGGGTCAAGTTCGCCAGCAGTAAAGTCGTTTTGAACCTGAATAAGTCGCGTCATGATCGAACGTCCGCCAATGGGAACTCTTGAATTGTTTGCGCTGGCCGGTCTGCACCATCGATATTCATCGACACGCGGGCCAGTCCTCCGCGCATATTCTCACTTGGGGCACCAAATGCCCGCTCGTGGTAATACTTTGCCTTGGTCATTTGATCTGTAATCGGCTCGGCAAACTCGGCAGCGAGTGCTGTCTTTAATAGCCGAACGAAGTACGGAGGAAACGACGAAGCTTCCGGCAGATACTGGTAATCAATCCAGACGTTTTCATAATTTGTGTACAGGCCGCCGGCATAGATTTCAAACTCACGAACACTGTGCGAGCCAGCACCGGCACTATTAAACACAGCCTTTGGATTTCCGAGAATGTCTCCGGGGACGGCATACTTATACTTCCATTCGTTTATTGGCGCGTCGAGTAGGCGCGAGAGGCGAACCTTGCGGACAGACCAACTGTATGGGTACTGCATTAGAACCGTATCACGCACATCGTCGTACAAGCGGTCGGCAATCTGTGCCTCGTCTGTACCATCAGAAAAGCTCGACAGCGGAGCCGCGCCGAGCATGATGAGTGCGTCAGAACATATAGATAATTTTGTATCGCCTGCGGCCATTTATTTTCCTCCAAGGAAAAGATGGGGGCGGCGAAAGCCACCGCCCCCAGCCAAGACTATTCAGTCGTTGCGACTTCAACAATGCCTTCGTCATCAATGGCAACTGCACCAGCAGACACCATAGAAGAAACCAAGAAGCTGGTTTTGTGAGGAACGTAGTTGATTTCGGTTTTCTGGTTCAAGCTTACGCCGAGGCCAACAGCATCTTTATGGAAGAAGAAGTTGGTGCGGGTGCTTGGCAGAGGGAGACCACCTTCGGTGCGGTCACCGAGGGTGACAAACTTAAATCCGAGGAATGTGTCAATCTCGCCGCGAACCAATGCTTTAACAGACGAGAAGTCAGAAGAGGTTACTTCTGTTTCGTCCAGCAAAGACGACAAGCCGTTTGCGTGGATTACAGCAACGCGACCTTCGGCAGGTACGTTTTTGGTATCCAAAGCTTTTTTGGCAGCAAGCAATTTTGCGAGGTTCAGGTTTGTGCCTGTGCCACCCACATCGGTGCCGACTGTGGCTGGCGAAGTTGCGCCAACCAATGCGTCAATTACAATTTGATCCATACGACGACCAATGGCACCACCAACAACTTGAACAAGCTCACGACGCTCATCAAAGTTGATGTGCGATTGTGTGAAAATGTCGCTGTATTCTGCGGCAATGTAATCGGTCATTGTGGCTGTGACTTGTGCGTAAGTCACGTCCAGCGGAGTTACGTCAGCCTGAGGCGTACGAACGCTTGCTGAACCCTTACCAATTTTAGGGAATTTTACTTGTGAACCTTGGATGTTCATCCGTTCGCGGGTAAGACCGGCAAGAGCGCGGGACGCTTGGTAAGCCTGCTTAACCTCGGCATCGAACAACTGAACAAAGGCGTTTGAAATGTTTGAAGACATGACAATGTCCTTTCTTTCATGAGTTAAATACAAATTTCGTAGCAGGTATCCGAATTATTCGGGCTGTCACTTGGGCACGTTACGCTTTGCCCCCACGCGGGGTCGCCGGGCCATAAGGTTATCCGTCACGTTATATTCTATAGAAAAAGGGCAGTGCTGTAAATACGGCACTGCCCAATGGTCTAGGAGGTTTTGCAACCTAATTATAGGGGGTAATTCGGCTAACTTCCATAGACTTCATTAAATAACTTCTCGACCTTAATCCGGAAAGTCGGGTCGTTGGTGTATCGCGGATCTGCCACCATAGCGTTTAGCTCTTCTTTTGACGGTGCGCCTTCTGGCTGCGCCACCTCGATTGGAACTGGCTGGTCACCGTAGTAGCTGCGAACTTTTTGCAAAGCTTTAAGACCTTGGGCTGTGCCGCCCATAATCTTAAACTCTTCGAAATCGTCGTTACCCCAGACGCCCTTACGGACTAAGCCTTGAGCCCACTCAGTCATAGACTTGATTGTCAGGTCAGCATTTGGGCCAAGCTTTTCGTGCTCTTGTTTGTACGAGAGCTGTTCTTCTGCCTCGGCTTCGCCGGCCATTGCGATGAACTGTTTACCCAGTTCCTCAAACGCCGCTTGGCTGACGCCGTTTTCTTTGGCCCACTCAGTGTAGGTGGACAGGAGGGGGTCGTCCGCCTCAATCTGCGCTTGACTAAACAGCTCGGTGTCGTATTTCTCGGGAGCCTTGTGTTTTCCCTGAGAAAACTTTTTTTGGAGCTCGGAATAACTTTTGGCCAAGTTCTCTACGTCTGGGCCGGTCTCGTCATTCCAGAACTTGTCGGGGAACCATTCCTCTTTTTTAAATTCAAGTTCCTCGTCTTCTGACGCCAGCGTCGTTTGTTCTAGGCTGGGATCTGTGTCGGGTTGCAAATGGTTAATAACTTCTTGCTCTGGCTGTTGGTTATCCTCGCTCTCCGTAGAGGCTTGGGCCAGCAATCCTTCGTCTTCACTCATAATTCAGATGCCTTTTTAATACGTCGTTCGATTTCTCGAACCAGTGAATTTTGACCTTCGCGGGCATAACCGTGGGAGGCTTCCTCCCCCGGATACCACGTCGGCTGCTCAATCGTCAGTGACCGCAAATGCTCCAATAGCTTTTGACCGTCATCACTGCCGAATACACGCAGGTACAGTCGATCAACGTCGTCCTTGTCTTCCTGCTGTGTTCTGCGGGTCTCGGGCTCGACCAAACGTAGGCCGTCCCACCCTTCGATGTTTGTTGTTTCAGACATTTATAGCTCCTTTGGTTTGTTTAAATTTCCTCGTTTGCGACTGCACCCTCAACCACTTCCCCGAGCACGCCGGCTTCTTGGGCGGCCTGTGCCGCCTGCATAGCCTGCTGTTTAATTTCTTCTCGCTCTTGAGGTGTGGTGCGGAGGTTCGCCGGCACGCCGAGCTTGTCAGCAATGTAGTCGGCAATGCCGTCGGTCTTGATTGCAATCTGGCCCGCTGGCCCAAGTCCCGCTGCCATTTGCACCCACTGCATGATTTTTTCGATGTCGCCCATATTCTGAGCTTGTGCGATTGGTGATACCGGCGTGACCTTAACTTCGAGGCCGTTGACGCGGAGCGGCATCTCAATGATGCCGCGCTCGTCCATAACCGCCAAAATGCGTGCAACTAGCGGCACCATAGTCTCGGTGATAAGGCGGCCAAAAGCAGAGCCTAAGTTTTGAGACAGCTCTTTCATGCGCTCGGCCACTTCAGTGGCAGAACGTGCGGACATGTTGTCCGGCGGCAGAGTGTCGTCGAGCAGGATGCGCTTAACATTCATTCGTAGGTCGTTGATTATAATCTGGCTTACATTGAAGTCGCCAGAACGTGGCAACATTTTCAAGCTTTCACCCTGAGGCCCGCCATTACGCGCGACGGGAATGATTGCGCCCGGCGCGATGCGGATTGCTTGCGGATTTAGCACGCCGTCATCTGCGGCGGTGTACACGCCAGCAATAGACAAGGACGCGTTCTTGAGCAGGAGCTCGAGGGTTTTGTTTAGCGTCTTGATGTCTGGGATGGCGGTCAGCAGAGGCCCACGGCCATAGACCTCGCCGGCAACCTTCATGTAGCGAGCCACAATCCACGGGCTTGTTTTCATTTTACGTTGCAGAAGGCTTGTCTCGCCTTTCACCCAGATGACGTGATAGTCAAAGTCGCCACGCTCTTGGTCTAGCATTGTGGCCTCGATAAGGTCGATTTCTTCTGTGGGCTTGTCTTCAATTTGGCGGACGAGCTCATCGGGCAGCTCAGCGTCGGCCCAGTGGGTTTTGATTGCCTCGCCCTTCAGGCGCATGCGGCGGTACACATTGTCGACCTTACCGTGTGCGCCTTCTTCTATTGAAACTAGGTACTGGGGCACAGCCGTAAACCGGATTGGTGTTACATCGTCGCCGGGTTGCACCAGCATGACGGCAGTGCCAACAGACAAGTCCATAAGGAACTCGCCCATTGCCAAATCAAAGTTTGTCTGGCGCAGAAGCGCAAACATTTTATTGGAATAAATGTCGAGAGCCTCTTGAGCTTCAATCTTGCGGTCTTCTGGAATATCTGGGCCGGGCTCTAAACGGCACCAAGTGCCGTATGGCGGAAACAAACCAGATTGGATGCGATTGGCAAAACGCTGAACAGAGTTAATTGCGGTGCTGTCAAACACACGAGCCATTTTATCCTGACCCGGAGCACCGCCGCCCTCGTAGTAGCCGTCATAAAGATTGCGCTGCGGTAGAGCAAACTCATAGCAGTCTTCATAAATGCGACGCCAGTTATCTTTGCGGGACTGTGCCGCCGCGTGCCGTTTTAGAATTGTTTTAACGTCCATCATGCCTTGTCCTTATTCCGGCTACTTATTGCTGCGGCTTTGCGCCTCGCGTCCGCCTTGCTAGATGCGCCCCATTTTCTGAGGCTTAAAAGTAAGCGCGTGGGTTTCCCAGAGCTGTCGCGCTCGGGGCCAGACACTCCGGCCATACGAGCCAAGAACGACGCGCGTCTTGGGTTATCGCCAGACCTTACCGGTGCCTTGACGCCATAGTGCTTGCGGCCTGCGGCGTTGAGGCCACCGCTTGGGCTCTGGTGCTTCTTACTAGCCACGGGACGCTCGCATGTTATCGATCAAGTTAGGGTATGGTCGGCCTGCCTTCTTGGCGGCGGCCATAGCAGAACGCTTGCGCTTGGAGCTCATTTTCTTGGGCTTGCCTAAATCTTTTGGGCGTTTTTTGTCCCAGACCTGCTTGCTCATGCCTCGGTTTCCTTTTTCTTAGCCATCGCGTAGCGTGACCCGCCGTCAACTGTGCGGCCACCAAATTGCTTGGCGTACTCCTTAGCCGCCTGCATGCCGGCCTTTGTATAGGCGAAGTGGCGAACCCTTCCATCTTTTAGAATAACTTTTGGCATAACTACTTATCCTAGGGTTTGCTTGCCGTTCTCTGTCGGTCTTGGCCCGAGGCGGTCTGCTGTCATCAAGGTGCGTCGGCTGGATCGACGCGCGCGCAAAGAAGATGTTACGCGGCGACCCATTGCGGCCTGAGCCCTCTTGGCTTCTTTTTCGGCGTCACTTCTCTGCGCCTCCAAATTCTCGATTTGACGTTTCTCGGCGGCGCGGCGTTGGCGTTGGACAACAGCGGCAAAGTCGGGTGTTTTCCCGCGAACAACGTCATCTACATTCGCCAAGGTTCCGAATACCGCCTTGTCCAACTTGTCGGGGACAACTCTTTTGCGGATGCTACGGCCAAGTTTGCGGACCCCTTTGGTGACCTTCTTGAATGCTTTTTTAATAAAAAACTCAGGGTAACCAGTCTCGGGGTTGATGCTGTTTTTCTTGTCCCCAACAATGTAGGCTTCCATATCTACTTCGGCGGCACTAAAGGCATTGGACAAAGCCTTCATTAGCTCAGCGTCATCAAGAAGCTCGCGAGGAACAACTAGCTCACCATTGGTCAGGTGCCCCATAACCGTGTCGGTCTTACGGCCCTGTTTGGCAAGATCATCAATGCTCATATCTAAAAATCCTTGCTTAGGGGGTCGAGGCCAGCCTGCGCGTCTTCACGGCTCATGCTAATCAAAGACCGTAAACCGCCAGTGCGTCGGGCCTTGCCACGCGCTTGGATTTGTTTGCGGCGTTCCAGCTCATCCGCCTCTAGACGGGCCTCTTGCTCCGCCTGCAACTCTGCAATGCGTGGGTCGGGCTTGGGGGTCTTGACTTTAAATAAGTTACTCATAATCGTATGTCCTTGCAAATACAGCGTAGTCTGAACCGTCAGGGCCGTACTTCTTCATGACGCCCTCTTTCTTTAACTTTAACGCGATTGCAAAGCGTATGGCAAGCAAATCATTGGTGTTGCACGTTATCTGCATTCTATGTAATCGCAATTTGCGCGCAACATAATCAAAGTACCTTTGGCACATCCGCGTAATCGTGATGGGACGCTTCTCAATGTCGTAGCTTGTTAGCATCCAGCTCTCGGAAACACCATTCCAAAGAATGTGCGAACCAAAGCAACAGACCGGCTTATTATCCAAAAATGCCGTATAACTGTGCTCCTCGTTTTGGTAGTATTTTAGGTTGTCCTCAAACTCTGGAATTAGCTCGTATGTCTTCAAGTCGAACTGTCGCAAGTCCATCGCCCTCGGGTGGTACCACTTAAACGGCACTATTTTGACGTGGTCGCTGTCGATTATCTCTGGTATGAGGCTTTGCATCATATCCCCCCTAAAAAATACTAAAGTCGGTATTCGCCTGAATTTGCTTGAATTGCTGTCGACCATTCGGGTTGCGCGTCAATGATCGATGCTCGCCACCACCTAACATTAAATAACCGTATGCGTCGCCAACGTGCGAGTGCTCGTTCTTGTTTGGCGCGTCTCGGAAGCGTTCTTGACCTGCGCCAACCGCCACGCGCTTGAAATGGTAACCACCGGCTAATGCCTTGCGCGTGCGGTTGCACTCGCGGGCTACCAGCAGTCCGGGCTTGCCGTCAATCAACCTGTTCATAGGCATAGCACCAGCCTCGCGCCGAACCATAAAATCATTTGAGGCGGTGGGCTGCGCCCGCAGGCCCAGCGTCTTCAAATGATCAAACGCAGTTACCTCAAAAATCTCATCTCTCTTCATGCCAGCAGGGTCACCCCAGATAAAAACATCCGATCCAGAAAACTTCTGCTGTATGTCCGCCATCAGGTGGTGGGCAAATCTCTCGAGCCCCATACTAAACGCGACCAGCTCATGCACAATGTGCCATCGGCCATTAGGCATCTTCTGCCCAAATACTGCCGCCGGCGTCAAACCAAAGTCGAGGCCAATGTGTACAGGTATGCCCGGCTCAATCTCCACGTCATACGACATGAGGCTGTCCGAGAACTCGTGCCAGACCGGCTTGCCGTCCTGCACGAACACATACTTAGCACCGGCGTAGCATTGCACCCAGTCCAACGTCTTGCCGGCCAACTGCTGCTCGTAATACCCCGGAGGCAGGTTGTTCGTGTTTTCTGCGTCGGGGTTGTTTATCCAATATTTGTTCGCGGCGAAGATAGCGTCCGAGTGCTCCTTGGTGCCCTCGACCACGCCGCCGGGCTGTTTATAAAACTTCCACGGATACTTGCCCCTGATAGGGTTCTTCTCCGCCAAGTCATGCCACCAGTGGTCGCTATCCATCGGGTTTGTCGACATCCACACACCACGCCACGGACACCCGCCGTGCTTCTTGGTGGGATAACGACCAACACGCGACGTCAAGCCATCGACCACGGCCTTCGGTAGTTCTCGCGCCTCATCAATAAATCCGCCGGTCAACTCCAGCGACAGCAACTTCCGCACGTCGCGGGGCTGATCCAAAGCCAAAAATATAACTTCGCAGTCCAGACCCGGAACACCGTCGCGCTCAGGCAACTTAATATGGTGCGTGATAGGCGGAGACCAACGCATCGCACCCCACACATTCTCAGGAAATAACTCTTGCCACGTTTTAATCGTCGTCGTCCGCAGCTCGGGGTACGAGTTACGAATGACGGCGAAGCGCGTGTAGCGAACATTGTCTACAGGCGAGGCCGGCTGTTTTACAGCTCGCAACATTACCTCAGCCAAGGACGCAAACGTCTTGCCGGAACCAACCGGCCCCATCAATCCACGCACAAAGCTATCGTCGTTCAAAAATTTCCACGTTGTCGGGCTTTGCGAGAAGTCCAAGTTGAGGCCCGTCAGGGCGTCAACGCTGGGCTGTTTCCTACGACGGGGCGAGCGGTCGCGCGACTTACTTGTTCTCGCCATCGTCGTCCTCCAACGAACTGTGGGTGCAGGCGGCCATATCGAACAGCTCTTCCAACGTCACGGTAATCTTTGTCTCTTCGGTCTCAAACTCAAAGAACACACCATCACACGCTCCACACTGTATCTTCTGACTACCCTCGTAGACCCGACCACGGGTTAACTGCCCGCAGAAGTCGCACTCAATATAATCATCATAAAAGCGCACAAACTCGTTACGTTTGAACGGCACAACATTGTCATTCATCCTCGTCCGCCTCCACTACCTCATAGGTTGTTGTCTTCGGGCCGGTCACATTGATACCAATCATGCTCGGGCGTTGCTCGTCGGAGTTCGCTTCCAACAACCCACGGTGCTTGGCCAGAAGGCGCAGTGCCGACATCTTGTCGTGCATCTCTACTTCAATCTGATTGCCGTGTGCGTTGGGCGTTATCTTAACCTTCTTAATCGAACGCCGTGCCCGGTCGGACAATCTATCCGACGCCATAACGCCGACATTGCCCAGCTCGTCCCAGCTCAATACATCGGTGACTTCGCCGGAGGCAATGGCCTCCAGCTCATTCAGCACGGCCTCACGCTTGCCCTCATCCGGCGACGCCAAGGCTTCGCGCTGTTCTCTAACTGTCATCTTGCTGTCGCTCATCCGCGCACTCAGCTCCTACCGCTGCGTAGCCGGCCAAGTCCAGCCAGCTATCATTGTGATTAGGTGATTGTATCAAACGTGCCATCTTAACGCCAGCCATACATAAGGCAACCTGATCGGCGGTTATTTCCTTACCCAGTATGACCGTCCAGATGACGGCAATCCGCTCGTGGTTTTCGTACATAGAACCATAATCCGCACCGCGATTGGCTAAGGTATGGGCTAATTCTTCGATAATCTCTTTGGCTTTCATCGGTTTCTCTCCAAAATTTTGTGTGACACCCCCCTCCGTACACGCGAGGGGGCGGGGGGGAAGGGGTCGCTTTTTCCTGTGGTGTGGTGCGTGGCTGGGCGTGGCGTATAAAAGCAAACGTCCGTATGCACGTTATACATTCAGGCTGACCCGCACGTCTTTGAACGACGGCACCCCCCTTCGCTCCGCAAGGTTACTGCGACACAGCTCAAGCGTGGCCTGATACACCTGTGCTGGCGTCACCGTGTCGGGCATCTGCCGCGCTAAGTTGATGACGTTATCGGCCAGCACCACCTGCCCCGTGCCAGAGGCCACGCCGCGCACGAACGCCGCCGCAATGCGCTGGGCATCGATGCCAGCCGATGTATGACTGAACGGTTGTACATCCCCCAGACCCCCTATACTTTCAGGCACCTCATCTTGGTCATCGATGAGCTGTAGTGGCTTGGCGATATGCACCTCTTCATAAGATGGCATAGCCATATCCTCTTCCCACAGCACCTGATAGCGGTTGTTCTTCCAGCCTGTAGCTGTGGTCTGGTAGTCCTTTGGCTCGAGTTGTCGCATATACTTCAGCCGCTTCAGCTTGGTAATGCTACGGCTAATCGATGTGCGCGACTTCAAGTCCGTCAGTTCCATCAGGGTCGCCATAGAAGGCCAGCAGACGCCCGAACGGTTAGTAAACCCACACAGGGCTATCAGCACCCTCAAGTCGCTCTCATTGAGCCTCCTGTCCACTGCTACACGCATCGGACACACGGCGTATGGCCGTTTAAATTCAGAACGGGAGTTCTTGGTCATCTATCATCTCCTTTGGTCTTACTGCGGTTACTTCTGCGCCCGGAAATAGGTGCTTTGTCATAACGGCTACTTCGTGATCTTTCCAGTTGGCAAGGATGTTGGCTACCTCTTGCACACTGTAAACCAGCATGTCGGGGTATTGCTTTGACACCTTGTATTGTTCCTCAAAGCTCTGCGTAATCGCTACTACCCTGCCGTCCGGCATTGGTGCTTGCCAGAACTCGCCGGTCAGTTCTTTGTGGCCGTTGGCAATAGCCACCTTCTCAATGTGCCGGTATGCTCGTGCCATTGCTTCAGCTTCGGTTTTAACCTCAGAGCCAACATCCATATCGATTGCTTTATTAAGCCGGTCTAGCTGTCGTTCAAATCGTTCACGCAGTTGCTCATCAATTAATTCTGGTAGTCTATCGATGCCCCACCGCGCCTCCATATCAGACACAATCTTATCTAGCTCGATAATGGCTGATTGCACTTTCCTGCTGTTCAGACTGTTCGGGTCTTTGGCAATCATCTTTTCCACGCCCTTTGCTGGTTTTGGTGTTCTCTTCTTAACCATCGTTTATTCCTTACTTTGTAAAACCCAAAACTAGAACACTATGTGATTGTGATCCCCTTATAGGGGGGATCACATCACACACACATTGTGTGACCGTCACATAATGTGTGAAAAAAGCATCACATCTTGTTCTAGTTTGCACTATAAGCCCCTGTTTAATATAACTAAATTATCGTCGATGAAAATCACACGTTTGGACTGTAAGGCCGCTCT
>Ga0222719_10003215_pt1 | contig 14598 bp, 5 predicted proteins | sample C33_34DmetaG_FD_165039 | JGI IMG/M metagenome (GOLD analysis project Ga0222719, IMG submission 165039) | Estuarine water microbial communities from San Francisco Bay, California, United States - C33_34D | ecosystem: Environmental > Aquatic > Marine > Unclassified | place: USA: California...
GCAGAACACGCACTCTTATCCCACGCGCACCCGTGCTCGTGCAGATATTTCAAACACTCCAAGTTGCCCCCTCGAGCCGCCGCTGCACACGTTCTCACATCCCATTCGCGCTCGTCCGCGTGGAAGGTCTTCAAATATCGAGGTATTTTCAACAAGGCGTCGTTGCTTAGCACCCGCTCAATTCTATTCTCCACCTCCTCTGCCAACTCGCGCTCGGTCTCTTGGTCGTAGAGCGACGCGATGCATGCGCCCGACAACACTGGCCTCTTCGTATCCTCCTCGTAGTTCTCTATGCTTGCAGCGATGCCCCAGGACACACTGTCTCCCTTGCTTTTGAAGTGCGCGATGAGTTCTTTGTTTATGGGTTGTTCGCGCTGCGCGGGGCCAGAGTTCCCACTGAAGACCCTATCGCCGTGCCGGATCTCTCCCGACGCCACCGCAACACCGCCTGCCATCGCGCCGCGTCCCGGATTCGCGCGCAGAGGACGAAGGGCGCGCGATGAGATCTCGTTGACACTGGAACGACGAGAGTCCCGCCGAACGCGACGGCAGAAGACGACGCCGACGTCGCGCGCGCGGACCCGAAGCGACGCGGACGCGAAGATCGAAAGCCGCCGCGATGCCGATCGCCGCCGTTCGACGCGCGCGCCTCGATGTGCTGACGCGCGGTGGACACGATGGGTCGAACGAGGACTTGGTGTGCTACGCCCAAAAAAATGAGCGCGAAGCGAAACGCGCGCACGTGGGCGCGTCCGAGCGCACGTGCGCGCAGGTACACTCGTACAAGTATACATCACCGCCGTCGACGTCGTTTGAGAAGCTGTTTTTGGAGCGATGGTGGACGTACGTCGTCGAACGGTGGTGTCCGCTGTGGGTGGCGCCGAACGCGTTGACGTTCGGCGGATTAATGTTGGTGATGGTGACGTACGCGTTGTATTGGACGCACACGCCAGTGCTGGCGCACACCGCGCCGTCGTGGATGTACGCGGTGAGCGCTGTTTTAATGTTTGCGTATCAGACGGCGGACGGCATCGACGGTAAGCAAGCGAGACGAACGAAGAGCGGGTCGCCGTTGGGAGAAGTCGTCGATCACGGATGCGATGCGATTTGCACGTGCGTGTACGGGATTATTTTCGTTGATTTATTGGCCGTCGGTATCGCGACGCCCGCGGCGAGAGCGTTCGCGGTGATGATGATGACGTCGAGCCGGATTTTTTTCGCCGTCGACACGGTTTCGAGCACGTACACGGGATTGTTACCTGTGAACACCGCTTTTGACGTGCAAGAGATGCAGATCCTGTTGCAAATAAGTATGATTGTCTTCGGATTCGTTGGGAGCGACGCGATGAATGCGTTTACGATCACTCTACCCATCATCGGCGAGCGAGGCGTGGTGCGCCTGCTCGTCGACGGCGGGGCGTTGTTCGGCGTGCGATCTCGCGCGATGACGTTTTATCGCACCGTCACGGCAAAAGAAGTGCCACCACACTGGCCAAAGCATCGTAATCCGACGCGTATTGCGTTGTTTTGCATCGTCAACGAGTTGTTTCACGGCGTGTGCTTGTATTTTGCGCCAAACTTGGCGTTGGCGCACGCCACGAGCATGCTTCTCTTCGCCGAAGCCGAGATGAGCATCATGCGCCTGCGCGTTTCAGACCCCGATTGGCCGCTGTTCAACTGGTTGAGCGGGTTCATCATGATCATGACGACATTTGTGCCCGCGGGCAACATGTTCATCGGCGGCATGCTCCTCGGCGCCGCGTTATTTTTGTTGCTTCACCGAAGCGCGACGCTTTGCGCGCAAGTCACGGGATGTCTCGGGATGCACTCAAACATATTCATTCTTCCCCCAAGGAAGGAGGAGTAAAACTACCCAATCGCTACAACTAGCTAGGCCTAGCTAAGGACCGTTCTAATCGACTACACTCTAATAAGGCGTGCGCGAAAACACGGCAAAGATTTCGATGTGATTCGTGCCTGGGAAGAACACGAAGCTCTCGTGATGACGGATTTGCCACACGCCGCTCGCCAATAACTCGTCCGAGTCGCGCATGAATGATTCAAATCCGCACGACACGTAAAGCAAAGTTTGCAAGTCATCGCTCAGACCGTCGACGTCGGTGAGCACGGCGCGCAGCTTGGCGTCGAGTCCCTTTCGAGGCGGGTCGACGATGAGAACGTCGCAATCCTTCGTCGATTCGACGGCGATGCGCTCCGCCTTTTCGACTTGCAAACTTGCCCGACCTCGCAAATCTTCTGGTAACTCGCCACGCGTGCGTTCCCACGCTTCGGCGACCGCGCTCGACGATTCCACGCATCGCAAGCTCTTCACGCCGAGCGCGTCGTTCGTCAGAAGCGAAAAACCAATGGCGCCGACGCCGGCGTACATCTCGACGACGCGCGCGTTCTTCGGCACGTGTCGCGGCATGCGCTTGAGCAACTCTCCGTACGCCTCCGCGTTGGCTTGCATGAAGCTTCCCGGCAGATAAAACACCTTGGTACCGTTGGGCGTGTACGAGTGCGTTTCTCGCTCGCCCGTCGCGTGGTGCCACCCGTCGTTGTTAAAAATCACGTTATTTCGCGCGTCTTGCGCGTTCACCCACGTCCCGTGCACGAAATCCCCACCCCTTCGCGCGATTTCCTCGCACACCGCCATCGCGCGCGGCGTCATCTTCCGCGCGTTCCACACCAACGAAATCGCCGCTCGCGCGTCTTCGTCCTTCGCCGCGTCCCACTGTCCCGCCGTTCTCGTCTGCGCCACGATTTGCGCGTACCGCAGCTCCCCGTTCCCCGTCGTTTCGTCGTACCCTTTCACATCCATCGACGCGCACACCTCTCGCACCAGCGCCATCGCTCTTTCGACCGCGATCGCCGACACCGCGCACCCGCTCGCGTCGTCGATGGGCTCCAGCGCGTGCGAGCCTCGCGCGAACAGCCCCAGTCGCGTCTCGCCCTCGTGCGCGCGCGCCGCGAGCTTCGCCTTGACGCGCCATCGCGTCGCGCGTCCGCGATACGTCTCGTGCGTCTCGCGCGTCTCGCCCGTCTCGCCCGCGCGCGCGTCCAGCGACGCAAAGTACGCGCGCGCGCGCGCCTCCGCCTCGGGTCGCAGCGGCGCGTCGACGTCGACGCATCCCGCGCACCGCGGCCAGTGCGCGCAGTCGAACGCGCCGTCGCTCGAACGCGCGACGGTCGCGCGTCGCGACGCGCGCGCGACGACGCGCGGGCGCGGTGCGCCGGCGACGCGCGTCGCCATTGCGTCGCGCGATGGCGTCGGTGCGCCGCGCGCCGTCGACCGCGACGCCGCGCGCGTCGTCGCGACGCGCGCGGGACGCGCGCTCGACGCCGCGACGCGCGCGGGTCTCGCCGCGCGCGCTCGACGCCGCGCGCGACGTCGTCGTCGTCACCGGCGCGCTCGAACGGCTGGCGCAAACGTCGGCGGTCGAGCTGAAGCGAAACGAAAAGTCGAGCGACGTGCGCGTCGTCGCGGCGCTGCCGCGCGAGGCGTTCGAGGGCGTGCGAAATCCGCGAGACGTGCGATCGACGACGCTGGTGTACCCGCACGCGAAGACGCTGGAGATGCTCGACGAACAAGGGGTGGAGACGGCGGAGCTCGGGGAGACGCTGGGAGGCGAGACGGCGACGCGCGAGCGAACGACGTGCGTGATATTCGCGGAGGAGAGCTCGAAGAAGCTCAAGGCGTGCGTGGAGACGTTTTGTGAGGCGATCGACGGCGGTCGGTTCCCGAGATTGCGGCGCGTGGTGTTGATGTCGAGAATCGGCGTCGAACGGCGAGACGTCGATCCGTTCAAGTATATGAATCGCAAGACGTTTCGAGGCGGCGCGCCGTTGGACGATTGCGTCGCGTGCGAGGACATGATACGCCGCCGCGCGGCGAAAACGGTGAAACCGGGCGGTGTCGCGGATGGATGGACGTTCACCATCGTGCGCACGGGAGAATTGCGAGGAAACGGGCCGACGAGTAAAGTCGTGCAAGCCGACTACGCGTTGACTTTGGTGGACAACGCGTTCGACGTTCGCATGCAAGACATCGACATCGACGAGGGCGATAAAATGCCCGGCGGTGATTTCACCAAACGACTCAGTGCGGCCGTGTTCGCCAACCGCACGCTCACGACGTCGCGATACGACGTCTTAAACGCCGCGTACTCCATCGTATCCACCGGTCCCGCGCCGCGCGAGCGCCGCAAAGGATACGACGTCGCCAAGGGCAAATCGCCGCCGCCCGTGAGCGATCGCGAGATCGACGAGGCGTTGGCGCCCGGAGACGAAGACGCAGAGCGCGTCCCAGGCGCGGTGCCCGTGCCTTCGTGATGTAATTCATTCATGTTATTCCATCGCCGCGTCCCGTCCCGTCCCGTCGCGTCTCGCGCTCGACCAACGAACTTTTCGCTTTCGTCATTCTCTCGCGCGCCACGCGCGGCACGCGCCGCACGCGCCGCGCGCGCGGCGCACGATCGACGCACATGATCGGCGCGCACACCATACTCGCGCCTTTGCTCGCGCGCGCGCTCAATCGCTACCTCGACGGCGTCAATTCCGACACCCTGCGCATCGCCCTGCTGCGACGAAAACTTTCGCTGCGAAACGTGTCCGTGAACTGCGACGCGCTCAATCGCGAGCTGAACCTGGGGATAAAACTCACGCGAGTGCGCATCGAGACGATCGACGTGCACTACGCGGTGTTCGGGAAGCGAGAGGAGACGCTTCGGGTGCGCGTGGAAGGCGTCGACGTCGAGGCGGAGGCGCCGAACGACGACGAAGAAGACGAAGACGACTCGGGTGATGGGATCGACTCGGATGCGCTGCGCGAACGACGGGACGCGAGGGAGAAAGCGATGGAACACATCGCGAGCGCGATGGAGACGCACGCGCGAGAGATGGTGAAAGGGTCGGCGTGGTCCAACGCGTGGTTCGCGGCGGCGTTTGAGCGTTTATCGGTGGAGTGTCGACGCGCGAGCGCGACGTACGCGACGAAGGCGACGGGTTCGGGGCGGGAGGGTGACGTCGGGCGATTGCGAGGAAGCATCGAGCGGTTTACGATGAAGAGCGTAGGGAAGACGTCGAGCGCTCGGTCAGCGGAGGATGACGAGGACGCGAACGACGGCGAGCCAGAGCGAAAGAAAACAAAGACTTCGGAGCACGACGACGACGCGGGCGACGCGTCGTTCAGCGGAGACGCGATGAAGCGCGTCGAAATAACAGGACTGTCGCTCATCGTGGATGATGGTGAGACGTCGGGGCAGCACGATGTCGTGGGACCGAACGGTCGCGTGCGAATGGACGTGCACTTGCGCAAACGCGCGCGGCGCGCGAGATTCCTTCGCCCGAAGGCATCGAAATACGTCGCGAAGATAGACGTTCGAGACGTTCTAGAAACGAATATTAGCGCTTCGCAGGCGCAGATGTTGCTTTTGGTGCGCGATGAGATTGATATGTGGACGAAGAGAAGAGCGCACGGCGAACGTAGACCAAAGACGAAGAATCCCGTCGATTGGTGGAGATACGCCGTCAGGGCGACGGTGCCGCGCGGAGAGCACCATCGCGCTCGAATGCTAGATAGACTTAGACATGGGCGCTCACAGCTCGAGGCGTACGTCGAGGTGTGCGTCGAGCGCAAACGTGGGCAGAGAATCACGATGCCTGAACATTTACAAAAGTTTGAGACGAGGCTCACGGCGGATGACGTTGAGCTCATCACATCGCTTGTCGAGCGCAAGGTGGCGAGTCTTCAAGAGACAGAAGATGATATGATGGATAGCATGTTTCCTTCGTATCACTCGTCATACAGCGCCGCGGATATATTCGACACCAGCGGCGATGATGCGGAGGAGACCGCGGAGCAGATAAGAAGAATGCCAGAGTCAAAACAGACGTCAACGAGTCTCACGAGCTATCTCTATGCCAAGAGCACGAGTTACATCTCCAAAGCTTACAACTATGTCAACGTGTCATCAAAATATGCGTCGGCATCAGAATCAGTCGGTGACTTTGAGCCAGAAGTATCTGTGGAGATTCCCGGCGTCTCGATGACGATTCGAGACGCGGCGGAGAATCGATTACGGTTCACGGCGAATAACATATCACTGGCGCATGGTGCTCTCTTCGCCGATGACGAAGGTGTCGTCAGTGAGACGCAGATACACGTCGATCGCGTGCACGCTGAGGACTCGAGCTCGGGTGTCGCTGAGGATATGATTTGGTCTCGAGAAACTGATGGCGAGCGAGCGGTTACGATCAAGTTGAATCCGAGTGCGTGCGCGACGCTGGACGTGCTCGTAAACGTGCACGTGAAGATGGCGCCACACGGTATGGCTATTCGACCGTCAACGGCCAAAGTGCTCGCGGGTTTCGCGAGTATCAGAGATGGACCTTACGGGCAAGCACTACGAAGAGCGACTTTGGGGTTGAACAATCGCTCGCCAGAGTGCAGGTTGAAGATGATCAAGCTCCTTGGCGACGGGATACAAGCGATACCTGTGCTCGTTGAGATCGATTCACCCTTACTTGTCGTACCCGCTCAAACTGCACCGCCATCGATCGATGTGGAGACGTCGGCTGCGTTGGCGTTTGGCGCGGAAAAGATTGTCTTTTGCCAGGAAAACGGTTCGCGATCACGCGATGATGGATCGTTTGATCGATTGGTAGACGAAGCTTCAGCGATGATGGATTATGCTTACGATGCAAAGGAAGCGTGGCGCGCCCTGGAAGAGTTGTCTGAATTTGTTTTGCAAACTCGTAGTTTCGCACACGTCGACGGCGCGTGGATGACCGCGGCAAACGCCTCCGCTGCTATAGCTGAAGGAGTGAAACTTACTGTCGTGAACGATGCGACAATATTCGATTCCGATGTGACGATGGTAGACTTGGAACCGATCGAACTCAACTTCGATCCGGTAAGCGTCGCGGCGGTGGTTCACGTGGTCCAAGCCTTTGCAGACGTCTCTGTACAGACAACTGCGAGTTCGACGCCCTTCGCCGTGGATTCTGGGCTTCGATTCAACTTAGAAAAGATCGCGCTGAATTTGAATAGCGCATCAGGCCGAATGCATTACACGGTCACGGACATCAGTATCGCCACGAAGGGTTCGAGCGACGATTGGAGGATGAAATCAAGCGTAGGTACGGTATCTGGCGTGCACATGGACGCTGATTCGGCGCAAACAGAAATTGTGCGATGCTCGCCGAAGGACTCTATACTGAAAGCTCACGTCTGCGCACGAATCGCGGGTACGATCGAATTGGGAGCCATCGACGTAAGAGTTACGCAAAATGTACTCGAAACGCTATCAGAGTTTGCCCGCCTTACGAAAGACGTCAAGAAGTTCTTTGGTGAACGTCTGCACGTCGCGAGCCCTATTCGGAGTCGTTCCGTCCGTGGTGAGTTCGACAGGGCGTGGAGTTGTGTAGCGACGTTCGATATCGCAGACTCGTTGTCACTATTTTTACACGGCTCCATTGAACCCATGTCGTTCAAGCTCTTTGAAGAGTCGGGCGAAAAGGAAGCGGTTGCGCTCACGACGCGTGCCATGGAGATTCGAGGCAATGCCTCGCACGTGGAACTTGAGCTCCCTAGAATGTTACTCTCTATTCTCAACGCCGAGTTTTCTACTTCATTACTCGATGTCGAGGATGTACATTTTACTCATTCTTTCGGGAGCGCCTCAAACGCGGCGAAGGTGCAGGTGGGGAGTATTGGCGCTGAAATTACCCCCACAGACGTGCGGCGACTGGTCGTCGTCTCGGAATCGATTCCAAAGATGCCCTCTCTGACTAAGAGTTCACCTATAGCTTCTCCTGGGATCACTGACGCCAAAGTGTTTTCAATTCCTTCCGTCGACGTGAATGTGAAACGAATCAGGTTGAGCGCTAGAGAAGCGGATGAAATTTCGTTGACGTTTTTCGACGTGACGGGGCGCGCGAGTCCGCGAGAAGACGGCCATCTCGCTGAATTACGAGTGGACTCTATTGATCTGCAAGTTTGCACACGCAAAAGTATCGAACACCCGACGACGTTGCTTCATATATCGAGTGAGTCCGGTGCGGCTGTCAAAATGGATGCCATGTACGCCCAAGGCTCAGTAAAGTCCGAGTTGCTCATTGGGAAAGGCGATGTCGAGTTCAACGCGCCGTACATCATTGCGGGAACGAGTGTCTTGCATGGCGTGAGACAGGCAATGCCTGTGTTGACCGCGTCGACAACGACATCTGCACCATCGATATCACCTTTGTCTTTAACTCTCGTGTCTGCGAACTTTCGCACGGAAACTTGGACAGTACAACTACCTTGGCGTTCAGAGAGCGAGCGCCATGCGCCGCTGCGTATCGTACGTTTGAAGACTCGGCAATCGGGTACTTTGAATGAGTTCACTGCGGGATCTTGCGTCGATGCGACGTTCACACTGGATGAGTTCACGCTTGAGACAGGATACTGCAAGGATGAAGATGATCTCGAAGGTTCATCAATCATGTTTACGCTCGCCGAAGTTATTGGACTTTCGAGTAGAATGACTTTGCCGCCCACATCTCCTGAACACTTTGCGCGCAAAGTCGTGCCGAAAATGGACGTTACTGTACATGAGATGCGCGCACGCGCAAACGAAGTTTCTTTACACTTGATACAAGAAGTTTCGGCGCTGATCCTCGCGCAACCGGCAACTTTGAACGCCATAGAGGCGTATGATCAATTGCCCTCGAGTTCAAGCCCACACGAGTTCGATCTTTCCATCAACGTAGAGTCCATGAGTGCGTGCCTGGAACACGCACAGGTCCACATCGTTGTGCCAGTTTTGCAAGTCATGATGACGGACGCGCGTGTTGATGTTAAGAGCTCGAGCTCTGGCGTGGATGGAAGCGCATCGATGGATGTAGAGATGGACTACTTGCATCCAGTGAAAGCGGCTTGGGAACCCATTCTTGAACCCATGCGCGTTTCGACGTCAATCAAGCTCACGCCAGAGTTTCTATTTGAGAGTGTCAACATCAACGTTGCGGCTGGGATCGAAATAACAATGTCGCATAGTGTCGTCGAAGCGCTTCTCAAGACGCAAATCATCGCGCAAGCGGCGCAAGCGCCCATCGCGGATCTCGAACAGTCGACGACTTTTGGACCTTGCACTTATCAGATGACGAACGCCACTGGATTCAACGTCGCTTATGCGCTCACGTTAGTTCGTGGTGGCGAAATCACGTCCGCCGGGGCGGGTAAAACTATCGCGGGTGACACAAACGTTATGCACTTTGAGCGGCGCGAGGAAAATCGTGCGTGCAAAACCAACCGCGTCATAGAGCGAGGGGCCTCGTACTGGGCATCGCCGATCAATGATGACGATGAAGATGACGGCGCGAGCGTGCGCCATCGATCGGAATCGACGCAAGAACGCGTTCCTCACGTGTCGCTCGAATTTGAAGACATCCAGGTCGACATAGACGAGGCAATTTCTCTCGACACCATTGGCGAGGAGACGAGCTTGCTGGAATACGAAGCACAGATGGTGGACGGTTCCTGCGCGCGTGTCATCGCGGAGATCGGCCCTTGCTCGAACAAGGTGAATCGATATGAACTATTGCTTCGTTCGGACGTCGCAATTTTGAATGGCACGAACGCCCCGATCGTGATGTGCTTTCAGCAAAGTGCGACGCTGCCGGCGACGATTTTCGGCCCGATACTTCCCGGCGAAAGTGTGTGGCTTCCGATACCCCTGCGCTTAGCTAAAAACGTGCAATGGCGCGTGGTGTCGCCGGATGAAGATTTTGGAGAAATCTCCGTGGATGAGGTGGATGATTCTGAAGCTGCCGCTGGGTCACCTTTCCTCAGCCCGCTCCATCGTTCGAAAACCAACGCCACTCCACGCTCACCCTTTGGGGACGCGTTCTGGCGACGTCGTCACAATTGGAGTACCTTTGTCGCGTTTTCTGATTTGGTCGCGAAAGAAGATGCTATCGAGGCATCGCTTTGTTCGGTGACGAAAGAACATAGTATTGCTTCGTCTGATCCGTACACGTGTGCGTTCACGGTGACTCGCGACGAGACACTCAAACGCGTGCAGCTGGCGCTGAGCGCGCCGCTGAAATTTGTCAACACGCTACCGCTGCAGATGGTGGTCACTTGCCGCGCTAGGAATGCATTTGGCCATGATGCGCGCATAGAGTCACATGTGGTGAATCCGGGTGAGTCGACTTTATTCACAGCCTCTCACCCCACTTGGTCTGCTTCGGTATCTGCACAAATCGTTGGATATGCGCCGTGCGAAGAGCTCGTCGTGCCGGAATACACGATGGCTTTGAAAAACGCCAAGTGTCAGGCAAACGGTGAGATTTACCATGTTGATCGAGATACGAAAAGGATTCACGACGGAGGTGACAAATCGTCTTCACAAGCCGTTTCCTTGCGCTTTACGTTTTACATCGATGAAGCGACGCAGTCACGGACCTTGTACTGCGCCGCGCCACTCGTCGTGCTGAATTCAACATCCTGCGCCATCGTGCTCGAAGACATGCTCTATGGCACTGAGATGGAGGAGTCTGTGCAGAGTGAAATCGAAGTTTTCGAGTCAAACCCCGATGCAGAACGCCAAGGAACGAACTCACCGCTTCCGAACCGTCTCTTCATAGAAGACGCTGAGAACTTTGAGACTCCCCCGGCGCCGGCTTCTCCTTTCGCTCGACTTGCGCAGAATCAAGCTTTGCCGTCTCTTCGACGTATGAGTTCTTCGACGAATGTGTTGTCACAAACAAGCCCGTTGTTGATGCGACAGTCGTCGTTGCGATTGAATGCCGATTCGGTCACGCTTCTCACGCCATCAACGCCCGGACGCCAGACGGTATCGACGGACCACGGCGTGGACTACGGCGTCGACGACGAGGATTCACTGGATCAACGCGCGACCGTTCTCGGTAGTTCAGCGCATTGGCGCAAGTCAATCAAACGGCGTCCACGGATTCGTATTCGGCTCAAGTCTTCAAGCGCGTGGAGTCGCCCTTTTAGGATCGATCCGACGGGTCTGCCGATTGAAATCAGGCTACCCTCAGACGCCGGCTCAGATGTTTGCGAGCATGTATTCGTCGTGACTGCTTCCATGGTTTCGACCGATAAATTGTGCAAGACGGCAAAGATCATGATACGACCAAAGTTTCTCATCAAAAGTACGCTAGACGAAGCCGTTTGGATCCGACACGGCGGCACGGAGAGCGTGGATTTGTTGCAGCCCCGCTCGGCGACGCCGCTGCGTTGGTTTGACATGCGCTCCAAGGTGCCCAAAGTGATCATGTTCAGACCGGAGAAGGGAGTTTTCGAATGGTCCAAGCCAGTGCATGTGCCTGAGCATACTGCTTCTATACTGAAGATGCGTCACCTCGGCGGAGATAGTACGTTGCACACGGAAACTATCACGGTCTCGATTCTAGAAAACGACGACGGAACGTTTGACATTCGCATCGCGCGGCCGACTGAGATCGACGGCGCGCTCGGAATGCATTCCATCGAGAACCACTCGAACGCGTCAATCTGGTATCACCAGCTCGGTGCCGATGATGCGCGTGTGACGCTCGCGCCCAAGGAGAGCGAAGAGCGACTGATTGAAGACTCGTCTCTTCCTCGCGCGCTCGTCATTGGGTACGGCGATCTTTCGTTGGGCGAACCGATTTCGCTTGACATCACTCGCACTCTGTCGTATAGCGTGGTGACGACAGACAAGCGGTGCTTGCGCGTGATGGTAACGAGAGAGGGACCGATGTGCTCTGTCATCATTGAAGACGCGCTGAGCAGTCGCGTCGCAGATACGCCCGAGCGCCCGCGACTATCGACGAAGACGCCCCAACGCCCCGGAGCCCCCGTCAACGTGTCGTTCAAGTGTGGTTGGATTGGTGTGAGTGCGATCCATGGACACGAAGAGTTGCTGTACGGACGCGTGAGTGGTATTACGGTGAAGGTGCTCGCGGACGGTTCCGAGTTCAAGAGCGCCGTCCGCGTGCACAGCGCACGAGTCGATCACACAAGCAGCAAAGCGAAACGACCAATCGTGTTAGCCATACCCGAGCGGCATCAAAGCGCCCGAGAGGCACTCGAGTTGCACGTGCACGGATGGGTGCAGAAGTTGAATGGATTACCCGTCATACGTTCGTTGAAGGTTGATTTGGCGCCAGCATTCGTCGATTTACACGATGAATTGATTGAATCCGTGCCGCGCGCCATCGCGCCGTGCGTCCGTCACGCAGAGTTGCTCTTGCCTCCTGCGAAACCGACGATAAAAGCGAACGGTGCACGTAAGCGCAGCTTGGAAGGCGAAACTGTGGGCGCGCTTACGTCCGTATACTTACAAGAACTCATCATAAACGATGTCGAGCTCGTCCTGTCGTTTTCTCGTTTACCCGGATTACCGGTCGCCGTACGAGCGTTGGCCGGCGTTGATCGCGCGAATTTGCGACTGCGAGGCTTTCACATGAACCAGCCGTCACTCATGGCGGCAGATGTCAGCATGATGGCCGCGCGTCATTTCGCTAGGGAAGCCGTCATCGTCGCCGGTTCTCTTTGGGCGCATAACTCCTTACTCGGCGATCCGCGCCGGCTTTGGGATGAAATCATCGAAGCTTTCGATGAGATGCATCAAGGTTCGGCGACAACCGCGTTGCCACGAGTAATAATGGCACTCACAGCTGCGTTTGCGCATTCTGGAGAGACGGCGCTATCGCAAGCGCGTGACGTCGTCGATGGTTGGCTCGAAGCGCTGGAAGTCGCCCAAGCCAGTCGGCGATTTTCGCTTCGACCGAGAAGACTCGGCACGGTCGAAGATCTCGAGAAGCAGGCGACGGTGACGTTTGTGGCGCGCATATTTGACACTGTCGGTCGCGTCGTCTTCGATGTCATCGATGGACCACTGCATGGCCTGGAACTGGCCGGCGTGAGAGGGTTGGTTGAAGGCTCCGTCATCGGCTTGATGAGCGCGTTGACGCGCGTTTTAGCCGCCGCTCTGGATGGCGCCGAGCTCAGCGCGAGGCGACTTCGACTTTTCACGGCGGCGAAAACGTTCGAAGGGGAGTACATGCGCCCGCGTCGCCCGCTTCCCACGTCATACATGGACCCCATACGGCCGTACCATCTCATAGAGGCCATCGGCAGGGAGACGCTCGCGAAACTCGCTTCGAGCGAAAAACGAGAACGATTCGTCGCCGCCGCTTCGTTGATGTGGCCGTCGCACGATATGTGTGTTTTGACGGGTGGGAAACTGCTCGTCGTTCATCGATCGGACGTCAACGCGCCGTACGTGCGCTCGAGCGTGAGATTTGTGGACATCTCCGGCGTCCTTCGCGACGGGAATCGCGTCTCCGTGTACGCCGCGAGAGCGGAGCGATCGACGCGCGTGTCCCTCGCACAGACGCAAAGCGTGTTCGCTCGAGCGTATGGATTCGCGTTCGGGTGGATGCATCGAGAACAGGATCAATCATTCCACGACGTGGATGAGACTTTCCGCGGCGAAGACGCGGCGACGCCGACGTCGATCGTCGTGCGATGCGCCGACGAAGACGCCGCGCGTTGGCTTTCGAGCGCGCTCTCGCCGTTCGTGAACGCCAACGCGAAACAAAATTAGTACAGGCAGTAGAACATTAGTAGATAGCGGTGGAATTTAGACACGCAAAGCGTTCGCGATTCGAGCTATCGCGCGTCGCTCGAGTTTTGCGCGGCGCGCTTCGCCGCGTTCTTCGCCGCCAACTCAACCATCCACTGCGGTTTTTCCGCCTTCGCCGGCGGCGGCGCCGCGACCACGGGTTCGCGCACCGCGCGTCGCTCGCTCTCCACCTCGCTCGCCTCGCCATCCGCCTCCGCGCCCGAGCTCGTCGGATCGTCCGCCGCCTCCGCCTCCGCCGCCGCGCTCTTCACGCCCACCTTTTGCAAAACTCCGCGCAGCTCCCCGAGCGCGTCGCTCATCCCCGGCAGCGTGTGTCCCCGCCTCGGCGCGCTCCCCCGCCGCGGTTTCCCATCCTTATCGAACATATCCTCGAACGCGTCGTCCTCCCCGTCGTCGTCGTCCCCCTCCCCCTCCTCCCCTCCCTTCGCTTTCCTTCTCGCCGCCGCCTTCGTCGCGCCCTCGACGTCCCGAAACGCCTCCCCCGCGTGCGCCTCGACGCGTTCGAGCGCCTCTCGCAGCTTCACCGCGCAGTTCCCCGCCAGCGTCGCCCCTTTCACCGCGCCGAGCGCCGGTCCGTCGTCCTCGTCGTCGTCGTCGTCGTTCGCGCGTCGCGCGTCCCTCGATTTCGCCTCGCTCGACGCCTCCGCGAGCGCGTCCGCGACCTCGCGAAGCGCGCGCGCGACGCCGTCGATCTCCCGCGTCGTCCACATCGCGTCGTCGCGTCGCGATGCGTCGATGCGCGATTTCGTTCGACCGTTACGCACGATCGACGCGTCGGCACCGCGCGACGCGGATACGCGGACGCGCGGACGCGTACAGAACACTGAAAGACGAACGCTGAGAGACGCTCGCGATGCGCGTGGCGCGGCGTCGCATGGTGCGCGCGGTGCGCGCGTTCATCGCGTTCGTGACGTGCGCGCGCGAGACGGTGGACGAAACGATGACGGACGCCAAG
>Ga0222719_10003216_pt1 | contig 14598 bp, 9 predicted proteins | sample C33_34DmetaG_FD_165039 | JGI IMG/M metagenome (GOLD analysis project Ga0222719, IMG submission 165039) | Estuarine water microbial communities from San Francisco Bay, California, United States - C33_34D | ecosystem: Environmental > Aquatic > Marine > Unclassified | place: USA: California...
CGAAAATGGTGGGCTCGGGGTTGATGGTGGCCTGATTTTTGGCGGCATCTCCGACCAAGCGTTCGCCATTGTCCATAAAGGCGACGTAGGATGGGGTGATACGGTTACCCTGATCGTTGGCAATGATTTCGACACGACCGTTCTTGAACACACCGACACACGAGTAAGTGGTTCCCAAGTCAATGCCAATCACAGTGCCCATCTCGCTGCCAGTATCTTCATCGGCAAACGAGGGTGAAAAGACACTAGTCAAGGCCACTATGAGGATTCAAAAGTTAGTGCGGGTTTAAAAGAGCAAACAAGACGAATCGTGAGAGGTGAGTACGTGAGACAGACTTGCATCTTTGCCAACGGAATCGCTTCATGACGAATGAGACCGTCTTATTGCCTTGCATGTGCACCAAAGCTGAGTCCGTCGAAAAGGGAAAGGAAAATCACCCATGACTCGATTCCGCTAGCATTGCTCCAGCCTCCGAGTACCTCCTGAGCAATCGCAACGGCAGTAACCACCACAACGACGACCGGACAAATCATCCGACTCTCTCTTTCGCTCTCTCAACACTTACAGGCGGCGACTGCGAGTCTGTGAAACAACATGGTGACTATAGTATTGACAAATGAATGCTAAGCTTATGCTATCTCTCAATGATAGAGGTCAAAGGGAGTAGACCAAGGGGTTGGCGGTTTGCTAATGCGCGATTAGTTGAGAGAATGTTTTGGTCGCAACGACGACGAGGATGAGGATGTAGAGGAGATGGAAAGATCCCGACCGAACCCATGGACGAGAGAGGTCTGTGCAGTCTTGCATGAGTGACTGACTGTAGGTAAGAACGTACAACGGATCGTTTGTCTGTGTGGGTCTCGCACCGTACACGTGGAATGATGAATGACCCATCACAGAAAATGGCGCGAAAAAGCGATTTTTCAGTCATTCATGACGTCTTTAGCGGGAACCAATGTCGTTCTCAACAATCATCTTCTATGCTCCATAGTGTATCTTTTTAGTACATTTTGGGGATATTATAATTTCGAACTAGGGTAATACTGTACAAGTAGTTGTCGAATCTTTCATCTTTGGCGCACATCTCTGATGACACATGTTACCATGATGACAAATGACAACCCACCGCTTGACATCCCAGCCCAACCTGTCTTCCACTCGGACCTTACCGTGAGGACACATAGCTTTCCTTTTGTCCAAAGACCCACCTCTCGTCAACAATGAAGCGAGGTTTTTTATCATGCCGCTTTTCCTTTTTAGTGTTTGCCGCCATTCTACGACGAGTCAAAGGTATCCATGGTGCCATAACAACTCAAGATCACTGGCAAAACACTTTACAATCACGCCGTCAAGCTATGCAGTTGCGCTCTTTTTCTATTACCAACTCGTGGTCTTGGAAACGACAGCATTTCTTTGCCTTGGCAGTGCGGGGTGGAGACGAGGGTCCACAGCCGGATCTACAGGATCCTATGCATGAGCAGCAACAAACTGATCTTGAAGAGTCGTTGGCATCTGCGATACTGGGAGCTGGAGACGTGGGCGGTGCGGCAACTCGTACAGACTCCAACATGGTAGGGAACGAGCCTCAACCATCTTTGGAATCGCCTGATATGTCGACAACGACCACAACAGCCACTACCACTACCACTACAACAGAATCAAAGACGGTTTCGGACGAAATAACTGAAAACAAGCTACCACCCGTTGGAAAGGGTCGTTTGGCCTTTGTGTTGAAGGATCGAGTCAATTCATCTGTCAAGCATTTAACCGATCTCAAGCAACGCATGATGGAACAGCCAGAGCATTTGCCGCAATACAATAACGGGATCGAAACTGCGCGAATGGAAGGTCCCACACTCGCCATCCTCTTTGGAACGGCCGCTTTGACACCGACTATTTCTTTTCGTTCGTTGTATGCGTTGGCATTACTGGGATCATCTGTTGGTTTTTACATTTTTCTATACTTTATATCCATTGGATATGCCTTTGGTATTGGTCTTCCCATGGCGGTGGCTCTGTTAAAGTCTAATTTTCGGTCCCTACCAAGAGACACGGTACTTCATGCATCTTTGATTGTTTTGTGGAGTATTCGTGCGGGTACCTTTTACCTTTGGCGTGAATACAAGAGCTGGCCGGCTCTCCATGAAAAGGTTTTGCAAGTACAACGAACTAAATCACCTCCCCTATTGGTCAAGCTGTTGTGTTGGATTGTGTATTCTTTCTTGTACGTGTGCATGATATCTCCAGCGTGGTTCCGTCTCATGATGATGACACCGACGACACCGTCCGCTCCCAAGGTTTCTGCGGGGAGGAGTCATGTAACTACCATGAAACGACGATCATTTTATTCGGGATTGGGTATTGTCTTTCAGATCGTGGGGCTACTCGTCGAATCGATTGCTGACTGGCAAAAATCCGCATTCAAGGCATCGTCCTTTGTTTCGCCATCGCCAGTGGATGGTGACCTGTTGACGATTTCTCGACGAAATCATTGGTGCCATGTAGGTCTGTGGAGATTTAGCACGTATCCCAACTATGCCGGTGAATGGTTGTTTTGGTTGGGTACATTGATAGGAGGTGTTCCTGCAGTGTCACCGTTACAACGATATCCGATTCAATGGCTCATGATGTTTAGTGGTTTTATTTTTATTTCTGTTGTGTTGAAGGGTGCCATGTCCTTTTTGTCTCAAAAGCAATGGCTCAAGTATGGAGATAATCCAGACTTTGTCGCCTTTCAAAAACACTTTGGTGTATTTGGTTACCGTTTCTGGCTTGACTTGCAACCACGGTTGCACCAACTGATAGAGAAACTACCCGTTCCGGGGAGAGGTAGTATCACGGCGGATGAACCTGAAACAACCTAAACATCGTAGGTTGGTGTTTTTTCTTCCCTGCTAGCTCTGAAGTAGTAGAGAGGGTGATCGGTGTCCACTTTAGGCGGCCAAAAGTCCAGAGGGTCGTTCTTGGTGAATTAGAGAACCTGTGTGAACTACAAGATTAGGGACTGCGTCGTAATCTTATTTTACAGTCGTTTAATTAGTGTAATTTTGGATCAATACATGATATACTAAATAAGTACTCTGAAATGAAATGTAGTAGACGCGTTGGCGAGGTCTGTTCGCCCCCACGAACGCACGCGGCCGTTAGAAAAAAAAAAGACATTGCCTTTGTTGCTCGCTTTGTTACAACTTACAACAACAAACGGTCATCTTCCGCAACAAACAACAACAAGACGACCCGTGTGTCTTATTGGCATATCCTCTCTCTGGTCGGGAACGCCATACAAAGGAGGGCTGTTGGTTTGGAACTGCGTACGAGTGGGGCCAGTGTGAAGAAACACACACAACACACAATAATCTTTACACGAACCTCCGTCAGTCCAAAGCCGTCGCAGTGAAACACAGCGTCCTTGGTCCGTTCTCATCAACAACAACAATCATCAGTCATCCTACCATGTCACTTATTCATCGCAAGGGATCAACGGGTTCACCGGATGAACGCAAGGACTCCAGAACTAATCTCTTTCGAACGAACGAACACAGCATGACATCGGTTGCTGTCGGAACGTCGTCTTCGTCTGACACTCGTACCACAGAACAAAGTCATGACACTACTAATAATCCCTTGCTATTTATTGATGATGCCGATGCCGCGGCTGGGCAAGAACGACAACGTTTGCTGGAAAAACAGTTGTATGGAGACCATTCGAATGATACAATCGATTCGCACTATCGTCATCATCATCATCCCTCGTCGTCTTCCAAGACATTGTCACAGTTGGATTCCATGAATGGTCAAATGATGGAAATTCTGCCCTCCGAACCACCCTCATCGGCCAATGCCTCACTTGCCGGTGCACAGAGTGATTTGGAATTCTTTGAAGACATGGTTTCGGATCCCGTCATTGTGTTGGGCTATGACATTACCCATTTGCCGCGACAAGTTCAATTCATTATATGTGCCAGTGGGGTCTTTTTCTTTTCACTCCTCTATGGCTATTTACAGGAATTGATTAGTGTGGAACTGATGGGACGCAAGCTGGGTCTCTTTTTGGCATCGGTCCAATTTAGTGGTTATACCTTTTTGGCGTATTTTGTCAAACAATTTGTCTATGAAAAAGAACAACGCAAAAAACAAAAGGGTGTTGCTCCTAATCTATTGTTACCACCCGGATCGGCATCGTCGTCATTGCCAATACTTGGTGCTTCTTCGACAACAGCAGCCATTGTGGTGGTACCGTTTAATTTGTATCTGGGATTATCACTTTTGCGTGCGGTAGATTTGGGTATGACCAACTTGGCCATGCAATACATCAATTATCCTGCCAAAACATTGATGAAATCAAGTCGTATTGTCTTTACCATGTTGTTTGGAGTCGTCTTGGCACGAAAAAAGTATCAGTTGGTTGATTATGGAATTGTAGCCATGATGGTGGTTGGATTGGCTTTGTTTATGCACGCAGACGCCAATTCGTCGGCCGTCTTTTCGCCTGTGGGTGTAATTATGCTGACTGTATCACTCGTTTGTGATGGTGCTATTTCCAACATGAGTGAATCCATAATGAGTAACTTTGGTGTTGGTCAAGATGAAGTACGTTGTGTGAAAATGTCTTGCGTGTCTGTACTTTGACGTGGGCATACATGCATCTTCCGCTTTGTGACGCAGACTCACAGTTTGGTGGCTGCTCCTTTTTTAACCCTCCGTTGTTAGTTTATTTTTCGAATGTATTCGATTGCGTTGGTAGCCATCACGATTGCCGCTGCCGTCAAGGGAGATATGCGGGAAGGGATAACCTGGATGATGCAACCGGGCACATACGATGAACTGTCTTTGCCCATTGAAGAGCGGACGTGGTCATCCAGTGGCAAAATTGTCTGTCTAATTCTCTTTTCCAGTATGGGCTTTTTCGGAAGTTCCTGTTCGGCAGCGATTACCAAGAACTTTGGTGCCTTGACCATGTCCATCACTTCGACGGCCCGAAAAGCGACGACTTTGTTTTTGTCGTTCTTTTTATTTCACAATGTGTGTACGATTGAACATGTGGGTGGTATCGTCATTTTTATTACCGCCTTGACAGCCAAGTCTCTGCGGCGACGTAAAGACAAGACCAAGAAAAAGAGCAAACGACATCGACGAAAGAAAAAAGCGGGTATTGAGTTACCCTTTCGGAATGGAACGGACTCGGAAACATGTAGTTTATTGGGATCGGAACACGGAGTTCCGAGTACGAGTAATACGTCGGGTAATTCACGTGAACCACCGGTGGTGGTAGACATGGTAACATCTCAACCGTCACACGATTCGCGATTGGTCATGCGACGAGCGTTGAGCTCGGAAGCCAGTGATACATCGATTGAACGCAACCATTCACCCTACCCATCAACTATGCGACACAGCGTACACATCGTGTAGAAAATGAAAAGGACAGACAGGAAGAGAGTGAACTTTGGTTCAGTTTTTACTTTGTATTACTAGTAATAGATACGAATGCTATTGATTCTTGTCCTTTCAATATCGTAGATGTCTTCGTGGGGTGGAAAACAATTTTGGTCGAACTTCCAATACATTATTGTTGCAAATGCGCACTCAACAAGGCATTTAAAAGTTCCGTTTGTTCTTCGGTAGATGGAGTTTTCAATTTCAACGGTGCATACGACAGTGTGGCATCCGCTCGGGATGTGATATCAATACCGTTTTCCATATCCGGACTCTCCGTCACATCTACTTGGCTCAAATCAATGGTTCGTTTCGGTTTGAGACGATCTCGTCTCCGTCGCAACTGTTCAGGAACACCCGTCTCTTGTGATAAGTCAACACTATGTCCTTGTTGTACCAATTGCGCAAAGGCCGCTTCTGGCGTTTCTTGCAGATCAATGGTATTTTTTCGGTCAAATTCAAAAACGTGAAGTTGATGATCGCAAGTGACAACCACCAATACAATTCGTCCCGGATCCGTGGCAGTGACCAGTGACTCTACGACACTGGCACGAGTCAAATAATCACTTTCCAGTGGCGACGTGGCAAACAAACTCTCGTAAAAAGCTGCGATACTAAAACGATCAGTCGCTTCACCATGGTCGGGTATATCCGTCAACCCTTCCTTTTGCTGTTCTTCCTTGTCCAAGCCTTTGTCAGCTTGTTGTTCGGCTTGTTTCTCTCGTATTGTTTGATCGATTTGTTTTTGAATGTCTTCTTCGGATGCTTCTTTTCCCACCCAATCCACTACTGCCACAGTATGTGCACTCTCGGCAGTTTGATACATTTCCTTGGTGGTTTGTACGACGACAATCAAATATTCACGTAGATTAATCCGTCGTCGACATTCATACGATCGTGTCGATGACAACCATTCCGAAATAAGTGACAAACTTTTGGTTATGGCCTTGTCACTTTCTTCCAATGCCAAACGATAATTGACTTCGGCCAACCATTGATCGGCAACGTCTGTATCATGTTGTTGTTGGTTGTTGTTGCTGTTGGTGATGGTGGTGTCATTGCCCTCTTGTTGACCATTTGATTTTGGATTGGCGGCTGTTTTGCTGCCGTGACCACTGTGTTTCCCCAGACTCCGTGAGGATCGTCCATGAAAGGATCCCCCCAAGACAAAATCTCCAAACCGACTCCGTGGTTTGTTATTACTGTGGTCCTTTTGTCGTGTCATTGCGACTTTTTGATAGGAATCTGTAGAGTTTAAAAAGAGAATAGAGAATCAACAGAGAAGTGAGTGAGTGTTTGGGAGTGTCGTGTAACCTTGTTGCGCAAAAGTCCCGCATTGATTGATACATACCCCATGATTGATTGACCTTGTCGTTAGACGATTCCAACAGTTGCAGTATAGTATTTGCTTGCTGTTGTAATTCCTCTTCTTGGTCTTGTAATTCTTTTATTATTTTTTCCAATTTCCCATTCATGGTTTGTAATTTGTCAGCCTTGCTTTGTATTCCCGCAAAGACCAAGGCATTGGATTCCTGCAACGACGATAACCAATCACTCGGACGATCTTGTGTTCTTGAAGTTGTGTGCGTCTCATCATTGTCGCTGTCGTGTCCCGTATGGTCTTCTTCCTCTCGACTCCGTCCTCGTGTCATGCCGAAGGGTACCGTGATTGCCGAGTCATCATGACGAGTGTTGTTGTTGGATGATGTTGAAAATCCTCGTTCAGCCAAGAGCGTATGCGCCTTGATCAATCCCAAGACCAATCGTTGCGCACGAAAGGTCTCGTCTTTGCCCTCTTGCAAGAGTTGGATGTGCGACTGCAATTGAAATTTACTCGAATCCACAAGTGTTTGAAATTTTTGACGACGTTCAGCTTCAAAACTTTTGAGACTTTCAAAATGGGCGTGAGATTCTTTGGAAATAGACAAAGAATTTGAAGTTGTAGTGCTGGTGCTGCGGGATGGAGTTGTTGTGGGAGGAGACGTAGTCGGAGGTCCATGATCTGTTGACGAGGAAAGAGGAACGTCCGCGTGATTCCCATCTGCTCCGCCACTGGCGTCTTTTTTCTTTTTCCGTCGTCCATGCCATGACAAGGACAAGAGTTCCACCATGATTTATACTACTACAACGCCAGCAGAACTACAACTACATCGACAACAACAAGACCGTGGACACAAGAACTTTCTGCCGTTCCAGTTCTGCAACCTGCAACGCTCGCACCTCGCACTTCCTTTGTCGGTTGAACTCCGAAACGAGCGTCGGACAGACCAATGAGATTGTTCAGCACACAAAGTAGTACTCTACTTATCATACACCACTACTTTTCCTACTATTCTTACTGTACTCTCTCTACTCTCTAATAGAGAGTAGAGTAAGCTCGTCAAAGCTCGGAGCCAACATCTTCCGACATGTAGGCAAAGAACCTAATTTGTCTCTTTTCAAGTCCCTCTCATTGACTCTGAGCCACGACAAAGTAGAGATATACTTCTTGTAATAACTATGATTTATCAAAACTTACGACTGATATGGTGCGTTGGCCATTGGTACGCACGCATTTGAATCGATCGACTCGGTATGGCGAATGGAACTAGTCACCACCTCCACCTCGGGCCTGGATTGCCGCTAGCAAACCTCCTCGACCACCGTCGCCACCGCCACCGCCGCGGCCACGGCCGGCTCCACGGGCCTGGATAGCAGCCATGAGACCACCACGTCCACCATCATCGCCGCCGCCGCCGCCGCGGCCACGACCTTGAATGGCAGCAAGCAAGCCTCCTCTTCCTCCGTCGTCGCCACCGCCGCCGCGGCCGCCGCGACCTCTTCCTCGCCCGGCGATGGCGGACAACAGATCTCCGCGGCCCCCACCTCGGCCTCCTCGCCCTCGCCCTTGAATGGCGTCGAGTAGTCCACCTCGGCCGCCACCACGACCGGGACCAGGAGGTCCAGGCATGCCACTCGGAGCTTCTTCTGCTGCCTTTTCCTCCTCCTTGGGTTTCATCTTGTCTTCGACCTCCTTCAACATATCGCTGTTCTTCTTCAGCTTGCGTGATCTCTCTTGTCGTTTCACACCAAGCTTCTCGAGCGTCGCGATGTTTCGTTCGTGGAGCTCGCCCAGCATACCTTCCAGCAGTTCAATGGTCTTCTGTACACGAGTGTCCCTGATTTCAATCTCCTTCATTCTGTCCTTAATAAACGTAAAGAACTGCTGAGAGCACTCGTACACTTCTTCGGATAAGCTTGCTTCCACAAGGGATCGAGGATCCGCTGCATCGCCCCCCGCCTTTTTCTTTCCTGAGGTTTGCATTCCAGATCTTTGAGCAAAGTCCAGCACCATAAGTTTGAGTTCGTTGAGAGTTTCCTGGAAGTTGGCCACTTCCTTTTTCTTGTCTGCTTCCGCCTCGTTCTCTCCCTTTTCGAGCTTGAACTCGATCCATTTCAAAGTGTTGTTCTCCATCTTGTCCATGGCTTCGTCCATAGCCTCGCAACTTCCGTTTGCTTTCGATACCTGGAGAAGTTTCCCTTTATAGTGCTTCTTGAGCAAGTCGGCACGCTCATTGGCCTTCTTCTCACGAGCAAGCTCGAGAGCCTCTTGCATTGCTTTGGCACCAGGGTCGTCGGCGTCCGCCTTTCTAACGTCTGAGACTTCGTATTCATCCCCATCAGGGTACCCGTAGTCATTGTTGTAGTCAATCACTAGGTCGGCTTTAATGGGACATTGCTTTCCGATGAGAGGACAGCCCGAGTTCGGGTTATCTCGGGTGGCGTAAGGGTGATTTCCTGGTGGCCCGTATTGCTCGACGTGGCGCGTATAGGGAGCAAGATTCTCCTTGAAATTATTCTTCATCATCTTAAACCAGGTCCACTTTCGCTCTGTCATCTTCTCGGCCTTGTTCTTTTCCCATTTCGGGCCCAGCACCTTAAGATGGCAGTACAGAGCGCGTCTCTCTGTCAACGTCAGACCGGTTACACGCATGTTCTCGAGCGTCGACGGATGCATTCGCTCAATATCATCTGGATTGATACGAATAATTTGCAGAATATTTGTACGCTTGAACTTCTTGGCAATTGCCTTGGGCAGGAACTTTCCGTTTGGACTTGGGTTGCTACAAAGGTCTGCTTCGCTCATGGACTTAATCTTCACGGGCATGTGCCGGCGAATCTTCTTGAGAGCTTCAAGGTTGTCGGCAAAGTTGTCGTCTTCCCACTTCTTCTCGATTCTGTCCTGCTCTGCCTGATACTCTTCCGTCATCATGAGAGCCGTGTTGTATCGCTCCATTTCCTGTTCGAGCTTGAAGTATTCTTCGCGAAGCTTGTTCTGTTCTTCTTTGTCGGGGAGGACCACATCACTTCCACCAATTTCGTTCATGCGCTTGGCAATCTGTTCGACCTTTGCGAGTGCTTCACTGTAGTCGATGTCCTCGGCGATACCGATACCAGCCTGGGCAAGCTGCTTCTCGAGTTTCTTTTGGCGCTTTTCTGCTTCCTTTAATTTCTCAATGAGAGCACCGATCTCGCCGGCTTGAAGCTTCTCAAGGAGGGATTTCATGTCACCGTCCCCGAGCGCCGAAACAGCACGAGCGGCAGACGCCAGACCAGAGTCGACAACCTCTTGTCCATCGCGAATGGGGGCCATATGGGCTCCAGCCGGGACTGGTGCAGCAGCGGGTGCGGGCGCTCCGGGGGCAGCCGGGACTTCCACAGCATAAAGACTATCCTGGCGGGCGGGAGCCTGGAGCACGAAACGAGGCGCTGAACCGTCGCTTGATCCTTTCTCTTTCGCCATCTTCTCGAGTTCTTCCTTATTCTGACCTGTCAGCTTGGCAATTTCGTCAAGGGTCATAAACTTTGTGTCAGCTTTTTGATTATGGGCTTCTGACACCTTCACGGCAAACTTCTCGTCTGGGTCTGCGTGTACAGCAGATTTAACGTCATCCGCTGTAGCCATCGATTTCGACTCTTTTTCGTCTCCAACAACAACAATGTATGCCACTGAGCCTTGGGATGATGATTGTCCGTTGGTTGTGGCGACAGGGGTAGCTGCGGGACTGGGCGCGGCATCGTCGCCCATGACAAACGGCACCAACTTAGGATCGACGCCGTCTTGGACCATTTTGTGTTCCACAGCTTGCTTAGGCATTCCCATTTTCAATTTCTTCTTGTAGGAGTCGACTAAATACTGTTCTTCTTTCGTGAGAGAGGCATTGGATGCCGCGGGCGCCGAAGACTGCGGGGCTTCCTGCGCAGTCGAGACTCCGGACAGGACTGCGTCCACAATTTTCTGGTCGACGCCTTCCTGGACCATCTTGTGCTTCACAGCATCAGGCGGTAGGCCCATCTTTGACATTTTTCTAAACCTGGCAGCAATAGCCTCCTCTTCCTCTGAGAGTTGGACAGTGGGAGTTGGGGGCGGTTGCGAAGAGGATGTTGGTGAAGCCTCAGACGGCGACGAAGCGTCACCACCGACAACAGCGGCGATGATCTTCTGATCGACTCCGTCTTGGACCATTTTGTGTCGGACTGCATCTTCCGGCATGCCTAGTTTGAGTTTCTTTCGGTAAAGTCTAGCCATAGCCTCTTCGTCGTCCGTAAGTGGTACGCCTGATGGTGCTTCCGAGGCTGGTGCCGTCTGTGAGGCAGAAGGACTTGGAGCAGAAGTGGACTGATCTCCGCCCAAGACAGCAGAAATAATCTTCTCATCGACACCATCTTGGGTCATCTTGTGGCGTACGGCATCCTCAGGCATACCAAGTTTCAATTTCTTCCTGTAGAAAGCAGCCAGTGCTTCCTCATCATCAGTGAGCTGAGTCGACAAGGCCGCAGCAGCTTCTGAAGACTTAGAAGTCGATTCAACCGCAGAAGCGTCGGCGCTAAACACAGCGTCAACAATCTTACTATCCACGCCGTCTTGGGTCATCTTATGTCGAACGGCGGCCTCTGGCATGCCCATATTGAGTTTCTTTCTGTAGGATGCAGCAATCGCTTCTTCGTCGTCGGACAGCTTTGCCCCTGTGGCCGGTGCCGGCGGAGGAGCCGCAGCGGAAGCCGAAACATCAACTGGCGCTGGGACTGAAGCCGATTCAGAACCATCTCCGCCAACGACATACTCAATGATCTTAGCATCCGCGCCATCTTGAGTCATTTTGTGACGGACGGCTTCTTTGGGCATACCGAGAGCAAGCATTTTTCGGTACAGAGAAGCGGTTGCTTCTTCGCTCTCAGATAGTTGAGGCTTTAACATGGGAATAGTCGAATCTTTCGACGAAGAGTTCTCTGCTGAAGAAAGAGGAGCGGTCTGAACGGTGGCAGCCGACGATGCAGTCTGTTCCTTTTCTGCTTCTTTCTTAAGAAGAGTAGACAACTTAGCATTCTTGTCCTTGAGCCTGCTGATGGCACCCCCGGCAACAGTAGCATTGCCACTCTTCGCGTCTTTCTTGTTCTCTTTTTCTCCAATAAAGCCAGCTAAATCACCTGCTGCATTGGAGGAAGAACGCTTAACACGTCGAACAAGTTTTCCGTCGGCCCGTCTGTAAACTTCACCCTCGTTGGAAGAAGCCGCTGAAGACTTATCACCCTTGGGTTTCTTTCGACGAAGGACTTTCTTTCCGTCAGCACGAATGATAATTTCACCATCAGGAGTCTTCTTCACGACCTGGTCCCCAGCTACGGTCGCAGAGGCACTCTTATTCGTCGCGCCTGATTTGCCGTCACCCATAAGCGCAGAAAGAGAAGTCTTGTTGGCGTCCTTCTGTAAAGCGCTTCTCTTTACTCGCCTAACTTTCTTCCCATCAGCTCTGATATAGATCTCGCCTTCAGCATACTGTTTTGACTTTGATTTTGAAGGAGATTCCCCACTCACGGTTGCGCTACTTATTCCCTTCTTTTTCGCCGATCGTGGGGACTCAAGTAAGGCCGTAAGGGCCGAGTCGCTCAGTTTCTCCGAGCCTGCCGGTACTTTTGCCGCTGTTGTCGATTTCGACACACTAGCAGCGGCATCTGCATCGACTTTGCTTCGACGAACTCGTCGGACACGTTTCCCTTCACTGTTGATATATATTTCGCCATCCGCCATTTTTGATGACGTCGGTGCCCCCGTGACTGTCGCAGATCCACTCATCCTCTTTGATGTACCCGAAGCAGAATTTCCCAAGAACGATCCGAGGCCATCCGAAGTAGCATTGGGACCCTTTGAGTCGGGGGTTTCGCTTTTAGCCCCGCCAGTAAGGTCTCTCTCAGATGAACTTCGCGCAACGGTTTTCTTTATTCGACGGACTTTCTTTCCATCTGTGGCGACGAAAGAACCAAGTTTGGGTAAGAGACTATGTGGACAAAACAAAACCAAGCAATAACACAAATCAACACACCTGCTCGTATATACACTTCGCCAATTTCTTCCTTCTTGACGACATCGCCGGCCACTGTCGCGGAGCCGCTCTTTTTGTCAGCAGTGGCAGCATTGCTCGCAAGCATGGCGCTGAGAGATGACTTGTCACTGGGCACTGCATTACTTTTTCGAACCCTCCGCACTTTTTTCCCGTCAGGTCTGATGTAAATCTCTCCCTCACCGAATGATTTTGATCTGGTCGGAGTATCACCAGCGACAGTAGCGCCAGCCGACTTCTTTTTGTTCTTGGCCGGGCTATTCAAGTTCATGAAAACATCAAGGTTCTTGTCCTTTTTCGACTTCTCCGGTGTCGATTGTGGAGCGGCTTCTGTAGGAAGTGGTTTCCCTGGCGATGCAGGGGTACTCGACGGAGTGACAGTAGGGGCGCTTTCGGGTGGCGGCGTAGATTTGACGGAGTCTCGCATACTCGAAAGCTGAGCCGCAGACGCACTCACGGCCCTCTTGACTCTTCGCACGCGTTTGCCTTCGCTATTGACATAAACCTCGCCTTCATCCTTTGAACCCGTATCGGTACCATTGGGAGGTGTCCCCGCCAACGAAATCGCAGATGATTTACTGCGAACCACAGTTTTCTTTATTCGTCGGACTTTCTTCCCATCCGGCCGGGTAATGATCTCACTCTCCTCCTTTGTGACCTTATCTCCACCCACTGTAGCCGACCCACTAATTTTTCCAGTCCCTTTGGGTTTCTGGAGGTCTAGAAATCCCGACAGAGATGATTTAGCACTTGGCAAGCTATCAGTGGTTGCCGCCGGAGACGAATTACTCGAGGCGGAAGTCATCGAGGAACCGAGATCATTCTTGGATACGGTCTTTTTGACTCTCCGAACTTTCTTCCCATCCGCACGGGTGTAGACTTCCCCTTCTGTTCCCGAAGATGCAGCATCACTGAATGATCCGGACCGACTTTTCATGGACGAAGAACGAGTCACGGTGTCATCGCCAGAGCCCGATCTGGGTTTCCGTACTGTTCGCTTCACTTTTCGTACTTTCTTTCCGTCAGCTCGGATGTAGATTTCGCTTTCGGTCGATGATGCGACAATCTGGTCACCGGCAACTGTGGCACTTCCGCTTTTACTGTTTTTCTTCGGTGCACTCGATCCAAGGAAAGATGCCAGACCTTTCGACGATGACGAATCATTTGCAGAGGCGGCAAGATTGCCCCCCGAGTTGGACCTCCGTAAACTCCCTCGCATGGTTTTAGTTCGTGAAATCAAAGCTTTCTATGAAAATGTTTGGCCCTTTCTGTATGTTTGAAATATCCAGACACCAGCAACCAACAACAAAGAAAGCCAACGAAAGTCGACCGGACACTTTCTCACGTCTTTTTCTCAGTTGTCACCTCAAGCTCCTTGGCGTATCTTCAAGTACAACACACCTTGTGTACTAAAAGAGAACAAAAGAGCTTTCGTGTTGAAAGAACCAAAAGTTCCCTTTCGTCTCGAGGACACGTTAGTCAAATATTCCTCGTCACTACAGCAGTCTTTTGTTTGGATCGTATCCTCTTGCTTCGATTGCGCTCGCAACCTCCTTTTTCTTGTTAAAGACTCGTGTTCGACCTGTACTGTACGCTGCTTACTCCGAGGGCAAGTGACGGCACCCTCGAGTTATTCTTGCCTGCATGTCGTTGGTCATCTAGCGGTTTCGGTCATTTTGGGGGGAATGCGTGAAACCCACTTCATTAGGGTCAAAGCTAATCCTGTCCGTTGAGTTTCAGTCCCGAGTTGAACGTCAGAAATGGCCCAAAAAATTTGAAATC
>Ga0222719_10003218_pt1 | contig 14597 bp, 22 predicted proteins | sample C33_34DmetaG_FD_165039 | JGI IMG/M metagenome (GOLD analysis project Ga0222719, IMG submission 165039) | Estuarine water microbial communities from San Francisco Bay, California, United States - C33_34D | ecosystem: Environmental > Aquatic > Marine > Unclassified | place: USA: California...
AATACTTGGATAGGCAAAGATGTGTGCTTCCTGTAGTGCAGTACGAATAACATCGTTCGGTTGAAATCCATGGTACGTCATGTTCGGATGTTCTTCTGCGAACTTAAACAAGTCTTTGTATGGTTCATCACGTTCTTCCCATCCGTATGCTTTGAATGATGAATAAACATCTAAGTGAACCTTGTCACCATACATCTCTGATAACTTCTGCATAACAGGAATTAGAATCTGCAATCCCCGATGCGGTGTAGTATGGTAGATGATCTTAATCTGATCTTTGGATTTTTCCTTAAACGGAATCGGATCAATTGCATTCTTCAATACAATAGATTCGTGATAAGGGACACCAAGTGCGAGATTATAGGTCATCAATTGCCAATTAGAAACAAACACCAACTTAGCAAACCTCTTGCGTGACTCTGGATCCTTTAGATGTTGTGCTTCAGGATCACCCCAAAGATCGTGTAACCATAAAACGTTTTGCTTGTCAGTCGATACATCACGTACACGAGACTTAATGATGTTAAACTTCTCAAGCAACGCATTATCTACACGATCATAGAGTGCCTTATTCATCAACTCTGTGCCACCTTGTGCCTTATTCCAAGTGCCATCAGTGTTCATTGCACTTTCGACTTCGTTACTATCTACAACAGTCAAACTCATACTGTAACTCCATTGAATGATTTAACTGAATCAACTCGAAACGATCTCCAGTCTGCCTTTCGCACATCATACGCAACAACAACATCGGTATTTTCTTTTCTTGCCGTACCCTCTTTAGAAGATAGGTGATTTGCAGGAATCATATCGGATCGTGTTGTGCATTCCATAATTCGTTCTTCACCGTTTTTCTTAGTGAATACTACGGTACACATTTCAGCATTAAGAACTCGTTTCATATCATCACGTGTCATAATTTACTCCTATATTAAATTTGAATCACAAAGTATAAAGCATTTATATATCATTGTCAAGTAAAATTTTTCTACTATTTCCTTTTCTTTTAATATCTAGTGTTATGCAATGTATCCCTCCCTCCCAAAATAGAGAATGTCTTTGAAATGCTAAATGGCAATTTATTCCCTGACTTTCTAAGAACAAAAATAATTTATCATCTTCTTGACCAAAAATAATATTTTCAGAATCGACAACCAAAACGTTTGTTATAAACACAGTTTCTTGATCATATCCTCTCCATTCTGAAAAATAGTAATCGATCCATTCTTTACCTAGCATTTCCATAGATGACATACGTTGCATGTGAGACATAGTTTTGGGGGCATCGCTATTAATATATGGAGAGATATCAACTAAGTTTTTTTGTTCTAAACTTTTGGCGATGACTGGGGTTCGATCTCCATTATCTTTGTCTTTTTTGCAATAAAATACAGTATCATCATTGGTCATAAAAAATCCGTGATCGATATGACCAAATTTGTCACAATGATATAAATTGCCAGAAATATTTTTTTTCATCCAGTCTAATCCGACTGGTGTTCCTGGACCACGACTATTCACCACTAAACCATCTCCACACTTAAACATTGTTGCCGTGTGCCAAAGTATACGATCATTTAATTTCAGATATGGGGATATAGACTCCCACCAAGATTTGTCTATAGATTCTAAATCTTGTAAAATCGGAGGTGGCATTGAAATCCAGTTGTGTCCTTGATCATACAATTCTTTGAATATCTTGTAGTATGCATGCCCATCAAAATAGCGATTTGGCATGGAAGTGTAAGTTTGATAGATGGTATCCCCATAAACCAAAAACTGATCTCTAGGGATCATCGGGGGTATATGGTTTGTTATTTTAAAATTAGGAAGTTGTATGTTAGAATAGTCATTGACTTCTGGTCGATGAACTTTAACATTAAAAGACTCCAACAGTTTAACTAAACCATTGAGATCTTCTTTCGTCTCTTCGAGTATTTGATTTAGTGCATCTTTTTGTCTGCTTTCAACACCATCAACGGTTGAATAGCAATCGCCCACTATAACTTCTTCGAGTGGATCCCATTCAGTCCAACAACTCATAATCTTCTCTTAAAATTTCCTTTAAATAGTCTTTAGACCAATAAGAATAATAATCTGTTTTAACTAAAGACTTTCTAGATTTTCTCAGTTTTTGTTTGGGTTGAACTAGTATTATATTATACTTATTGTTACCAGTTAGTATGCCGTTTATATTTCCTTGGTTTGTTTTGTGGTCGGATAGAAAAATAAGATCTGGAAAGAGTTTATTTAATTTATCACACATCGTTTTCATTCTATCACAATCAATGAAGTCGTTCATCAAACATATATGCACTGTTTTTATGTTCTCTGGAATCTCAAACCCATCAGAGATTGTATAATTCTTTAATGCGTATGGGCATATTTTATTGCCCCCAAGTTCTTCTCTTGGTTGTGTGATTTTGTCAATCCACAAATCAATGTGTTTACGTGCTTCGAGTAAAGAATTCATGATGTATTTTTTCTGGTTTAAAATATTCGTTGATCATATCCAACACATCTTTCTCATTAAACTTCTTACAAGAAAAAACATCTAGGAATGCGTCTCCGCTATCATCAACAAAATGTCCACAAATATTGCTTGTCTTGATCATTTGGACAAAACTCCAACCACTGTTATCTCCTTGATCATCCATATAGTAAGTATGAATATCTCCGTGAGGAATCATATCAATCTTATTTACCAAAGATTCCACAAAAGATTTAATGTTTTGTTCACTCGACACAGAATCTTTTTCGCATCGAGTACAATTTATGATTAGATGATAACCCCAAATCATATTAAATGTTTTTTCACTAAATCATAACTATTCGGATGCAGTGCGAAGAAGAATGTGTACACATTGTTTGCCTGTGCCGTGGCAACGTGTTTGATACTTGTATCGCAAAGATACAGTCGACCTCGCTCAACGTTTTCTTCTCTTACATACTTCTCACCGTCCCAAAAAGAGAAAATATAATTCTCAGGATCATTAGTCCCCCACAGTCTTATCTGCGGAGCAGGAACTCCAGTGTCTGTATGTGGAACGAATCCCTGTTCCATCTCCCACCAAAGAATACAAGTTCTATAATGATACTCATAGAACTCGTTCATATAATATTGTAAAGATTTGATTGATTTAAATGAATCATTCACAACGGTAAAGTCACTTTCAATCAATGGATAATCTGGATATTGGTAGGACCATTTATCTAACGGGACTGTGGTAGGATTGTACCCGTGTCCGTCTGGAAGTTCTGCGGTGATGTCAGTCAGTCCCAATCCATAACGAAAGGGGAATCTTGACATATCACGCTTAAGACCCCAATATGTAAAGTCACTAAGATGTGACTTTATTTCTTGTTCAAATACATCACAATCAATAACGATATCAAGTGGAACCAAGTTTCCAGTGTGGAGATTGGCATAGTCCTCTTCATTCACCATAGGAAGAGAAAACCACTTATCACGATACTTTTGATACTTTGGGTTTTTTTCTAATTCGTCACCGATACTAATCATTTATTAATCCAACCAAATGCCACCTCAGTTCTTTTGACGCATTAACTGCAGTATGTTCTTTTGTCGTGTCAACATGGTATACCTTACCATGTTCCTTCATCCAAACAACTTCGCCATCCACGAGCATGAAACACATATCTAATTTTCCACGTAAAGGTATATGTATTCTTTTGCTCCAATCCCAATGTAGGGTATAACAAGTTTTTGGTCTCATACACATTATGCGTGTACGATATAAACCCAAATCTTTCAAGATTTGATTTGTGTATGGGATGTCATATAGGGGATAAATGAAATCACTTTCTTCATGCTCATTACTTAAATTTAAAATTTTTCCCGTACCATAATTTTTATCAGTTTGTCCCTCAACACCCTGAAGAAGAAATTGTGGTTGTCTTTTATATTCTGGGAGAGATTCTATCTCTTCTAGTATTTTATCGGCATCATACTTCATTTACATACGTATTCGTTTAAAAGTGGTTGCGCATAAGGAAGTATAGAATCCCAATTCAAAATAACCAGTCCAGTAATAATTACACCTAATATAAAGTTCACCATGAATCCTCCATAGATCGAGCACCACCAAGTTCATCGGGATAGTGGTCTGGATAATCATCATACGAATGTACTGCATATGTTTGCATCTCACACTCGTTTAACCACTGTTCCATCTTGTCGATCTCACGATCAATCATCTCAATCCGATCTTCAAGTTTACGAATTACTTCACTATCTACCATCTTGGTAGTTGCTAAAACCAGTTCTTCTCTCAATTTATATAGTTCACTTAATTCCATAACAACTCCTTAACATATTATATAGACATTCTACATTAATCTTTATAAAAAGTCAACCAAACAAATCCACTGTAACTCTGATAGTATGCATATACCGTCGCTGCAATATACACAACAAATAATCCAATTGCTATCCACATTGGTAGTATCCCTTATACCAGTCAACAAAATTCTTAATACCGTCTTCAATTGAAGTGATTGGTTTGTATCCTAGTTTTTGTATCTTTATGGTATTACTTGCTGTGTGTGTCACGTCGGCAGGATGTTTATCAACCTTCTTAATCTTCGCACCCCTACCCAACTCATTTTCGATACAGTTGATGAAATACATCAGATCAATCATCTCTCCTCGACCGATACAATATATGTCTCGCTCTGTCATATTCTTGGAAACAAGATCAATACCATGCACAATATCGTCCACATAGGTAAAGTCACGAATCATATTGCCGTGATTGTAAACTTCGATTGTATTATGATTCAATATCTTTTTAGTGAAATCAAACAATGCCATGTCTGGTCTACCCCATGGTCCATATACCGTAAAGAACCGCAGACCAACCGCATTCTTGATTTTCGATATATTGAATTGTGCTTCATTAGCAATCTTGGTATATCCATAAGGACTGAGTGGTGGGTTCAACGGAACTTCTTCGTTCCATGGAATTGGATTACCGTTCATCACACAAGAGGAGGATGCATAGATGACGTTCTCAACACCAAACTCCTCACAACAATTAATAACGTTCTGTGTGCCAACTATGTTGTTGTCAATATACAGAGAATCGTTGCCCATAGAGAATCTAACACCTGCCATTGCAGCAAGGTGGATAACCATATCTGGTTTGGTTCTATGGAACCTTCGTTGCAATCCTTGATAATCTGTAATAGAAAGTCGCTGTCGATCAACTCCCTTTATCTGACTGATCCTATCGAATTTGATTTTAGAATCATATAAAGTTGAATTGAAATTGTCAACAATGTAGACATCGTGTCCTTGATTTATAAAATGTTTTGCGGTGTGGAATCCTATGAACCCCGCACCGCCAGTGATCAATATCTTCATATTTTTACTTCTTCAAAACTTCTTCTTCTCTTATCAAATTTTAGTGGTGTCTTAAACATAATATCTTCAGTTGAACCTTCAGGAATATATCCATACACTTTCATACCAGAGACAATATATGTATGTGCAGGAATACGAACTTCAGTCTTATCCCACTTAGTAGTTTCTTTTAAATATTTCATGATATTTTTGACCTTTCTTCTAGAATAATCTCAGCAAGTCTTCTGATCTTATCTTCATCAGTCAACTCAGGAAATGCTACTCGAACTTGTTCCATTATAATCTCAATAACAGTTGTATTACTCATAATATATTCCTATTGGACTGCCTACTGGATTCTCATAGTCTGTTCTGATATCTTTCTCGGTACAGTAATATATACTTCCGTTTGTTTCCCAACGAATATCAATTTGCTTACCATCAATTTTTTCTATAATACCGATCCACTCTTCATGAAGAGCACCCCAAACACCAATTACTTTATCACAAACTTTCATTATATAATCTCCGCAAATCTTTTATAGGCATCACAATATTTTTCATACTCAGCATTACCAGAGTAGAACCGTCTGTCACCCTCCACATCCAGATAGACATCAGGTTCAGCACCATATCCAATATCTTTAGAAATGATAGTATGACCATTGTATTCTTTTAAAGATAAGAACTTATCAAAGAATTCTTTTTTAGTAAGCATTATATAATTTCCTTTTCTTTTTCTCAACTGACAAATCTATTATACCATGTCTGAGAGTAATGTCAACCCTTTTGCGCAAAAAAAAGTCCTTGAAAATCAAGGACTTATATTTTTTTTTATGATAACTTTCCTCTTCTACCCAAGTCTTGAATCATATTTTCGAGTTCGTGGTGCGTTTTTGCTGTAGACAGATACTTTTCAACTGGACTCATTGTGAAGTTATGCCACCAAGATTTAATTTTTTTCAACATATCTGTACTCCTTTGTAAGTTTCTCAACATGTCGATTTACTTGGTTTTGTCGTGAGATTAAAAAAGATTTGTAGATGTTCGCTATTGCCTCACAGACTGAACAATAGACAGCACTGGTAGTCGCTGCCAATGATGACATTTTTTTATACCCTCCGTTATATAGTGATTGAAATGTACGTTGCGATGCAACATACGTTAGTATATATAATTTTAAAGTTTTGTATCGAAACAAACTTCCTCTATATACCAGTGGTACCACTTTTTATATAACTGGAGTCTTGCGTCCCAATCATCTTTTTGCATTTCTTCCCATGCCAAATATGGATTCTTGATATCCCCATTTATAACAGCAGAGGCATAGTCACAGCGACCAAAGCAAGCAACGGGTTTTTCGTGTAGCATTGCCTCTTGACCAGAACCGCCATTCAACACAAACATTGCAGTCGACTTCTTAACGAGTTCATTGAAATTGCCAGTGTCAATATAGACAACGTTCTTAAATCCCCCATTAACAATTTTCTTCAATGGTTCCATTGAGGCAAGGTTTACTGGATGCCCCTTAAATAAAATTTGAGGAACATCTTTCTCCTGTGCCATGTGGCATAGTTGCGTAACAAACTCTTCAACACTAAAGTCTGAATGATATTTGATTGTTTCGTCGTGAGGCAACTGAAGAGGGACAATAATGTATTTGTCATCGATTTTATCCCACGGAGTGTTGTCGGTTTGTAGATGAGCAAACTTTCCCTGACCCAACTTCTTTTGCATCCTACGGAACGCATCATCTTTATGGGGGTTGTTTTTATCGAAAGATGCAACGTATTGTGCTCCTCCTGCCCAACCCACTGGATCGATTGTAAACAACTCAGGAAAGACAGTCTGCATGTAAAACATCGTATTCTCTCTGCCACCCCACACATGTCTCTCAACATGTGGCACATAAACTTTAGCAGTGGGGAACAGATTCTCTATTTCAGAATTAAACATCCAACGTGGAGATTCCACAATCAGCGTATTGTCGTCAGCAAGTTTCTTTACAAAGTTATCCCAGTTCTTTCGAATCGGTTCATTAACACTGTCTCGTTTAGTGAGACCGAATTGTTTGAATGGAATGTCAAGTCTAGGTTTTAATATAACCTTTAGAGACCAATCCTCCATAATCATATCAGTATAAGATTCTTGTTCATTTACATATGTCGGATTCTCGTACTTGCGTGGTCCTTTACCAGTCCATATGGTAGTGCCTTCAACAAATTCCCAGTCCATAAATTTACTATCAAAATGACGAACAGCATTATCTGGTATTTGTTTGAATATGTGACTCAGTGCAACTTGATCGTTAAACCATTGTAATGGTAAATTTGCTATGGTTTGAGCAACACCAACACAGACATTCATCGCAGTAATATCAAAATACACACAACCTGCTGCAAGTTTCATACCAACTTCTTCCCACTCATTCGCTGCACCAGTATCATCTGTGCGAGGGAAATATCCAATGGGTTCAACAGGAAAATCGAAATCTTGCATGATCAGACAATCAATATCTGTAATCATAATTTGTTTTGCATGTTCTAAAATCATCGGAGCAACCATGAACCTAGTACATGCATACAGTGCACGAACCTGTTGATCGTTTAGTTTAGATATATCTGTGTCACTAAACGTATATGTAATTTGATTGCGTATCTGTGAGTTCAGATAAGAACATAGAGCAAATGTTTTCTTAGTCGGATTTACGACATGTATGTGTATATCGTAGCAAGTGTTCTTACCGATACTCGATACAAAGGCAGGTGCAAATTTTTCAAAATAAACTGCATCACATGCAGCAAATATTACTGGTGAGGATGGGACTTCGCCATACCTATTTTCCGATAATTCCATATTCTATTCCACGATTGATTTGGTAATCTTTCCTATTATACCCATTTTCCTCTGCCTCGTCAACCATTTTCCAAAATAAATCAACAAGTTCTGGTTTAGGGTGAGGTTCAGGATTTCCTGTAAACCATGTGGGTCTCCATGGTTGTGTCGGCATGTGAGTATAGTGGAGTATGCTATATGGATTGACATCACCATCGTGACTGTTCCACTTAGGATCTAAATCTCCTACCAGTCCCTGTTGGAAGATATGTATGAACTGGTGATGAACAGTATCAGCATTCTTCCATGACTTGCTCTTGGGCATTGCTCCCTTTGCAAACTTCTCACAGTTAAAAAGCATCACACAAAACTCTTTACCACCAAATCTCTTACCATCTCTTGCTAGAACCCACTTGTCACTTGGTATCTCTAGATCAAACAGATTTCCGATGTCTTCGAAGTTTAGCATGTCTACATCAGTGTAAATTGCCTTACCTTCAAATCCACAGTATTCTGGAATTGCCCACCTAAAACCTGAGAACGGTGTAGACCACCTAGTGTCATTGAACCCAGACCAAAATCCCTCATTAGACTTTCTCATCCAAACGATTTCCAGTTCACGATCTGTATTCTTTCTCAACGTGTACTCGTATGCCATCTCAGCAAGAGCATCTTCGCCATTAGCACTGGTGCCAATAAACATTCTAATTTTATCCATCGTATTCATATCCTAACAAATCAATAACCTTTCTAAATCTCTTCTGAATAACTATTATGTCACCATCACTCTTATACATCCCTCTGTAATCTCTGTGGGGTCTGCCATAGTCTTTACATCTAGTGTTAGCAAAGTCATCTTTTATATCTATACCCAATTCTGCAAGTTTGTTAATGAGTGGACTCAGGTCTTCGAATCGATATATTTTATCGACGTTCACCTCACGAGTTTTAATGTCATGATAATGTCCCCAATCGCTAACTAAACTGCCTGGTATTTCTCTTATAAATTCTTGAAATGTGTTTATACCATATTGTTCAGCAAGTTGTGTGGGTCTTGTTTTTTTATACCAAAAATAGTAACTAACCATTTTGTCCCACGGGTTCCTTTCGATTGTGAATTTAAAATAATTTTCTCTTATGTCATGTAATCTATCTCCAGTACAATTGTTATACACCTGATTCATCGTTAGATGAGATTGCCATTGATAGGGATAATTTAATGTCGGGTAATTATCATCCCAAGTTCCTCCAGTACAAACATCCTTTTTGCTCAAGTATGGGTATATACATTGCTCTAAAGATGAACCTGCTACTTTTCTCGTTTTAATGAAAACGAATTTATATTTGTCTGATATTATCATATGAATATTCAAATGTACCTATTTCTTTTCTGAACATTCTACCGACACTTTCGATTGTTTCTTTAGTGTGTAGATCTTTATAGTCTGTCACTTTCCTGATGCCAGATTTGAGTTTAGTGGTTGTCCATTGCTCTTCTGTAATGTTAAATCCAAACCTATCATTTAAAGTTTTATACATTGTTGCCATATCTTCGTAGAAGAAAACATCATCAACAAGCAACTTATGACCATGCGCATACATTTCCCAATCAATTGGAAGTAGTGGGCACGTCTCTACATATGGTTCAAATTCAACATCCTTAAACTGCTGTTCTTTAATTTTCTTATGCCAAAAATAAGAACTGACAACCTTGTCCCAAGGATTTCTTTCGATCGTGAATTTGTAGTATGTCTCCCACGGAATGGGATCTTTTTCTACGATACTTTTCCATGCAGCATGACCATTTGTTCCATAGTCTCCAGTATTGATTGGTGGGGTTTCGTCTCTCACTGAACCTGTACAAATGTCCCCCTTTGGATTCAGATAAGGGTATACAAGTTTCTCTAATGTAGAACCTGCTGTCTTTCGAGTCTTCACAAAAATAAATTTGTGCTCATGAGAGATTATCATTATTGAGTTACCATTACAGTTGCACCTTGGAACCAATTACGAGAGATAGGAATGATCTTACGATCAAATGTTTCTAACCACTCATTCATTGCTTTCCATTCGTGATCTCGCCATGTAGTGTAATGTACACGATTTGCAGGACCAGTCGGAGATGCCTCTTTGAATACATTTCGCCAACAAGATAGTTCATCGAACCGAATGATTGTCCCAGGGACGATCCATTTATTCAGATCATCTAGAACAGTTTTGGTAGAGGAGTAGACATCACAATCTACATGTAGAAATGAAATGTTTTTTCGTAGGTGAGGTTTAGTATAACCTTCTTCAGATACATGTATCAACCAATCCATAATCGTTTGAGAGAACCAACCCTTCCAGAGTTTTACATTGTCTGGAACTTCGGGCATAACCCCTTTACGATCGAAGGCATCTGCTTTTACATGCTTTGATCCCATATCCCAATCAGATGGCAATCCCTCAAAGGAATCAAATCCATGGAATTCTAGGTCTGGTCTTGCGGTTGCTAGACACGAAATTGTGACACCATTAAATACTCCGAACTCTAGATTATATCCCCAGTCACCAATATATGGTGCCAACCAATCTAATTCTCGTAGTCTTACATCATTTGTATTTTTATCTTCTGGTATAAATTTAAACTTCTTGACATCAACAAATTCACTTATCTTCATTCTTTAGTTCCTTCACGTGAGATCTATGGATCTTACAATTAATAATACCGTTATAATATTTATCCGACAGCAAAACACCTCTGTCGAATTGCTCCTTTGCCTCAAGATAAGACATCACACCTTTATTTTTACATAAGTGTAATATCTTTCTATCATAACACAAAACTCCATTTTTTTCAAGTAAAATTTGCACTTCTTCAGAAGAACCATAGTAGTCCTTCCAGTCAGATTCAACTACCTTGATTCTCTTTCGAGTTTTACCTTTAAGTGGCGGTAGTTTTCTTTTTGATACAAATGTCTTTTTGCCAACATAACTCTTGTCATTATTTAAATCATGAATGATATAGACAAACCCAACATAGTCTTCTATGTCATCACTAGTAAAGATTTTGCCGTTATACGTCCATGGGTTTTCGTAATCACCATCTCTCGTCGTCATCGTCAAAATCTAACTCTTCAACCTCAAGACTCTCTTCATCATCTTCTACATCCTCCAAATTAACATCGCACCCACAGAATGGGCAATACATAGGCGATTCACTATTATCTTCCACAAAATATAAATCATACTCTGCACCGCAATCGTCACAGATTAATTCATAAGTTATTTGTATTGGAATATTAGTGGTGGTCATGTTACTCCTTTGAAACTTGTTACTAACAACTAATGATTATATAGTTATTTTAATTATGCGGCATATGCCGCATCCCAATCTCCAGTCAAACCTGCTACCTCATATTCGGTAACACGATTCTCGAAGAAGTTGGTGTGATCGGCACCATTCAATACCCACTCCAACCATGGAAGTGGATTGTCTTTAACTTTGAAGTTCGTTTTCAACCCCAATTGTAGTAATCGTCTATCAGCAATATATCGAATGTACTGTTTAACTTCATCAGAACTGAGTCCCTCAATCTCTCCCAACTTATACGCCAGATCGATAAACTTGTCCTCTAAATCAACTGCATTCCGAGACATTAAGTAGATCTCTTTTTTAAATCCATCGTCTACGATACGAGGATGCTCAGAGCAAAAAGATCTAAACAGTTTTGCATTACCCTCTACGTGCATCGACTCATCTCGTATGCTCCACTCTACTACCTTGCCCATGCCTTTCATCTTACCGAAACGCTGAAAGTTGAGAAGCATAACGAATGATGCAAACAATGCAACACCCTCATTGAATACTGACTTAGCAAGTGCTAATCCAAGTCCACGTTGTGTGGAAGGATCTGCCTTTGTCATGTACTCAATCTTATCAACCATCTCTGTGTACTCAAGAAATGCGTGGTACTCGCTGTCAGATAAACCAAGTGTTTCGTTTAGTAGTGCATATGCCCTTTGATGGATACCCTCACGTGCAGCAAACGAACCAAGCATATTACGAATCTCATTATTCTTAAACTTAGGAATGAACTGGTCGTAATAGTTCTGACCAACTGCTACGTCAGACTGAGTAAACAAACGAAGAATGTTTGTGACATATTCCTTTTCTGTTGGGGTCATTTTGCCACCCTTCCAATCAGTAACATCTTCTGATAGGTCTAACTCATCTTCGATCCAGTGTGCCTTCTCGTGCCTTGTGGTGACCTCTACTGCCCATGGATAGTGAAAGGGTTTATATGTCCTAGAGAACTCTAGGAGACCCCCAGAACGCTTCTTGAGGATGTCATCTGCCTTCTCCATTAGTTGATCATAACCACCAATGTGTTTTCCGTTTATGAAAATTTGAGGAACAGAATTAACTCTACGAACTTCTGTTCCCTGACTTATCATCTCGCTGACACCATTCAATTTCTGATAGAATGCAAGTCTCTGCTCTTCGTTATCCATAAGATTCTCGGTATATGAGAACCCATGTGCATCAAACCATTCTTTTGCTTTAACGCAAAACGGACATCCGCTTTTTGAATATACTACAATTTCCATATTTCCCCTCTCTACCCTTGGCATGCAACACACTCGTCTTGCGACTCTGCATTGCTATTATAGTCTTTAAGTGCTTCTCTTTCGATTTTCTGTGCAACGTTTTCTGCACGATTAGATGTTTCAGTGCGCAAATAATAAAGTCCCTTACAACCATATTTCCACGCATCAAAATGTGTCTTATGTAGGTATCTCTTACTTGCACCAGCAGGAAAGAAGATGTTTAGAGACTGTCCTTGACAAATATAATATTGCCTTTCTCCACCAAGACGAACAACCCAATCTTGATTGATTTCAATTGCTGTCTTAAACACATTCTTTGTGTGCTCATCCAAGAAATCTAAATGCTGTACAGACCCACCATTAGTAATAATGGAAGACCAAATCTCATCGGTGTTCTTATCGAGTTTCTTTAGAATCTTCTCAAGATATCTATTCTTTATTAGATGAGACCCTGCTCTTGTACGACTAGTGAATGCATTTGCCTTCCACGGTTCTATCGACGGAGAGGTGTCTGCAATCAAACTAGAGTTCGCATTTGGAGCAATAGCAATTAGATGAGCATTCCTTCGTCCGGTGCCTTTCATGTCTGGTGCTTCACCTTTTTCATGCCCAAGAATATTAGATTCCTTGATTGCTTCGTCTTGAATGTACTTGAAGATTTCCTTATTCATTTCTGATGCTTCATCAGATTCAAATGCAATCAAATGTTGCTGTAAGTAGGAATGGAATCCCATCGCACCAAGACCAATACTTCTCTCTTGTTGTGCCGAGTATCTTGCTCGACTAATCTCATCGCCAGCATTATCTACAAAAAACTGCAATACATTATCGAGAAAATGCACAAGATCACGAACCATTGTAGTGTCTTTCCATTCATCAAATTTTTCAAGGTTGACACTTGATAGGCAACAAACTGCAGAACGATCTTCGCTTGTAGGTAAATGTATTTCGTTACAGAGATTAGATCCATGAATCTTCAGTCCTTTCTTTTTCATTGTCTCTGGCAGTGCAGAATTTGCTGTATCAATAAAGTTCACATAAGGTTCCCCTGTACGGAATCTAGTCTCTAGTATTAACTCCCATACCTTTCTTGCCTTTAGTGTCTCACGTACAGTGCCATCATTAGGATCTTTTAGATCCCAGTCACCATTTGCTTGCACTGCTTCCATAAAGTCATTCGTTACGTTAACTGCGTGATGCAAGTTAAGACATTTGCGATTAACGTCCCCAGTAGGAATCCGCATATTGAGAAACTCAAGAATGTCAGGATGAGAGATATCCATGTATGCTGCATATGACCCCTTCCTAGTTTTTCCTTGTCGATACGCAACCATATCTGCATCGACTGTGTGTAAGAATGGCATTGGTCCGGGTGCAATATCGGATACCGAACGTACCGCACTCCAATGCCCACCAACTCCTCCACCTTTAACTGATAACCAACGCAATTCAGCAGTGTGATCAATTAGACCATCTAGTGAATCTGGAACATAAGTCAAAAAGCATGAAATAGGAAGTGACTTCACTTTTTCTTTTGGTTTGGGGGCATTTGACAAAACAGGAGAAGCAAACATAAACCAACCATTTGATGCATAGTCATATATTCTCTGTGCTAGTTTTTTATCTCCATACGAGTATGCTGCAGCAGCACGTGCAAATGCGTGTTGTGGTGATGGTTCTCCCTCTTTGCAGTAATAGTCTTTAAGTAATTTTATTCCTTGTCCCGATAAATTCTTATCCCTTTTAGGGTCAATAATAACCCCTAAGTATTTTTCACTCATTTATACCCTCTATTATTCTTTTT
>Ga0222719_10003219_pt1 | contig 14595 bp, 20 predicted proteins | sample C33_34DmetaG_FD_165039 | JGI IMG/M metagenome (GOLD analysis project Ga0222719, IMG submission 165039) | Estuarine water microbial communities from San Francisco Bay, California, United States - C33_34D | ecosystem: Environmental > Aquatic > Marine > Unclassified | place: USA: California...
CTACAAGAACTTTTCTTGAAAAAAGAGATACAAGTTTTATTTCTGAATATAATAATAGCGGTTCAACAGGTCTTCCTAAATACTATGCTAATTGGGACGATTTTAATTTTTTAGTGGCACCCATACCAGATTCTGCATACACTGTACAAATCAATTACATTACAGATCCACCACAGTTTACATCTTCTAACAATACATTCTTGTCTACATATCAAGAATCAATGTTGTTACATGGTGTGCTTACTGAAGCTTTTAGATATTTAAAAGGCCCGCAGGATATGTACAAGCTGTATGAAAGTAAGTATAATGAAGAAGTACAGAATTTTGCTCTTCAACAAATGGGGAGAAGAAGACGTGCGGAATATGATGATGGGGTACCTAGAATTAAGATACCTTCACCATCACCAAATACGTAATTTTAAAGGAGAACAATTATGGCAATAACAACTAACGCAATTTGCAATTCATTCAAAAAGCAATTATTAGCTGGTGAGCATGATTTTGATAGTGCAGGTGGAGATACATTTAAATTAGCAATGTATGTTTCTACTGCTACATTAGGTGCATCAACTACTAACTATGCAACGTCTGGAGAAGTAACTTCACCAGCAGGATATTCTGCAGGTGGAAAAGCTTTGGTTAACCAAGGTGTTAAAGTATCATCAGCAGTAGCTATCACTAGCTTCGCTAATTTATCTTTCACTGGTGTTACACTAACAGCTAGAGGTGCTTTGATTTACAATACAACAACTGACGGTGGTTCAAATACTACTGAAGCAGTTGCTGTGTTAGATTTCGGTGGAGACAAGACTGCAACATCTGGAACATTTACAATCCAGTTCCCTGCATTCACAACTTCTGCCGCAATCTTAAGAATTGCGTAATTAAGGAAATAAAATGATATGGCCACTGGATGGGGTAATAAAACATGGGGAGCAGCAGAATGGGGAGACCTATCTGATGAATCCGTCTCAGTCAGTGGCATATCAGCAACCACATCTATAGGAACATCTACAACTCAAGCTAACGCTGATGTTGATGTAACTGGTTCACAACTCACATTTACAAACGCAGGAGCCGTTGGAGGTTCTTCTGTTCAATTTTTAGTTACCGGTATTCAAGGAAATCTCTCAATTGGAGAGGAAGATATTGCTAGAGGTATTCAACAAGATGTAACTGGTTCAGAATTAACTTCAACAATAAATTCTGTTACCATCGATGACAATTTCTTAATTGGTTCTGGATGGGGTAGAGATGCTTGGGGATCAATGGTATGGGGGGATGCTTATACTGTTCAAACAGGATCTGTTTCAGCTACGATATCTGTAGGTGCAGTTGCTGAAGTTACAGCAGGCGCAAGCGCAAGTCCAACAGGACAAGAATTAACAGCTACTCCAGGTCAAATTACAATGACTGGAGATGCAAATATTGATGTTACAGGAATACAAGCAACACTATCAGTAGGTCAAATTCAAGGATTATCAGTAGTCGGTAGTCAAATGACTATCTCTGTCAGACCTGTAGATATTGAGGCAGGTGGTAATGTAACTGTAAATGTTATTGATGATAATTTAGACACAGAAATTGGACAAGTAACATTTGATATTGGAGTAACTACAACAGTAACTGGATCTGAACTTACTTCATCTATTGGGGATGAAACAGTTACTGCTGATGCAAATGTAGATATTACAGGACAAGAGCTTACAAGTTCTATTGGAGATGAGACTGTTGTAGCTGATGGAAATGTGTCTGTTACAGGCCTTGAATTGACAAGCTCTATTGGAGAGGAAACAGTTACCGCAGACGCTAATGTAACGGTCACAGGTATTGAATTAACAAGCTCTATAGGAGAAGTAGAACAGAACACCATATACGATGTAACAGGTGTTCAAATGACTTTATTCTTAGGGGAAGAAACAACCGTTGCTAATGCAGATGTGGATGTTACAGGCATAGAATTGACTAGTTCAATAGGAAATACTAATATTACAGCTTGGCAAGAAATTGATCCTGGGGTCAGTAATGTATGGACAGAGGTTGATTTGGCTGCATGATTAAGATAAAATATATATTATTTAGGAGATAAAAATTTATGACATCTAGTTACTCAACAGATCTAAAACTCGAACTAATGGTTACTGGCGAAAACGCTGGTACATGGGGTGATAAAACAAATACAAATTTAAATTTAATTCAACAAGCAATTGCAGGTTATGAATCTGTAACAATTACAGATTCAGCGACTACTGCTTTAGTTATGTCTGATGCTGCATTGTCAAATGCACGTAACATGATTATTAAGTTTGCAACTATAACTTTAACAGGTGCAACTACTGTAACAATTCCAGATGGAATTGAAAAATTTTATATATTCGATTGTAGTGCTATCACTGATGCACAAAATCTTACAATCAAAACTGCTAGTGGTACTGGTTTTTCTCCAACTACTGCTGGAGCTGCAAGCCCAAAAATTTTTGCAGCTTATTCAGACGGAACTAATATTACAGAAATTTCTTTAAACACTTTAGGCGGAACAATTGCAACAGCTCAAATTGAAGCCTCAGCAATTACAACTTCATTGATTGCAGATGATGCTGTAACTTCAGCAAAAATTGCTGACGATGCTGTTGGCTCTGCTGCGATTGCTGCGAATGCTGTTGGCTCTTCTGAGATTGCTGACGATGCTGTTGGCCCAGATCAACTTGCCGACACTGCTGTAACTCCAGGTTCTTATACAGCATCTGAAATTACAGTTGATGCACAAGGAAGAATTACAGCTGCTGCTTCAGGATCTGCTGGTGGGGGAGCTTATAATTTTAAAGCATTTCAAAAAGGACCTGGTTCAGGAAGTTTCACTGTTAACCCAGCTGCAAATGTAGTTGGCGCTTACATTGTCTCTGGAGGAGGCGGCGGTGGCGGTGGTCAAGGAGGAAATACTGCGCCATCAGGCGCTGGCGGAAGTGGTGGAGCGGGTGTTTTTGCTTACTTCTTCGGACCTGCAACAGGCGGAGCGACTATACCTTATGCAGCAGGAGGAGGCGGAAGTGGAGGAGGATTGGCTTCACCAGGTAACCCAGGAGGATCTTCTAATGTAACAAATATAGGAACTGCAAACGGTGGAAACGCTGGTAATGGATCAAACGGCTATGCTTCACCAGGTAGCCCAGGTAATCCAGGAACTGCGCCAGGAGCAGAAACAACAAGCACTAACACATCTGGTTATTTAGTAAACTTTGATAATGCTAATGCTGGAGGAAGCGGACGAGGTGGACCGGGAACTCAATCACAGCCAGGTAATCCAGGTGGCGTTGGGTTTGTAGCTATATATGATAATGCAGGAGCGTAAAAATGGCTAGACATATTTCTTTTAAAATTGATGGTGAAAATAGACATATATTTAAAGTTCATTCTTCAGACGCAAGTAAAACATTTTGGACTAACTTAGAACCTAATTTAAATTTTATATCTATAAGTGAAGATGAGTTTAAAAAATTAAAATACAGTTTAATTCATAGAATTGATGCAAGTAATAATTTAATTTTTCCTACAGCTCCAGAAGGTGCAGAGATTCCTAATATCACTCAACACACAGTAGAGAAAAATTTAGATGAACATATTAAAAACGCAGAATTCTTTGTAAAATCACATGACAATTCAATGGTTAATCAAGTAGTTACGCAAGATTATATCGATTCTTTAAAAGCAATTGATACAAATGCAATCACTTGGCCAGTAAACTGTAATAATTGGATAGAAGCATTAGAATTAAATTCTCATTTACTTGATAGTGTTCTAGAAGTATAGTAATACATTCTCGTATGTATGAGAATGTAATAGAGTTTTCTTGTCAAGAAGACTACTTTAAATTAGGCGAAGATTACCCTATAGCTGCTAAAGTAAATATTCCACAATGGTTTAAAGAACTTAATCATTCTGTTGAAAACAAAACAGTAAAAGGATGTATGCCTTTTTTAGATGCTTTAACCGCTGGATATATTTTAAAAATGCCTCAAGATTTTGCTATAAAACATAATATTGAAAATGAAGGTAAAAGAGCTATATGGCAAAAACCTTCTGCATCAGATGATGAGATTTCAATTATAAATTGTTTGAATATTAACAACAGAGGTATTCAAATACATAATAGAGAACAATTAGGTGAATGTCCGTACAATGAACAAAATAAAAATTTACCTTATCATAAAATTTTAAATCCATGGTTTATAAAAACACCGCCTGGATATTCTTGTTTGTTTTTACCATTATTAAATAATGAAGATGATAGGTTTTTTCCTCTATCGGGGGTTGTTGATACAGATAGTTTTAAAAGTGAAATAAATTTTCCAATAGTTATAAACGGTTACAAATACCCACAATTAGATACTGTAATAAAAAAAGGTACCCCATATGTACAAGTAATTCCATTTAAAAGAGAATCATGGAAAATGAAAGTTTCTAAAAAAACCACAAAAGAAATAGTAGCCAATAGAATGAACTTTATGTTAAAACTAATTCATAATTATAAAACACGTTTTTGGAATAAAAAATCATGGAAATAAAAAATTTTATTAAAGTGTATGATAATGTCGTACCACCTAGTTTAGTTTCTGGTATAATAAAATGGGCTAATAAAAGTAATTTTAAAAAAGCTGGGGTAGCATCTAAAGAAGCTGAAAATAGGGAAATAGTTGAAGAAAGCGTTAGGAAAACTAAAGTCCTTGCTTTAGGTCAATGTTCAGATTCTTTAACTAATGTTCATTATTTTAATGTTTTAGGAAAAATCTTTAATAGTTATTTATACAAGTACAAAAAAGATCTTAATATTTATGATTTTAATTTAGACAGAATAGAAAACATAAATGTTTTAAAATATGAAGAAGGTGGTTTTTATAAATGGCATACCGATCACTCGGGACCACTTTTTCCTAGAACTATGAGTATGATTTTATTATTAAATAATGATTACGAAGGAGGAGAATTAATGTTTTCTGATGCTGATTGTAAAAATGAAATATCATTTAAAACTAAAGTTGCTAGGTTAATTGTTTGGCCAAGTAATTTTATGTTTCCTCACAAAGTTAATCCAGTAACAAAGGGAACAAGATATTCAATCGTAGCGTGGGCAATATGATAAGAAAAGATTTTCAATATAAAAAAATAAAAAATTTTATTTCAAAAGATGAAGTAGAACTTCTAAATAATTATAGTATTATAAAACACAGAGCAAATACTATGGATTTTGATTTTAGGCAAAATCCTGTAGGTGATACTTATTTTATATATGATGCTGCGGCTGAAGCCCTTTTATTTAAAAAAAAAGAATTCATGGAAAAAGAAACTGGGTTAAAACTTTGGCCTTCTTATTCTTATTGGAGACTTTATACTTACTCGTCAGATTTAAAGGACCACACAGACAGGCCTTCTTGCGAAATAAGTGTTACGGTAATGCTCGGAAGTGATGGAACTCCTTGGCCAATTTATATGGGAGATACTCCTATAGAATTAGAACCAGGCGATGCTTGTATTTATTTAGGTTGTGAAATTAACCATAGAAGAGAAGAGTTTGAAGGTGATTGGCATTCTCAAGTTTTTTTACATTATGTAGATAAAAATGGTCCTTATGCAGACAAAAAATTTGATGGTCGTCCAATAATTCTGTAGAATAACTTATGAAATTTATACAAAAAAAATCAGATGGTTCTCTTAAAATTAAATTTTCATGGAAAGAAAGATTTATTCTTTTTTTTAGAGGAAACTTGTATTTAAATTCATTTGCTTTAAGGCATTTTTCCAACAATTTAGTAAAAATTATTACAGAATGGAACATGAATTTTAACGAAGATGTGAAAAAACTTCCGACATCTGAAGAGGATTCTATACAAGGCAAGTAATATTAGGTATAATACCTCATGCCTTTAACAAACATACAAATAGCACCAGGATTTAATAAACAAGTCACAGAGACCGGAGCAGAAGGTCAATGGACTGATGGAGATTTTGTAAGATTTAGATACGGTTCTCCTGAAAAAATTGGTGGTTGGGAGCAACTTGTTAATGCATCTTTAGTAGGAGCAGCAAGAGAACAGTTTGTATGGGCTGATTTAGATGGTCGAAGATATGCAGCAATAGGGACAAACAAAGTTTTAATTATTTATTATGAAGGAGCTTTTTATGATATTACTCCTTTAGGTACAGCTATAACTGGTTGTACATTTGATACTGTAAACACTTCAGCGACAGTTACTGTGAACAAACCAGCGCACACATTACAGCCTGGAGATCTGTTTACATTTACTTCAGTAACACCTCCTGTAGGAGCTGGATACGTAGCTTCAGATTTTGAAACAAATACTTTTGAAGTAGTCACCGTTCCAGATAGTGATTCATTTACTATAACAATGGCCAGCGCAGCAGGGACAACGGTCAACGGAAGTGGATCTGCAACAGTCAATCCTTACGTTAGCGCAGGTGCTTTAGGTTTTACTTACGGCTTTGGTTGGGGAACAGGACTATGGGGCGGAGGTCAACAAGTATTTGGAACTTTAAATGGAGCTTTATTAGATGACACCGCAGGTACTGGAGGTGTTGGGACATCAATTACACTAGCATCAACAACTGGATTTCCAACTTCTGGAACAATAAAAGTTGGCGCAGAATTTATTTCTTACACAGGTATATCTACAAATGATTTAACTGGTATTACGAGAGATGTTGCAGGCACTAGATCTGCTCATGCGTCTGGATCCGGTGTTGAATATTACATTGGTTGGGGAGAAGCATCTTTATCTTCTACCTTAACGATAGATCCTGCATCTTGGTCTTTAGATAATTTTGGAGAAAATTTAATTGCGACTATTAAAAATGGTAAAACGTTTGAATGGAATCCAATCAACTCAAACCCTAATGCATTAACTACAAGAGCAACTGTTGTAAGTGGTGCGCCTACAAGATCTGTTATGTCATTAGTTTCAGATAGAGATAGACATTTACTTATGTTAGGGACTGAAACTACAATCGGTTCTTCAGGTACTCAGGATAAAATGTTTATAAGATTTTCTGACCAAGAAAATATAAATGATTATGCACCAACTTCAGTAAATACAGCAGGTACTTTTAGATTAGATTCTGGAACCAAAATTGTTGGAGCTGTAAAAGGAAAAGATTATACATTAGTTTTAACTGATAATTCAGCTTATGTAATACAGTTTGTTGGTCCACCTTTTACTTTCTCCATTAGACAAGTAGGTTCTAACTGTGGAGCAATAGGACAACACTCAATAAAATATGTTAATGGAGCTATATATTGGATGGGTGAATCTGGTGGTTTTTTTGTTTATGATGGTACTGTTAAATCTTTACCTTGCCTAGTTGAAGATTTTGTATTCACAAGTAAAGGAGATAACCTTGGAATTAATTATCAAAATGGTGAATCAGTATACGTAGGACTTAATCATTTGTATGAAGAACTTACTTGGTTTTATCCAAAAGCAGGTTCATCTTTTAATGATAGATGTGTTACTTACAATTATCAAGATCGTACGTGGACAACTGGTTCTTTAGCAAGAACTACTTGGACAGATGCAAATTTATATGATTTGCCTTATGCAACTGAATTCAATTCAACAAATACACCGACCTTTCCTTTAGTACAAGGTGTAACAAATATAAATGGTGGAACTATTTATTATGCTCACGAAGTAGGAACAGATCAGGTAGATTCTTTAGGCAACAAAACAGCTATTAATGCTTTTATACAATCAGGTGATTTTAATTTGGGTGATGGACAAGTATTTATGAGCGTGAGAAGATTTGTACCTGATTTTAAATTAATTACAGGTGATGCAGAGATAACGATAAATTTAAGAGATTACCCGTCTAATAATGCTGCATCGTCTCCTTTAGGACCGTTTACAATCACGGGTTCAACTGATAAAGTCGATACACGTGCAAGATCTAGGTTTGCTAGTTTAAAAATAGCTAACACTTCTACAGATCAAAACTGGAGATATGGTACTTTTAGAGCTGACGTACAACCTGATGGAATGAGAGGATAATGGATCCAATAACACAAAGAATTTTAGATCAACAAAGAGCCATAACACAGGACCCTAACTTTAGTGGCTATCAACCATCAGTTCCTGCAGAAGGTATTGCGGCTTTTGATTCAACTCCTGTAAATCAAGATATTATGTTTCAAGATACGCTTGTCCAAGATAAGCCACCTATAGATGTTAAGCGGTTAGCAACCAATGTTGGTAAAAAAATGGTAACTGATTTTGCTATTAGAAAATTAGGACTTGATGGATTAAAAGGGAATATTTTTAAATCAGTAATTGGAGGAAACGCAATTGGTTTTTCTAATCCTCTTACAGCAGCTTTTACAGTAGGTTCATTATTACCAGACTCGGCAAAAGGACTTGCCGCTATTTTAAGAAACAACAGGGCACAAAAAGCTATTGAAAGAGATATTATGCGAGACATACAAGGAAAAATAACCACAAGTAATCCACGTATTACTAATATGCAACCTACTAATCAAGACATTTACCGAGGCGGAGGTGGTGATCCTGGACCAAAAACAACTTCTACAAAATCAACTTCTTCAACCCCCTCTAGACACACGTCTGGAGCCGGTGGACTACATTCAGGATACTAGTAATGGCTAGAGTAGATATAATAATACCTGAACCCACTCCTCAGTACACAGAAGAAAACCAAAGACAAGTCGCTCAGTCTTTACGAACGATGCAAGATAAGTTAAATACATCTTATCAACAAGAATTAAAAAACGAGACTGATACTTTTAATTATTTTATGCAATGACAATTAGATACAAAAGCGATACATTTGATTTGACTACAACTAATGTAACTACTATTTTAACGTGTCCATCAGATGCGACTATTATTGTAAAATCCTTACAAGCAAGTCATCAAGATGCATCGAATGTAGATGTTGATGCTTTTTTACAAAAATCTGGTGGATCAGACGTAGAAATAAGTCATGTTCAGTTAAATAAAAGTTTTACTAATTTAGTTAGCTCAAGCTTAAACATGGAAGCTAGTGATATTTTAAAATTGCAAGCAGATACTGCTGATGAAATTACAGGATGTGTCAGCTATGCTTTAATAGATAGATCTCAGGAGAATGGCTAGAAAATTTAAAGACTTTGTAGAAAGAGATAAACCTAGGAAACGTCCTGGTCGTCATAAAAAAAGACTTAACAAAAATGAGAAAAGAGATTATAAACCATATAACAAACAAGGAAGAAAACAATGAGCGATCTCGTAAAAATACCTGCGGAAGCAAAAGAGATTATCAAACACAAAAGAAATGGACAGGTGTATGCTACTAAAGCTGATTTTGATGCTGATGTTGCTGATCCCAACACTGATACTTCTGTGGATGATTTTAGACAAGACCTCGAAATAAAGGTGACAAAAGTTTCTATGGGAGCTTTAACTAAAAAGTAATACAATCCCTTAGTGCCAACTAAATATAATCGGCAAGTAAATGATAGATTTAATTAAATTAGAAAACATAATTAAAAATCATACGATTAACTTAAAAGAAGAAGATGTTTTAAATTTTTTAAAGATAAAACACAGGTGGCCTTTTAGATATTTAGGAGGTCAACCTTCTGTTGAAATAATAGCTGAAGATGGTTCTTCAGTATCTGCTGTTTTTTTTCAACTTGATAGTTACTTAAATTATGAGAAATGGAAACATTTTTATGATTTAGGTTTTACGACAATAATATCTAATACATTTGACTTAAACGATGAGCTTAGAAATTTAAATAAAAAACTTACCGATGAAACTGGGTTAAGATTAAATTGTAATATGTATTTTTCTAAGCCTGGTAAGCTTCCGAGTTTTCCATATCACGACCATAAATATGATGTTATAGTTAAACAAATTTATGGATCTTCTGAATGGAGACTAGGTGATAAATATTTTACGCTCACATCTGAAAATACTTGTATTATTCCTAAAAATACATCACACCAAGTTTTAAGTAAAAATGAAAATAAATTATCTTTAACAATAAATATAGAATGAAACTAATACAAGAAGAAAATTTTTTTCCTAATTTAAATTTTATTTTACCGGAAATAAAAAAAATAAAACTTTATTATCCAAAAGAACAAGAAAAATTACAAAACCAAAAAGCTAATTGGCCAGGTTTAAGAAGTTTATCTTTAGGAACAACCAATCCTATTTTTCATGAATACATTATATCTTTATTACAACAAAAAAAATTATTAGATAAAGGGTATTGGGAAATTGCATCGTTTGTGCATTTGAGATTAAAAGAAGATGATTTAAAGGATTGGATCCACAAGGATTCTGAACATGTTGCTGGTTTAATATATTTATCTGAAACTAATTTTAATTCTGGGACTTATTTATATGATGAGAATGAAAACTTGATTAATGATATCAAATTTGTTAAAAACAGATTTATTATGTACGATGGAAAATACAATCACAAAGGTTATGGGCACCATGGTGATTCGATAGAAAACGGAAGATTGACTGTAAATTTATTTATGAAAAAAAAAGAATAATGCAACCCCGAGGAGCCACTGAGCTACAAATGGAAATGCTCTACAAGCATGTTCCTAAAGAACTGCTTGATCAAGTACAAATATGTACTTCCATTCCAGGCAAGGTTCCAATTGATCCAAACAAACTAAACATTCTTTGGCAAAAAAATTCTTGGGATCAACCTAATCTACAACCTTTTTTTAGAAATAAAGAAAAGCACAAAGAATACGATTGGTACGTATTTAATAGTCATTGGAATTATGAAAAATTTAGATACGCTTTTGATATTCCAACTGATAGATCTGTCGTTATTAAAAATGGAATTGAAACTTTTCCAAAAAGAAAAATTTATCAAAAAGGTGATCCAATAAAATTAATTCACCACTGCACACCATGGAGAGGTTTGAACGTGGTGCTTAGAGCTATGCAAGAAATTAAAGATCCTTCTATTAGTTTAGATGTTTATAGTTCAACACAAGTTTACGGTGATGAATTTAAGAAACAAAATGATGATCAATTTAAACCACTTTACGAACAAGCTGAACAATTAGCTAATGTAAATTATATTGGCTACAAACCTAATGAATATATAAGAGAAGTAATGCCTAGTTATGATATGTTTGTATATCCATCAATATTTGAAGAGACCTCCTGTGCGTCTGCTTTAGAGGCTTTGGCTTCTGGTGTTCATGTTATCAGTAATAATTTTGGGGCTTTATATGAAACATGTGCTGAATGGCCAGTGTACGTTAACTACTCTACAAATTACGAAACAATGGCTAAGGATACTGCAGCAGCAATTGAAGTAGCAGCTGGTTATTTACATGAATCATTCATACAAGAGCATTTAGAAGAACAACAAAAATTTTATAAAAGATTTTACAACTGGAATAAAAAGGGAATGGAATGGGCAAGCTTTTTACAAGGAGCCTTAAATGCAAGAAAATAAAACTTATGTAAATGAAGACACCTACCAAACCCTAAAAGATGTTCAGGTAAAACCTTTAAATACTCCTCAACCTTACGAGAAAAGTATTCAACCACTTTGGAAAACGGACACCGGAAACCGGAAAAGTAAAATATCTTTGTTTGTTGCAACACCGGTACATAGCGATTGTTCAATTCATTACGCACAAGGATTGTTAGAATTACAAAAAATGTGCATGGAGAAAAAGGTTGATGTGCAGTTTCAATTAATTAAATCATCTTTAGTTACACAAGGAAGAAATTTGTGTGTATCAGGCTTTATCGAATCTGGAATGACACACATGTTATTTGTTGACTCTGATATATTGATGAATGCAGAGTCTATTTTTAAAATGATAGACAGAGATAAAGATGTTATTTCAATTCCGTATCCGCTTAAAACATTTAATTGGGATAAAGCTTTTGATGCAATTAAAAAAGGTGAAGTAAAGAAACCTTCTGATATTCACAAATGGACCAATAGTTATCCTATGAGAGTAGAAGACACTAACGATATTGTGGTAACGGAAGGTGTTATAGAAGTTACACATAGCCCTACAGGATGTATGATGATCAAAAGAGAAGTGTTTGATAAAATGATTAAACATTATCCAGATAAAGGTATAGTTCAAAAGACAGTTATTAACGGTGAGTACGTAAATAGACCTCATCTATGGAACTTTTTTGACTGTATTCATGACCCCGAAACTAAGACATATTTAGGTGAAGATTTTAGCTTTTGTAAGCTATGGAAAGACATAGGCGGTACGTGTCATGCCTTTATTGATGATCCAATCATGCATATTGGAGAGCATCAGTATTCAGGACGTTTTGCCGATGAGTTGATAATACCTAAGTAAAATGGTAATATTGGAAACTTAAGATCTTAATTAGGAGAATTTAAAATATATGAATCCACTAGCATTAATACCGTACGCATTAGCAGCATATGGGGGAATTCAAGGATACCGAGGAGCAAGAGATGCAGGCGTTGGAGGACTAGGTTCACTTGTTCAAGGTGCTCTGGGAGCATATGGTGGATACAGTATGGGTTCCGCAGGTATGGGAATGTTTCCTGGATCAACAGCAGCTCAACAATTTGCAAAAATGCCCTTAACACAATCTCTAACAAGATTTCCAGGAATATCTAAAATACCAACAAAAACTGTATATCCAGGTATGAACGCAACAGGTGAAGCAACTTTTGCTTCTGATGCAATTAGAGATTTTCCATCTAATGTTGGTGATAAAACTAAAAGTGGTAGCATATTAGATATACTTAGAAATAAAGATGCTGAAGGAAATATAATTAAAGGATACGATCCATTAAAAGTTGGTGGTTCACTTGCAGCATTAACTTATTTAGGTGGTGCTTTTGATCCAACACCTACTGATGTTTACACTCCTGGTTACAATACAAATTATTTAGAGACTAGAGGAAAAAGAAGTTTCTCATATATAGATCCTACAACTGGAGAGGAAAAAGAGTATAAAAAAGTTTATGTGCCAGAACAAAATCCTAATGATCCGGGAATGATGATGAATAAACAAAGATTAAAAACTGGTGGCTTAGCAGAAATTAAAAAATTTAATGAAGGTGGTATAAATTATTTACCTTCTAAAATGACTCACGATGAAGATGATTCTAACAATTATGTTAGAGCATCAGGATATGTTGAGGACGGAGCCGGAGTAGGTGATAAAGACGAAGACACGATGTTAGCTCAATTAGCAGACGGAGAGTTTGTGACAAGAGCAGATGGTGTGTTAGGCGCAGGAATCATTGCAGGTGCTAATCCAAATAGCATGAAAGACATGAGAGAAAAAGGTGCTGCCTACTTCTATGAACAACAAAAAAGATATAAAAGAGTATTTGATTTATTGAAGGAGGCAAATGGCAACAGCAAACAAAAAACAAATTAAACCATTAGTAAGTATAATTCCAATTGAGTCAAAAGACGTTGAGAAATTTTGGCCTTTAGCAGAATTTATGGTAGCTGAAGCTTTAGCCTTTTCAGGAAAGTGGGCAGACTCATCTTATTTTTATGATGAATTAAAAGCAAACACAATGCAACTTTGGGTGATGTTTGGTTCAGATGAGTTTGAAGAAAACAAAGTTTTTGGTATCTGTATTGGACAAATACAAGAACAACCTAATTACAAACAATATGAAATAATAATTTGTACAGGAAAACGAAGAGAATTATGGGAAGACAATATTGTTAATGAAATTACAACCTTTGCAAAACTTAATGATTGTAAAAAATTAAATATTATGGCCAGACCTGGTTGGGAAAAAGTTTCCAAAAAATGGGGCTGGAAAAAGAAACATGTACAACTAGAGAAATGGATATAGCACTATGGGATTCATGAGACCTAAATCAACTCCTACACCAACTTCACAAACTTATTTTCAAAGAGAAGCGCCTGGTATAGAAGAACGAAAAATGGAGTTAATGGACGTAGCTAGAGATATAGCTGCCGTACCGATCAATTTACCAGATATTCAAGTTGCACAATTAGATGCGTTAGAGAAACAAGGAATCACTGCTGCAGGAACGACAGGTGTTGGAGCACCTACTGTTGGTGCAGGTATTGGATCAATTTTAAACGCAGCAACTCCGGTAGGACAGCAACAAATTAATCAATATTTAAACCCTTACCAACAATATGTAACTGACGAAATTGCAAGACAAGGACAAATGATGCAAAACCAATTAGGTGCTAAAGCTGTCGGAGCAGGTGCTTTTGGTGGAGGTAGAGAAGGTGTGCAACAAGCAGAACTTCAGGGAAGAACATTATCTAACATTGGTCAATCTTTAGCTTCAGGATTTCAAACTGCATTAGGCGCTGCGCAAAGACAACAACAAGTTGGTTTGGCTGCAGGACAACAACTTGGAGCATTAGGTGCACAACAACAACAGATGGCTCAAGGTGACATTAATCAATTAATGGCTGCTGGAGGATTACAAAGACAATTAGCTCAAGCAACTATGGATGCTCAAAGACAATCAACATTACAACAACAATACGAACCATATCAAAGAGCTGAGTTCTTAGCTAACTTGTATGCAG
>Ga0222719_10003221_pt1 | contig 14593 bp, 17 predicted proteins | sample C33_34DmetaG_FD_165039 | JGI IMG/M metagenome (GOLD analysis project Ga0222719, IMG submission 165039) | Estuarine water microbial communities from San Francisco Bay, California, United States - C33_34D | ecosystem: Environmental > Aquatic > Marine > Unclassified | place: USA: California...
TCTACTTTCGCTGATTTTCCTGCTGTTATAGCACTTGCTAATCTTGCTATTCCCCACGAATGTGCTGTTTGATTTGGGCGAGATCCAGATGAATAATACGCACCTTGACCTTTTTTGACAATGTCACTCAAGGCTTTTACACTACAACCAGTTGCTTTTGCTAGTTGTTTGTTCGGGCTGATTTTTTTAACATTATAAAGTTCTTTTGCTTTTTTGATATGAGGAGACTTTCTTGCCTTAAATGATTCTACACGATTGCGATTTATATACTGCTTTTTTTCATACATTTTTATTGATTTTTTTAACATATCGCTTTGTTTTTTCTTGTCTTTTTCAGTCAAGTGTTTAGGTACATATTTCTTCGAAAATTGTTTAGTTTTCTTCGACCCGCCAGTTGTTTCATCATCAAAATATCCATTGTCATTTAATATCTTGTCAGCATATTGTGATACACTCAAAGCATTAACACATATCGTCTGTTTTTTTTGACTATCTTCTGTTTTTTTTATAATCTCATTATCAACATAATGGTGAAAATGAGATGCAGCATCGTAACAATATAAGCTATCAGCTGCTTCTTCTTGCATTCTTTGTGTTATAAGTCGTATTTTATTTATTTGATTATATTCTTTTTTTTGATTAAATTTTCTTATTTCAAGAAGAAATCTCAATAGAAGATGTTTAATAATATTAATATCTACTGTAACCCCATTAAAATCACGAATCTTTTGAATAATAAAATTCATATTTTTTTCATTACTATAATCATCCGTTTCAATAATAAGACTAATGATTGTTTGTAAATCTCTTTTTTTTTCTTCTGTAAATTCTTTTGTGCATTTATAAGATTTCGATTGTGATGGTACTTGTTGTCGAATTGGTCGTTGGTAAGATTTCGGTTTACTGATTATAGATCTTGATGACTGCATCACTTTACGTTTATATCTATATTTATGTTTTTTTTTATTTTGATTATTGTGAAAAAGTTAACTTAGACTTGTGAATAACATACGTGTTTCCTTTATTCGAAATATACGCATCTTTATCTACTGTTGAATTAAACAAAATAGGGCTAATAAGTTCAAAAAAACTGGTTTTCTTGTTCATTGTATCAATAGGTTCATTTATCATAAGTTCTTGCAAAGATTCAACAAGATCTTTAAATTCTTTATTTTTTATTTTGAAAGAACTTTTGAAAATTTTCACGACCCTGTTATTACATACCAAATGTTGCCACCAAATTTATCATCATCCCATTCACCATCTTCACATTCGTCATTACTTATTATCTTTTCATAATGATGGATGATTTTCGCATCATTCTCGAATTCAACATTTAAAAATTCTCTTATACAGTATCCACCGACAACACTATCAAACGATTCGTCATTTGGTTTGACCAAATTTTCAATATATAAATGATGATCTTCGTCACCGTCTTTAGTTTTGGCATTACGTATGACAGAATCACATGCCTGCCAAATATCCAACCATGTACTGCCAGTAACAACAACTTCTGTTCTATATCCCCACGCAGTACAGTAATTCCAGATTGTCATAGGTAAATCATACTGGTGTTTTTCAGTCATCCTTGCCGAACGATCTCCGTTCTCGTCTCTCATACTCCACTCTGTAACAAAACCATATTTTCTCTTAATTCGTCTAAAATATTTGTATTCCCAAGCTTGAATTCTTTCTTCGTTGTCCTTCATGACCATCTTTCCAATTATATTGAGACAATCATGTCCAAGATTCATCAGAAGTATTGCACAATTCATTATTTAACTATTAACACATGGTCTTTTCAAATCAAAACAGATCTGGTAAAAACCAAAAATATCAAGATAAATCTTTTCTTCTTCACGAGAACTTAACCTGTCACGGAGAACACACAGGGGGTTTTCCACTTGAGATCCAAAGCTCACAAGACAAACACATAATGACATGTGTTCAGATATGTCAAATATGGTTGGAGACAGCAATGGTGAGGAACAAGAGGACTATGAGGGAACATGAGATTGTGATGTACGAACTTTACTTACAATTGAAATGGAAAGGTATTCACACTTTGACAATTGCTCAGAGAATGGACATTGCTCACTACTGCACACCCACTCTTCCGATTTCTCAGATATTGATCAACGATAGGCAAGGAATGTGTTGTCTTCCACCTTCAACTTCAGGTTTCATAAAAGACTGTATCAAAGCCTTCAACTACCAATCAGCAATTTTTCGGTACAAGGTGAAGCCTTTGTCGCAAGGCATCAATTTCTTGACACCTCATATATCACCAATCCAAAAGAGAGCTTTGAAAAGAGACATTCGACCGTTCTTTACAATGCTCGACTCTACAATTGAGATGGAAACAGAGCCATTGCATTTGTTGAGCCTTGGGCGAGACTGTTTGGATCTTATTGGCAAAATGGTCGTAGAGGACAACAAAAAGAGATGGCGGAAATGGTCGTACAAGTATTATGGACGCGTCAAGGAGAAGTATGGTTTTGTCACAGACTGGTCTTTGTTCGTCGAGCAGGATTATACAAGAATGAGCGACAAACATCCATATAATATACCGATGAAAATTCGTAATTATTGTGTCGTTTGGGGATATCACACTGAAGTTATTGTTGTTAGGAAGCATTGGTTAGATATATGGCAGGCTTGTGATGCGTTAATACGCAATACAAAAGACAAAGATGGGGATTATGACCATCATATATTTATAGAACGATTGGTACGACCAGGACACGAAACATTTGAACAATACGATATTGGAGAATTCTTACACGAAGATGATCCAGAAAATAATGGAAATGATGGAGAGTATGACGAGAATATCTGGTATTTGATCAACGGGTCATGAGATGTTTGAAATAAAATTTTAGTGAGTCATTTAGCACCTCTCTTCTGTCCCAGACTCTTCAAAAAACAAAATTAAATAGTTATAATTTCTACAAATCCTTCTTCAATACTAGGTTCTTGATATCGTTTTCTAAAAACATAATATGTAATTTTTGGAATAACTTTTTGTCGTGCATTATTACGAAACATAGACTCTGTTATGTCTGTACTTAATATTATACATCTTGTGGGTAAAGAATGTTTATTAGCAAAATCGATATATTCCTTCCGTTTTTGAATTGTCGGATTTGTTGCATCAAATATTACAGAAAAGCCTTTTTCAACATGTTTTTCTGCAACAGCGATCATCTTCTTGGATGTAACATATTCATCACCACTTACAATCTTGTATTTCGTATTATCAAATGACTCTGATATTGTTGATTTTCCACTACCAGGATAACCAACCATGACTATAATTTCAGCGTTTTTACTTTCTTTGATATTGGGTTTTTTAACTTCATTTATATTAAATATTTCATCAGGAGCTAATATATTTTTCAAACCAATATTTTCAGCAAAAAGTTTATCAATATCAGACCAATCACCTTTTCTTCCAAGAGCATCTCCTACGAAAAAAGATTTATTCATATCAACTTTTTTATTTCCAATAATCAATTCAAATATTGTTCTTTTGGGTTTTTTAAATTCATCTTCGTATGCCACAGCTATCATACATGGTATTGATAATGACGATAATGCTTTTTCTATTTGATTTACTTTCATTTGTGTTGATTTTGTTTGGTTTGATATAACAACAATACAATAACCTTTTTCATAATAATTTACAAGAACTTCTGGAACTTTTTTTGTCAACCACATCCAATCGTCTATGTTTTTAGAAAAGGTACCATTTGTTTTGGGCTTAACAAGTGTCCAGTCATAATCAAATATTGCCATTTTTTGTCTAAATCTAAATTTTTGAATATTTATCAGAATAGGAGCCATTATTTAATAATTGTATTATATTCTATGTCAATTTTTTATTTATTCATTTTTCAAGATATAGATATTCATTATTTTTTAGTGCGTTTAAATTGAAAATATAGGATGGGTAAATTAAAAGAATTAACTGATTTTAAACGAAGACGATGTCCACACAACATTTTGGCATGATCCAATTTAATTTATGAATAATTAACAAAAAATGAAAATGTTTTAATTCATTTGATTTGAAATCGTAAATGCGTGTGAAAAAAGTACAAGATTATGGATTCGTGTCGAACAAATCCTCATCGTGCAGCTCGATCTCCTCCTGTAAGAGATGAAACAGACGATAGCGATGGGATACTTTCAGAGGCTTCTCAGGGGTCAGGTGATTCTTCATTTTTTTCTCCTTCAGAAAGTGAAAGAGGATGTCCAACATGTCGCAAAGTTCCAGCAGATTTCCTCCGCCTCTATCCAGACACATTCAAGTGCCCAATTTGTCTGACAGAAGAAGTAACAAATGTATTCGCTCTTGTCCCATGCGGGCATTGCATCTGTGGAAATTGTAAGGATATGTGGCTTCCCTCCAATACCTTATCCCCTCTTCGAGACATGGCAAATCTGAATATATCCAATACAAGCGATGCAAGTAATACAAACAGTCAAGGTGCCGCAAGCGGTCGTCGAGGAAGACCTTTGATGTCTCCACACGAAAGGAGTGCTGCTTCTACAAGACAAAGGAAGCAAATAATCTTGAATTCAATCGAAAATTGGCAGTTCAACAATGGTCTCATTCTGGACACAATCTTTTACTGTGACATTCCAGAAACATTTGAATCACCAGACGAGGAACCACGAGAAGTATTCAGGCAAAGACTTACGGATGCAATGAACATGGAAGAAAACGATGGTTTTGGATACGAACATAATTCATGGGTATATGCATTGCTTCGAGTTTCTGTACATTTTCAAGGAGATAATCCATTGGAATGTGTTAATTATACAATTACGATTCCTTCAGGGTGTTTCAATCTTTCATTGACAATGCCTCTCATCAAAGGATTGAAAGATAAGGATGTTATTCAATGTGCTTATCTTCAAGCAGAAAGTGCAAATATTGAAATTGGTGAAAGTCCTTCTCAAGATCAACGAAAAAGCTATTTTATAGATAACATTTTAACAACAGAATGTGCCATGGTTTCGTCAGGACAAGAACTTGTAAATGTTTCTGATTTTTTTTAAAAAACATATATTCTTTAAATAAAGGATATGCAAAATTCATCAATTTGGGAAGCAATAAACAATTTAACATTAGACCAATGTAAAGAATGGGTTAATTCAAATGGCACTGTCAATCCAATTACAGGTAAAGGTATAAATCCAAATTTAACATCAAAAACCTCAACAAATGTATTAATTTCAAATAGATGTTCACAACTGAAAATCACAAGACCTGGTAATCCTTATGTTCCTCCTCGAGTTCAAAATATTGAGACTAAACAGGAATTACAAAAGAAACAAAAGGATGTTCAAAAAAATGTTAAAGATGTTAAATATATCAATAAAAACATTTCATTCAAAATTACGGAATTATATGAATGGTGGAACAATGGTGTGATGCAAAAAAATGAAAAAATACATTTCAAACATCCCATGAATAAGGAAAAATTGGAAGAAAATTCCGAGGTTTATAATAGATTATTACAACAAAGTGATGTATTATGTATTACACCAATAAATATTGAATATCTTCTTGAAAACAAATATATTTCCAAGGTATCATTTGAAATTTTAACTGATCTTAGAAATGAAGTCAAAACCAAGAATATTAATCTACGACTTTTGGATAAAGACAATAAATGTAGTAGATGTCAAACACAATTAAGATTCTTGAAATATCAAAAATATCTTTTTAGATTTAATCCAAAATACAGAATACCAGAATACTTTGTTAAGGATAATATTAAAGAAATTGATAGTATAGAAAAGAAATCATTTTCAAGTGCAAATATTGAAAATGTAAATGATATTGATACCACATGTATTCAAAATGTTGCTGGTATTCAAAATAAATATAAGAAATTTCAAAATAAAATGATTCGTGTTTGCGAAAATCATACAAAACAAATCACAATGATGTCGAATGCAGAAATACAAGAAATGTTGAGAAAATACCTGTTCACACAATCTTGCTGTTGTCGCAAAGACACAGTAATGGGCAATGTCCATTCGTTGAGAGATCGTAAGAGAGTGTGCTCCACTTTCCCTCAGCAGTTTCACGAGATTTCTTTTTGTTTCTTCATGTTGTTCTATTGTGCGATTGTTCCGTGCTGTAGCAGTCTGCATCCATACCTTGCATAACTGAACTGATGTAATCATACGTCTTTGTAAAGGAGTTACAGGACTATGTCGTATTTATCAGCAAATGCCTCTCTTGCCCCTTTCTGCTTGTGCAGAAATATTTAGTCAACTTTTTCTGTGAAAAAAGACAAAAACCTTTCAATACAAGCTACGAAAGGTTTTTGGTGAATTTTTAAGTTTTTTATTTTAGGAGAGGGAGAGAAAGGAGAGTTAAGGATTCATCTTGTAATAGCAATCAGCACAAATTTGCGTGTCTGACAAAGCTCTATGCTGTTGGTCAATAGGTTTGTTGAACAAATATTGATATAGCTCTGTAAGTTTCGGAAATTTACGAACTGACATGTATGTCTTTCCAGTTTCCATTGTACAAATCTTAGTTATTTTCTTAATCTTACTCACAATGTCAATGTTATTTGAACGATAACATTCAGAAAGGATTATGTGTAAGTCAAAGTTGATGTTATGACCAACAATTACGTTGATATCTTTCAGGTCAGATTCAAACTCTTCAAATACATCTTGAATATCGACTCCAAACTGCTTTGCATCATCTGTTGTAATTCCATGGAATTGTGAGTTGTTAATTACAAATCCATCTGGGCGAATGATATAATTGACTGACTTGAAAATCGTTTTATCATCGTTATATATGATGTAAGCCAATTCTATCATACGAGAATTATCATAGTAAGATAAGAACATAGGTTCGTAATAAACTCCCCAACTTTTGACTTCAGGAAGCCCGTTAGTTTCCGTGTCTAAAAACATAGTCTTCGACATTGATAATGATATAAATGGTATAAATCAATACTTTAATCATTTTTTTACTATTTTTGAAAAAATAAATGGAAATATGGCTTGAAATGTAATCGTTTTACTTATTTTATAAAATCTAAGAATATGTAAAGAAATATACTCATTTTAAGGGCTTAAGGAATCTATGATTTTGAGTACATGTTTATAACAGAGTTGTACCATCTCCCGTTTAGATATTGGATTACATTTTTATAATTTCCTCTATAAAACATCGTCCATAACGAACAATTCCCTGAACTACAAATAATATATTTACATTTTGAAAGTATTATTATTGTTGATAAAAAATAAAACATGTCTTGATAATTTGTTTTAGACGATTGTTCGTTATGGATTCCTTTATTACTAAAACTAGCTTTATTTTCGTCAATAATTACAACATTTTTCAACTTCTTATTATTAATGTAATCTTTAAATTGAGTACTGTCGGTTTGTAGTAGGATATTTATATCTTCATTTATATTGACTATTTTCATTATTTGATTATAAAAATCTTGGAATGATGCCAATTGGGTTTCGCAAAATTTATCTGTTCCTCTATAATATACGGCAACTGTATTATCGTGTATAATATTATATTTTGTTTCTATTGTATTGACGATTTCATTTATCTTGACTGATGGAGAAAAATATTTGTTGATTACCGGTATTATACATTTATAATCTAAATCAGAATATTTTTTGAATTGAAGATTCCATTCGTGATTTATAGAATAAGTTATATTACCATCTGTTATATTACTATAATTTTCAAAAAAATCAAATGTAACATCTTTATTTTCATCATTTTTATACAATCTAAATTGCTCGGAACTATCTACAATGTCCGGTAATCTTTTATTTAAATTTATAAATTCAATAATGCGAAATAATTTTACAGAACAACATGAGAAAAAACCGGCATTATGATTTATCTTAAGCATAAATATGTACTTATATTATGTTAATATAAAAAACAAAACTTGCGCACGTCATCCGGTTCAAGGTCATATACTGTCAATACATTAGTATGAAAATCATCAGCATCTGTTGTGTAATATTCGCAGAACATTTTGCGGATTTCATCATTTTTTCACGAAAGTTACCAGTTTTGGTTTGCCAAGAAAGTCTTCTGAGCGACATCTTATTTCAAATAAATCAAATTAATTGACAATTGAATAAGTTTTTGCACATTTGCGATTAATAAGTTATTCAAATACTAATGCATTGAGTTTTTTCGTTTGAACAAAGTTTTTATCAACTGTTATTTTTTCTCCTTGCAAAGAAAAGTAATAACATTTTTCATATATATTAAACAATATATCCAAAATTTCTTCAATATGAGATTCCTTTAAGAAACATCTATGCAAGGAAATATAGAAAACGGGTTTATATGTCTTTAAAAATTTAACTAATGATGGAATTACTACTTTTTCCCCACCTTCAATATCCATTTTTATTAAACTAATATTTTTGGGGTCAATATTTTGTTCTTCAATCAAATTTTCAATTGTAATAGTCTCTATTTTCACTATTTTGTTTTGATCATGTGATCGAGTATGTCTTCCTTCATATGATAAAAATTCTTTTTTATTTGCAATTAACAATGTGGATTCTGAATTTCCAAGTTCTCCGTTACCTCCGAATTCAGATATACCATTTTCGAAAGATAATCCCTTTTCTATAAGAATTATATTATTAAAAGTATTGACACTCATATTTTTCTTTAATCTTGAAAGCGCAACTGGGTCGGGTTCAATTGCAATAACTTTTTCAAAAATATTTGCACAATAAAGAGTCGTTGGACCAATCCATGCACCTATATCTATGTATATACCTTTATGATTTTTATAATGTTCAAAAATATGGAATGTATCTTGTTCCCAATGATCTAGTTTATTATTACCAAACCAATACATTGAGTATGTTTCATTTCTTGAAATTAGAAATGAACGGTTATTTTTTACAATTTGCATCTTTTCTATCTATACTACAATATATTTAAAATAACACATAACAAAAACAAATTATCAAATAAAAGTTATTTCGCATTATTCAAATCATTAATTTAGATAAACAATTACCTGATATTGTAGATAGTTCCGAACAATTCAAATTGTATAAAAATGATCAATGTTGGAGTTTTTTGAAAATTATAATAATATAACAGATGTTAATCAACAAATATTTTTCCATCGGTTAAAATAAATGAAATCCCAATTGACGTCATTCCAAGATTTTTATAATCAAATAATGAAAATAGTCAATATATTACAAAATCTTACAAAATCACTGAATTATTCAAAATTTCAAAAAATTAATTTCACAACACTTGTTTTAAAGTTAAGATTTAATCTCCACTTGAATCATAATGATATTACCAATGTGTATCAAAACCAGAATTATTTATAACTCGTATTATTATATAATAAAAATGAAAAAGATGATACGATTAATCTTGAAGAGATATGGAATCGTTTTTTTGAACATGTAGAAAAAAGCAAATACAACATTTACATACACTATAAAACCGATATTCCATTAAAATACTTTGAAAAATATAAAATACGAAACTGTATTGAAACAAAATATGCTGACATATCGTTGGTACATGCTCAGATCTTATGATTTTGAGTACATGTTTGTTACTTTTTCTAAAAAATAAAATAAGTTTATAAAATTCTAAAATATGTTAAGGAATGTACTCATTTTAAGGGCTTAAGAAATCTTATGAATATTTTTCATTCAAAAACATAAAAAAATGATGGTATATTTGATAGTTTTTATATATTAAAATGAATGTGCATCTTTTAAATTTGAACCACGATATACTAAATAAGATTTATGAGGAAGTTGTGATTCAAAACAAAGATGAGATTGCTATATTTCAAGACAAATACTATACTTTTTTGAAACAACATGGATATAACAAAATAGATTTTCAAAATATTCCAGAAGATGATGATAAAGCGTATGATGAAAAACATTCAAATGTTAATGAATGGATATGGGAATATGTATATGATATCTTAGATCAAAGCCAAATAGACACCATCGTCTGTAGTTATGGAATAAATAAAGCTTTGATTCTTCTTTATCAGTTTAATAAAAATGGTTTAGGGAATAATGCTGATAAAATTTGCTTAGAGAATCTGGATAATGCACATGAAATGAAAACAGATAGAGTTATGGTTGAATTGATTCTTTCTGAAAAGGTCAATTTCAATTTAGATTGGAGATATTATTAATCTTTATTACGTTAAAAGAAAAAAGATAACAAGACTATTATAAAAATATAATAATTTTTGTTATTTTGTTCTCAATGCATTCGATCGGTTTATAAATATTTAAAATTAAATAACTGTATAAAAATGAATGAAGAAGATCCAGTAAGGAAATGTGATAAATGTAAATAATTAAAACCAAAAAGCCTGTTTTATAGATATAAATATTGTAACTGTTGTCATATAAAAAATTACATTAATTATCATATTTTAAATGCAAGAGTTGCCAATCATCTAAATTTATCAATACATGAATTCAATAATATCGTGAAAATAGATATGAATGACCCTGCTCGAAATGCAATTGGAGAACATGAAAGATATGACGAAATATTTGGTTTTTTGCTTGATTTTGATAATCGATCAACCGTTATAACAGATGATATTATAAATAATTTTTTAGATGAATAATTTCATCTAAACTTCATCGGCGTGAATAATAATAGGAAAAGTTCCAAGTATTGGTATTCTTATGCCATACCCGGAAACCTTATATTTGCTATTCATGTTCATTTGATTAAAAACTTCTATACTCTCCCAGTGTAAATAAAATATAGAATTTCTCACAAGATAAACATTATTTTCCTTATCACTTACACTTTGACTAATACCTTTACCACCGTATGTATATTTTTCATCTATTGTAATTTCTTTTTCGAATTGTGTGAAATAAATATATATAAAATCAATGATCAAAACTAAAAACAACATTATCAAAAATATTTTCCATCCACTTAAACGAGAAATATAATCCAAAAATACATACATTTTTATTACTATAATATAATATTTTTATATTATCAATTAATAGAAATGGATTGTCCTCCTGGAAAAGTTTATAATCCACAAACAAAAAGATGTATCGCAATGAATGGTCTTACACATAAACAATTGATTAAACAGGGTATTTTACAAAATGAAAGTAAATGCAAAGATGGCGAAGTACTCAATCCAAAAACAAAAAGATGTATACAAATTGGCACATATCTTTATAAAAAACTTGTTAAAGATGGTGTTATAAATCCAAATAATGTTGTTGCGGAAACCAAAACAAAAAAATCTTCGACCAAAAGAAATTGCAAAAATAATGATACTTTTCTAATGTTTGATAATGTGAAAGACATAGAAGAAAATGATTTTATTCAAACACCTGATGGTTTTTGTTTTTCTGCAAGAGAACTCTTTGCGTATGTGAATGATTCCAGTTTTAATAATAGAAACCCACATATACCTTCTACATTATTCAAAAAAGAAGAAGTCGATACTTTATTAAAAAATCATCCAAGTTTATTAAAAAAAGTTAAAGAATATTTTGAAGGAGAAATTGCAAAACAAAAGCAATATAATACTATATTTGAAAAAAACATCGATGTTCTTTATACGGTTGGGCATGCCGGTAAAACTTGCTATTTTAATAATTTAAGATCTTGGGAAAGACAAGACTCATCTTTATTTCAAAGATCAATTGAAAGTCTTCAAGTACTTTCAGAGAAATTGAGTAAACTTAAATCTAATGAAAGAATAGCATTTAATGATGTCAAAAAGTTTGTTGATTCTGCCAATAGAGGAGAAATGTGTATTCATGGAGTAGGACTTCGTTTGATAAATCTTTTTGTCAAATATTTTTCAAGACTAAACAATGTAAATTATGATCCTTTCAAGACCGGTTTATATTTCTATAAATCTCCGAAAAATGATATTTTATTAGGCAGTACAGAACATCGCTTTTCACCAGTATCAAGACGTATAGCACAAAATAACCCAGATTTACACATTAACCTTAAAAAATTGAATACAATTAAACCAGATATGATAACAGAAAGAAACGAAAAAAATAAACATTATAAAGAAATGTGTAATTACGAACCTTATCTTGTCACTGAAAATACATTAGACGAATGGAGTGAATTATCAGATTGGAGAAAGATAATGTTTGGATCAAATATGTGCTTTGATGTTTTATATCTTGTAAAAGTAATAACTGATAATTTAAATAATGCAAAAAATAATAATCCCGATCCTAAATTCCCGACAAATCCTTTCACACAAAGTCATTTCACACAAGATGAAATTAAACTTATCAAATATACAGTCGAAGACAATTTCATAAAAATAAATCCAGCTCTTGATTGTTTTATATCTAATCCCGAATTTTGGGTGCATTCGGCAAATTGGAAAGATAGATTAATATCAAAACTTGATGTTAAAAATAGATTTGTTAGATTGAATAATATCATAGGCGGTGAATTACATTGCCATGGTATGTGGAACTTACATTCTACTATTGTTAATCCAGTAGAAAGACACATATTAAACTATTTAAATACAGCACGTCCCGAACTTCTACGTATACTTATTAAAAAACCATCCGAAATAGTACCAGATAGATACTATTATACTATATCAAAATTTGTTCTAACAGAAGGTGATTTTGTAGTATGGGAATAAATTATTACAATAGTGGCGGTAGTTCAATATCATTTTCCATACATATATTATATATTGAAAGATAATCATTGTAATTATCATTACAGATTAATTGAATTATACACTGTTTTATTTTTTCATCAATAGTTTGTTGGGATATGAAGTCAATAAGATCAATATTTATTGGTCGTATTTCATCTACATACATGCAATTCATGTCATTTGTCATATTTACGATGTCATTTTCAATAACAGCATCTGTAATACCACTCATTATAGATATATAATTGTGTATATATATATAAACAATCATTTTTTCATAATTGTTTTCATAATTACTTTTAGATAATACCTCTTAAAATTTTGTGAAATAAGTTATTCGGTTTAAAAAATATATAAGAAATATGTTATGAATTTGTTAAAAAATGATATGATACAAACATTCTTTATATAATGAGATCTTCATCACCTGTCAGATTTACTCCAGTCGATGACAATAACAATGTATATATCAATAATGAAGAGCATGTATATTTTGTAAAACAATATGATCATAACTGTAGAAATTGTAAAAATATTATGGAAATCTTTATGGTCAACTTCCAGACTCTGTTAGATATGAATAACATCACAGAGGATGTAAAAAAACTGAATCCATTTTTTGATAGACACAGAAGAATTCTCTATTTTCTCACCTGTTGTATTCACACATACACTTATAATTTATCTTTCAATGATATTATCAGTATTATTGATATTGAGATGAAAGATACGAATAACTATTTATACCTTTATAATATTAAGAAGAAATCGGGTGGAATGCAAGAAATCAAAAAAATATCTTATGAAATTGTCCAAGATATATTAGAAAAAAAAATCGGATTATAATTCATATTATATACGTTCATATTCATGTAAATTCTGGTTAAAAAAAGTTGTTACACTTTTTTCCTTTTATTTTTTTACTCCAAGACGAGCCATCATTTTCTTATACAAACTTAGTTGAAAATTTTCAACACTACAATTTTCATACTTTTGAACAATGGAAATATTTATCATCAATGAAGAGGCCAATTGTTTTTGTGTCCATCCTTTGGCATTACGTGCTTGCTGTAGTTCTTGCGATTGTTCTCTTGTCATTTTATTCAAACAAGGTATATCATTTTCATTGAGTTTCATGAATTCTTTCGTTCCAGCCGGGTTTTGATGAGTTTGTTTTGACATTTGTGCATTTTTTGAAGATCTTATAATAACAGGATCCCAGTCTTGAACAATATCTCTGTATCCAGACATATATTTATATGATATATACATTTAACAAATAATTCTTATATATTGAGCACTTTTTTGATGATAATGCAGTGACGAAGGATACTTTCATGTAAGAATCTTAATGCAATGATAAAGGATGTCTCGTAGTATGGAAGATTTCTACAGAGATACCTTTTTCCTTCCTCTCAAAAGTATTGCTTCCTCTCAGAAATGCTTGGTTCCTCTTCAGAGATGCTTGCATTCTCTTCAGAAATGCTTGGTTCCTCTTCAGAGATGCTTGCATTCTCTTCAGAAATGCTTGGTTCCTCTTCAGAGATGCTTGCATTCTCTTCAGAGATGCTTGCTTCTTCCCAGAGATGCTTGCATTCTCTTCAGAAATGCTTGGTTCCTCTTCAGAGATGCTTGCATTCTCTTCAGAAATGCTTGGTTCCTCTTCAGAGATGCTTGCATTCTCTTCAGAGATGCTTGCTTCTTCCCAGAGATGCTTGCATTCTCTTCAGAGATGCTTGCTTCTTCCCAGAGATGATTGCTTCTTCCCAGAAATGCTTTCTTACTCTTCAGAAATGCTTGCTTCCTCTTCAGAAATTCTTGTGTTATCTTTGGAAATGCTTGGCTCCTCTTCAGAG
>Ga0222719_10003222_pt1 | contig 14593 bp, 12 predicted proteins | sample C33_34DmetaG_FD_165039 | JGI IMG/M metagenome (GOLD analysis project Ga0222719, IMG submission 165039) | Estuarine water microbial communities from San Francisco Bay, California, United States - C33_34D | ecosystem: Environmental > Aquatic > Marine > Unclassified | place: USA: California...
GCTGCGTACTCTGTACCATTTTTTAACGCAACTCCGGTAGCTTTGTTGCCATGAACCATAATGGTGTCAACGTCTGCATCGCAGATGATTTCCCCGCCGTAGGATAAAAATGCCTTTGAAATTGACTCTGCAACGGCGCCCATTCCGCCTCTGGCAAAGCCCCAGGAACCGACGTTACCGTCGACATCACCCATGTAATGGTGCAGCAAGACGTAAGCAGTGCCGGGGGAATACACACCCAGTGCAGTACCAATAATGCCGCTGCCTGCCATGTGGGCTTTAATGACGTCGGTTTCAAAGTATTCGTTGAGATAGTCCCCAACACTCTTGGTCCAAAACGCAATCGTGTCGGCTAAACCTTCCTCGCCCATACTGAGAAAGGCTTTTGCAAAATCAACGAGATCGGTTAAGTCCCGCAATTTTAGCGAGGTAGGGTCAGGCGGTGTCCGCATCAAAAAGGGGCGAATCAACCTCGTTTGTTTCATGACATCGGCAGAGTACCGCTCATAAGCATTGGCGTCTCGCAAAGAGTGTCTCGCCATTTCTCGATAATGGCGATCATGATCATGATAGTTGCCAAGGTGATCGCCATTGCGCATGAAGGTCGCGCCGCCGCCGAAGGGAACCACCTGTAAGCCATGTCGGGGGAGCTCAAGATCTCGAGCAATTTCGGGACGCAATAAACTACAGACATAGGAGCAATTAGAGTAATACCAACCCTCGTGTAACTCGCGGCTTACGGTGGCGCCACCGATGTAAGGGTTTCGCTCTAAGACAGCGACTTTGAGACCCGCTTTAGCGAGATAGGCGGCGTTGGTTAGACCATTGTGACCCGCGCCGATAACGATGGCATCGTACCGATTCAATAGTATCTCCTTGTATTTAAGGAAAACAGAGAAGAAAAATCATGCCACGTTGGGCGGTGCCTTTCAATAAAGAATGAACGTTGATTCATTCTCGGCTTGCTCATCACAAACGGCTGGATTAGAGTTTGAAGCAGATCGATTGGGCGTTGGGATGTGGTAACACAGAGAAAAAGCACAGTAGCGGGTAAAAAACGGCGAGAAATTTTGCCAAAAGCCTTACGGAAACGTCAGCTGATACAAGCCACAATGGAATGTATTGCGGGTGTTGGCTTATCACAAGTAACTTTAGCGGCGGTCACGAGAAAGGCTGCGCTCAGTCAAGGCATTGCTAACCTTCACTTTGACAGCAAAGAGAACCTGCTGATGGAGACCCTTCGGTTCGTTACAGACGAATACAATAGTGGCTTGCAGCGAATTTTTGCTGCAAGCGGTGGGGAATCGGCAGAAATGCAGTTGCGAGGTTTGGTTGAGTTCCAGTTCAGTCCTTCAGTGACTGAGGTCACGAAAATGGCTGTATGGTTTGCGTTCTATGGCGAAGCCAAATCAAGGCCAACCTACCAGAGTATTTGTGCAGATATGGATCGAAAATCCGCCCAAGGAATGAAAAAATTGATTACTCGAGTCGCGCTGGCTTACGGGCAGGAGGTCGACGCGGCGTTGATTGCCGATGGCTATATCGCTCTAATTGATGGCCTTTGGTTGAATCTCTTGCTGTCACCCCGCAAGCTTAATCGAGTTAGGGCAAAGCGGGTAGCGCTGTGCTATTTGAGCGGGTTTTTCCCATCCTTAGTGGAAGGATCAAATTAGTCGACGGTTATGCATCTCCCCGTGAAATTTGCGCTGGTGGGATATAGTCAAAGATAAAATTAATTCGGCCTTCGCTGCCTTTGTTCATGACACTGTGGCGCTTCTGATTATTGATTTCGTAGACTTTGCCCACCTCAAACCGATGGGGGCGACCATCGATCATGAAACGAACCCTGGGATTGGTTGTGATGGGAATATGAATACGATGTCCATGGTGGAAGGAGGGGTGCCCGTCGTGATGCGGTTTGATGATACCCCCCGCTTGAAGTCGGGCTGCCATGGCTCGAATGATGGTGCCGCCCGGAGGATAATGGTCGGTCAGAATTTGATGCATCAAAGGTAAAGCCTGGTCTTTAAATAAATCCCAGCCTGATTGTTGCTGTACTTCGATATTAGGCCAGCCAGAACCGTCAGTGAATACCATGACAATGGACTGGGTATGTTCATGGACTTCGTATTCCAATTGCCGATATTGATTTCCCCACCAGGCAGCTTCCGGCATTGACAAGATTTGCGTCTTTAAGGGTTCGATGTCATAGGCACCGAGTTCTTTAAGCGGTACGCCGATATCCATAGAGTAAAGCTCTTAACGATTACAGGCAGTTTGCCACAGATCTAGCGTTTGCTGAATGATGGCTCATGCATTGGACAAAGGCTGCTACACTCAATGCCGACAGAAAGAGGTGACGGACGATGAAGACATTAGGGGTTGGGCTTCTGACCTTTTTACTACTACTGTGCTTCCGGGTGCAGGCAGGCCAATATGCACTCATCGCGGACCGACTCATTGATGGCGTTCAAGAGCAAGCACGGCTTAATGTAGCCGTTTTGATCGAGGATGAGCGAATTGTATCGTTGGTTCCCGAGGACGCTGTTCCCAAGGATTTCGAAATTGTTGCCTTACCGGGCCACACATTGATGCCGGGTATGATAAACGGGCATGAACACCCTCTGCTGTATGCTGATGATTACCAAAATGGACATCTGACAGGATCTTCCGCTTATAAAGCGTTACTGGGGTTGGCAACGTTGCAGCGATGGCTAGCGCACGGTTGGACGACGATTCGCGTCATGGGTGATGGCGACGTTTTTTATGGTAATCAAGATTTGGCCAGGGTGATTGCAGAAGGGGTTTTTGAAGGCCCAAGGATGACTGGCGCGGCGCACTATATCTCAATTACGGGCGGCGGGGGTGACATTAATTTTATGTCGCCAGAGCAGCGCTTAATTGCCGATGGCCTAATCGCGGATGGCCCGGACGAGATCAGAAAAGCGATTCGCGAGGAAATCAAATACGGTTCGGATTGGATCAAGTTGCTGGTAACCGGCGCTTTTCACTCAGTGGGTGACGATCCGAGAAATGTTGCATTTAGTCCAGAGGAACTAAAAGCAGCGGTAGCCGAAGCCGCTCGCCACAATGTTCCCGTCGCGGCTCATGCCCACGCCACGGCGGGTATCAATCAAGCCATCCGTGCTGGTGTGCGCTCCATTGAACATGGCACTTACCTTGATTCTGAGTCCATTGCTCTGATGGTTGAGTATGGCACTTATTATGTGCCGACGATTTATGTTGGCGACTATTACGCGGGCACGGATAAGCTGCTTGCGCAGGAGAAAAATGATGATGTTTACTTAAGTTATCGAGATCAGTGGTTTGACATGATAGGACGCGCCCATCGAGCTGGCGTACGTATCGTTGTAGGGGTCGATTTAGGCGGGTACAACATAGAACCGACCGCCTATGCTCGAGAATTTGCCGTTTTGGTCGAAGCCGGGCTATCGCCCATGGCTGCGATTCAAGCTGGGACCAGCGTAGCAGCCGACATGTTGAGGTGGTCCGACCGGGTGGGGCGGGTCAAAACAGGTTTGCTGGCGGATATCATCGCGGTTCCTGGAGATCCCTTGCAGGACCTAACCGTGTTGGAGTCACCCAGTATGGTGATGAAAGGAGGCGTTTTCATCAAGAGGCCTGAACCTTAAAGGTTTTGGGCCAAGAGCAGCTTGGGTTTGATCCACTAGGTCTGCTGGCGTCAATCTAGGCGCATTGGTTTTGACGTTGAGGCTAGGGCAGGTCAATGATGAGGTCAGGTGATGCGAACTGATGAGAGGGAGAGCAGCTGAGAGAGTAAGAAGGAAAGAGTAGAGAGGAGAGTAGGAAAGAGGAAAGAGGAAAGAGGAAAGAGAAAAGAGAAAGGAAAGAAGGAAAGAAGTTGAGGAAAAGAGGGTAATCAAAGATGCCCGATGATCAGGGTCGGCGCGAGATGACCGTGGCCGTATCGCCGTTCCCCCCAGCGCCACACTGAAAGGGCTGCTAACGCTAAGCTGGGTCAAACTTGGGATCCCGGACGCTTCCGGGGCCCTTGATCTCAGTGGTCTATCCTGAAGTCCCGCTAAATTCCGGTCGCTGCCGAAGTCTTGTGTAGAGCAGGACATAGACTGAAAGGCCCAGCAATGCTGCGCTGGCACACATCAAAAATACGCCTTGATATCCAAGCTCTGCTCCGAGCAAACTGGCGGCAAGATTGGGACCCACAATTTGACCAAGGCCTTGGGCACCGGGCATTAAGGCGGCGAACTTACCGGTAAGATCGACTTTAGCGACCGTTGACATTTGATACACGTCAATAAAAATCCAGAGTAAATTAAAGCTGAATACGCTCACCAAAAGTTTGGTGTCGGTGATGCCATAGGCGAGCATACCCACCATTAAAGACATCATTACAAGCGTTACCATTAAGGGTCTGCCCAGTCCAAATCGATCGCTGAGAAGCGTCGCAAATAGACAGCCAATAATTGAGCAGAAGGAAGACCAAACCAAAACCGTGTTGATCCAATCCGGTGCAATGTTTGAGTCGATCGCTGCAAGTTCGATGTAGGTCCAATAAGCCCCGATATTGATGTAGGTGATGAATATGGCTGTAAGGCCAAGCCAAGGCAGATAAGCCGCTATAGGGGATGTTTGAGCCACTGCGATAGGAGCGTTTTCGGCTGCGTTGTCCTGGGGGGTAGGGGCTGCAGTGGGCATCCATTGAATAAAGGGCAACGATACTAGAAAACAAATAATGAAGACCCAATAAATCCCATTCATGGACAGCAAAGGCAGCACCTGCATTTCACCTGCCTGAGAAAAGGCAAACGCAAAGAGCATAAGATTGTAGGCAAAAGCTGGGTTCGACCGGGCCCCGAGTGCAGCAACAGCCGTTGCGGTGAAAATACCGCTGCCGAAACCCGCCAACAAGCGCAGCCAGAGAACACTGTCATAATCGACAACGTAGAGACAAAGGCCGTTGGCAAGCACGGCGATTGTCGTGCCTAACACGATTAGGCCGCGGCGATTGACCTTGGCAATGACCAGCGCTGCAAAAACGGCCCCGGCCGATAGTCCCCCGAGGTCTGCGCCAGCGACTCTGCCAACTTGAATCTCGGTAAAGCCGAGCAACGTTACCCATGCGGTACTGATGACGGGAATGCCCACCAGCACGCCATAGCCTACCAGGGTCATGTAGAGGCTCAGAATGAGGGTTTTGGTATTATCAAAGGGGTTATGCATGCTGTTGTGATCGCCTCAGTCGAGGTAAGTGGGGCTAAACGACCTTCTACTCTAGGCTGCCAACCGTAAACTGGCAAGGCTCAGCAGGTGCTGCCACCTTTTTAATATGGCAAACTCAAGATCTTTAGGTAGTCCACAAACCCCAGTTAAGGCAGGTTATGAGCGCTAAACCGCATCCTCGACAAATATTTGAGCGAATCATTGCTTTGCTAAAAAGCGGTGCCCGCGACGAAGCAGAGTCGGTCTGTCGACGCGCTGTGGAGGGGGATCCGGGCGATATCAATTTTAGAGCGTTACTTGGGACCATATTGGCCGAGCGTAACCAATGGCAAGAAGCAGAAGAATGCTTACGACACGTGATTAAAGTCGCCCCGGGTCATGCCCGTGCTCATGAAGATTTGGCCACCGTGTTACTGAATCAGTCGAAAGCAGAAGCAGCTTTGCCGTTGCTTGAACGTGCCACTCAACTAGCGCCAAACAATCCTAGCGTGCTGCAAAAATTGGCAGGCGCTTACGCAAGTTTAGGTGAGGTCGATAAGGCTCAAGCGGCGGCGGGAAGAGCAAAAGCCTTGTCGCCGCAGCAAGCTCAATTAGAGGAGGCAACCCGGCTATTTGTTGCGGGAAAGTTTCGTGAGGCAGAGCAGATGGCTCAAGACCTCATCAAGGCCAACCCGATGGACGTGAATGCGGCGTTGTTGATGGCAAGAATTGCGATTAACGCTCAGTGTTTTGAGGATGCTGAAAAATTGCTGGTCAGAATCACTGAGATAGCGCCGGGCTTTGTAGCCGCTTGGCATGATTTGGGTTCGGTGCTGAAAGAGCTTAATCGTTATGAGGAGGCAGTGTCTGTATTAAGTCATGCCGTGTCTCTGGCCCCAAACAATGCGGTGACGCATTATTTTTTGGGTGCGGCCTTTGCCATGGCGGCGAAACCCGAAGAGGCAATTGAGGCTTATCAACGTGCAGTGACGCTGGATCCGGAACTCACGGGTGCTTTGATCGGGCTTGGTCACGTGCTGAAAACAGTTGGCGATCAGGCTGGGGGTATTGAAGCTTACCGCAGGGCGATTGCATTGCGACCCAATTTCGGCGAGACCTACTACAGCCTTGCTAATCTAAAGACCTTTAAATTCAACGATCAAGAAATTGAGGATATGGTGCAGCGCGTAGGTAACGAGAAGTTGCCTGTGGATTGCCAAGTGCATTTTGCATTTACCTTGGGTAAAGCTTTCGAGGACAAGAAAGATTATCAGCAGGCCTTTGACTATTATGCGCTGGCGAATCAAAAGCATCGCGAAACCATTGCCTATGATCCGGTGCAAACAGAGATTGCGCATCAAAAGATGCGGGATGTGTTCTCTAAAGACTATTTCGAGCAGCATCGAGCCCGTGAATTAGGCTGCGCAGACCCGGCGCCAATTTTTATTCTTGGCCTGCCAAGGTCGGGTTCAACCTTGCTAGAACAAATTCTAGCGAGTCATAGCCAGGTGGATGGAACCAGCGAATTACCTGATATCAGTATGATTGCGCAAAGCATCACAAGCAGAGGTTCAGGTAGGAGTTTTCCCCAGTCGATGCCGGATCTAAGAGATGAAGAAATTGAAGCCCTGGGGGTGCAATATTTGAAGCAGACCGCGAGACATCGCGCTGGGGCCGCTTTTTTTACCGATAAGATGCCCAATAATTTTGCCTATGTGGGGTTCATAAAAGCCATCCTTCCGAATGCTAAAATTATTGACGCAAGACGGCACCCGATGGACAGTTGTGTGGGCTGTTTCAAACAACATTTTGCGAAAGGACAGACCTTCACCTACGACTTGTTTGAGCTAGGAGAGTTCTATCTTGAATATGATGCTTTAATGTGCCACTGGGACGAGGTGCTGCCAGGGCAAGTCCTTCGAGTCCAGTACGAAACGGTGGTAGACGATTTGGAAGCCGAGGTGCGGCGAATTCTCGCGTTTTGTGAATTACCTTTTGAGCAGAGTTGCGTGAATTTTCATGAGACCCAGCGTGCAGTTCGTACTGCGAGCTCAGAGCAAGTGCGACAGCCTATCTATAAAGGGTCTGTCGCTACTTGGCGGCGTTTTGGAGAACGTTTAGATGGTTTGCGAGAGATCTTAGATTCCGTGATACCAGAGTCTGACAGGTTGTCAGCCTCGTGACGGGAGAACTGCCTACCCTTATCGCATCGTCAGTGGTTCGAGGCAGCCAAAAAGGTCAGAGTCATGGCGGTGTTTTTTTGGTCGACTTTGCTAATCGATCGGCTAAGCAAATGCTCGATTGGAATAGCGGCGATATTGATTTTACGGGTCGAGGCTGGGACCGTGGGCTCCGAGGTATCGCTTTTACCGATGATGCGGTTTGGATTGCAGCCAGTGACGAGTTGTTTTGCTATTCACCAGACTTTGAACTGATGGGGTCCTACCGCAACGACTATTTAAAGCATTGTCATGAAATTTGTCGACAAGATCATTTGTTGTTTTTGACATCAACAGGTTTTGATTCGCTGCTCGTGTTTAATTTAGAGACTCGCGAGTTTATTTGGGGTTTATATTTGTCTCGGAATGGTCAAGCTTGGGTCGGGCAGCGCTTTGACCCAAGGACACGTGGGGGCCCCCCATTTGCCAACAACTACCATATCAATATGGTGTCGGTATCAAGTCGTGGGATCTTTTTTAGTGGACTGAATACCGGTGCGTTGTTGTCGGTGGACAGTGAAATGACGGTTAGGGCTTTTTGTAGTTTGCCTGCAGGTTGTCACAATGCTCAGCCCTACAAGTCGGGGGTTTTGTTCAACGATACCCAAAGTGACGCGGTCAGGTTTGTAGATCCACAAGGTGTGAGCGTGGCGCAAAAAGTGATCACTTATCCAGAAGCAGATTTAGACTTTGCAGGTATCGACAGTAGCAAGATTGCCCGTCAGGGATTTGCACGTGGGCTCTGTGTAGTGACGGAGGATATTGTCGCCGTCGGTTCTTCTCCGTCAACGATCACGCTTTACGATATGAACGCGCAAGCTCGGCTGCAGGCTGTGAATTTGACCATGGACGTTCGAAATGCGGTGCACGGTCTTGAGATTTGGCCCTTCGATTGACATCAAAGTTAACCAGCATATTGATGGCTGCTGTCGCCTAAATTCCACCCATAAAAAAACGCGCTATCGCGCGTTTTTTTATGGATCAGAGGAACGTTTAAAAGTACTTTCGGAACGAAACACCGAAGTTGCGTGGTCGAATCACACTCGAACTGTTTTTTCCCCAGATCTGGTCAAAGTCATAACTGTCTCGGAAGGTGATGCCCCGCGAATCAGCAATATTGTTCACGTAGATTCTCGCGCTCCAAGAGTCAGTCTCCAAACTAAAGATCGCATCGGTGACGTGATAATCCCCCTGACTGATTTTCGCGGAAGGGAACCCACCTGAGAGCTGATTGAATGACTCGCCCACTTGATTGTGTTGCAGGCGAAGCAGTCCGCTGGCTCCAAACAGGTTAAAACCGGTCAAGTCTGCATAAAATGACCAGGACTTATCGGCGAATAGTGGTAACGCAGATCTTGGATCAAGGCCGGACGGAATTTGACCGCCAGGCACCCGTGGTTCGTCATAAAATGCCTGGGCTTCCACGTAAGCCTTAGTGATTCGCGTCATGTTGAAGCCAATCTCAAAATTGTCTCCAATTAACGCTTTGAGATCGATATCCCAACCATTGACGGTTGCGTCACCGACGTTACCCACCACAATTTGGAAAGGGATGTTCTGCAAGTCTTCGTCATAGCTACCTAGGGAGTTACTAGGATCGGTGACCTCGTTTTGCATATCCGTCCATTTCATTTGATACGCGACGATATTAAGTTGCACGCTACCGCCGGCCAACTGGGATTTAAAGCCGAGCTCCTTGTTTTCAAGAATGTCCGACTCGTAGTCAACCGGTAGGGTGGGGCCGCCCAGCTCAAGTCCTCGGCCCCGGTTTGTACCGCCCACCCGGTACCCTTCGGAATAAATGCCATACAGCATAACGTCTGGATTAACATGCCATTCGAGACCTAACTTCGGAATGAAGCCGTCATCTGAGGCTTCTCGATTAGGCAATTGCTGGTCAACTCGGCTGTCGGGTCTCTCAACAGTGTAGCTGAGCTCTCGATCAACTTGGTACCACCGACCTCCAATTAATGCGGTCAACTTATCCTCAATAATGTCGAAATCGACTTCACCAAAGACCGCTTTATCGGTGCGTTCTGTACCCTGGAAAGAATTCCACCATACATCGGTAGGGGCGATCCCGGGATAGTAATAGCTCCATGCTTCAAACGCAGGTGAGTTACGATAGCCATCAACATAGGTATAAAAGTCCCAAAATTCCTCACTCTTTTGATAGAAGGCACCGACGGTCCAACTGGTCCGGTCGGTTTCTCCTGCGAGCCTGAATTCCTGTGAAAAGCTTTCGTTATTTTGTGGGTTTTGCAGATACCCCGTAGGATCTAACCCGAAGTCATAGGTCGCATAGCCGTAATAGAGGCCAAAGGCATAATGGAAGTAGGCCGCATAACTTTGGGTATCATGCTGATACATGAAATCCCGATCATAATAAGAAGTCGCTGAAACCAACTGCGCGAAACCTAAGTCGCCCTCGATTATCAAGCTGGTTTGCATCCACTCATCCGTGCGGAACTCGTCAGCAAACTTTATTGTTTGTAAGTCGCCAACGGCTTCATCGTAATCGTTGAAACTCTGGGCTTTAAGATCTTGCATGTTGGCGGTGCCCGTAACGGACCACTCATCATTGATCAGCCAGCGAATCGATGCGCGTGCACCCTGCCACTCGACTGAGTTGATATCATTTTCGACCAAGCTGCTGTTATCTTTTTGACCGCCCAGCCCACTACCGAAAACGTCGTCAACAACCGTCGTGCCCAGTACGTTATCGATATAGCCAGCGTCCTCGGCCTTGAAACCAGTAAGGCGAATGGCGACTTTATCGCTGAGGGGAACGTTGATCGTCGCGTCCACGTCATAACTGTTGCCGCCGTATCGAGTTGACCCCATGGATACGCCCACATTGGCTGAAGATTCTGTCGGGTCGGGCTTGTTAGTAATGACCCGCACGGCACCACTTTGCGAAGAGGCGCCGTACAGCGTTGATTGTGGACCCGCAAGTGCCTCGACTCGGGCAAGGTCAACGGGGTAAATGTCAGGTGCTGCCGAGGTCAGCGACATGGGTTGCTCATCAAGATAGATAGCCGCGGTGGGATCAACCAAAAATCCTCCGCCGTCACTGACGCCCCTGAAAACGATGGTGTTTTGGCCAGGCGTCGTTGTCTGGATATTGAGGCCTGCAACGAATCGAGCATAGTCCTCCATCGTGGTAATACCACGCTTTTCCATATCCTCGCCGGTGATTGATTGCACCATCATCGGCACGTCCTGCGAGGACTCGGCCCGTTGACGAGCCGTGACTACGATCTCTTCAAGCTCAGCAGAAAAGGTTACGCCGCTGGTGGTCCCAAGGGCTGCCGCAATGCTGGTTGCCAGCAACCGACGTCGAAAGGGGTGATGCGGAGCAGTGTGCAACTTTATACTCATAGTTAGGGTCCTATGGTTGCGCTGGCGCCGAAGTCACAAGCGCTGCGATTGGGATGATCGCTCTATCCTAATAGAAATATTCAACAGATAAAAGCACCGTAGGTCTTTCATTTATTGATGGTTTTGTAATCAAAATGATCGAACTTTAGCCTGTCCCCGGGGATCTGCCGCTCAGGCACCCAAAGACCATAGAGCCGGATTTAGGGGTTTGCAGGAAGGAGGGCGTGGGTATGAGACGCGGGCGGGTGAGATGCCTTATACGCAGACGTTGGGTTTGGTGTGAGTTGAGGTGTTGAGATAGTAGGATGCCACGCGGGCTGAAAGGGTCGGCACGACCAGATGGGAGGTAAGCTAAGCGTGGGCAAGGTCAGAACCCTCAAAAGTCCGTGATGGCCGCAGTTCGACAGCCGATTCGGCAGGTTTTGCGAGGTTGTGCAAGGTTGTGTTCGCTTCCGAGCGCCCTGTGCCGGTGTTTGAGGTGGCAAAACCCAAGCGAAAACACGTGCGCCAAGTGAGTGTCGCTGCCCTGGTGAGCTGACGCTTAGTGAGACCGGCTGCATCTGACTAGCTGCTCTTGGTGGCTCTGTCTAAACCCAAGGTCTATCGGTAAGGCAAGGGGCGCCATCTTTCAAGTGCTGCTCAACAAAGGACATTCGATCCTTGCCCCAGTAGATCTCATGATCGATCACAAGGGTTGGTGCTCCAAACACGCCCCGGGCAAGTCCAGCCTCGGTTTCGCTAATGACAGTCTCGCGACATGTCGAAGACTGTAAGAGATCAGTCAATGCCGCTCTTTGCGCCCCGAGTTCGGTCCCAATTTCAATCAGGGTGTGATCTTCAGCAATGCTGGCGTCTCCTTGCTCCCAATATCGGGTCAGTACCTCCTCAATCAATTGATGCTCAAGGCTCCAGTTACGCATGGCAATCGCTGCTCTGAGGATTCGACTGGTCTTAATGGGAAATTGTTGGGGTACTTGAAACGGTAGATCATACCGGGCCGCCCAGCGCATCAAGTCTCGTTTGCGGTTTCGCATTTTAGCCACGGGTTCATCTGTGAGGGCGTAGTTGTGATGACGAAATACGTGCCCAAGATTAAAACTGTGCATGGTAATCACCGCTTTATATTGCTGAGCAATGGGTCGCAGCAGACGCCAGGCAAAATAGGTATTGGTGCTGCTAGGGTCCCAGTAAAAATCGATGTTCATGGTTTGTCCTTGAAAGCTAAGGGAATGATTCAATATGGGAAAGGTAACATAATCCGGCGATAGCTAGAGTTGACGATGCCTGTCACTGAAATGGAGCGTTTGCTGACAGCAGATACGCGATATTCCCGATGAAAGTGGGCTAACCCCCGGACTGACCCGAGGTGTATATCCGCGGTGCATTGCGTGGTTTCAAAGCCCGTTGATCCGGCCAAGGTTAAACTTGGGGTCAAGGGCTCGCCCTCCAAAGGGATGCCGAGTTCGCACTCAGAAGGGTCGGTGAAAGTATTGCCCAGATGGGCTTTGCTCTGGGTCGGTGGTTTGCAGTGACCCGAAGAGATCCAGTCGGATAAAGGGTGCGGATCTGATCCACATCGGGTACCTTGATCCTAAGAAGCGATCGTCCAGAAATTTTAAGGGCGAGCGTCAGCGCAGAGCTACTTCAAATGATCACCAGGTGAGAGGGTTCAAAACCGATGAATTGAGTTGATCCGAGGCACACTGCAGAGTCGGCTGTTTTAACAGGCAGGCGATAGGCGAGGCTCAGGGAAGGAAACTGTCAGCGAGGGGTTTGAACCGAGGGAGGTGTTATGGATTGGAAACGATTGAATCCTCGAGTGATCCAAGAATTCAGAGCGAATGCGGGGACCGTGTCGGGTTTTGAAAACCTGCCCCTGCTGATTTTACAGACCCTTGGTGCTCGCTCCGGGCGACGTTTTGATGTTCCACTGATTCCGGTCATCGAGGGAGATGGAATGTATTTGTTTGGCACCAATGCGGGCTCTACAAAAACGCCTGCTTGGGTATTTAACGTTCGAGCGCATCCCGAGATTGTCGTCGAGGGAGAAAATGGGCATTTTAAAGCGGTGATTCAGGAGTTACCGCCGGGCGAAGCTAAAACCCGTCTCGAAAACAAGGCGGAAGAGAGCGCCCAGCTCAAAGCCTATCTTAGCGCTGCCCACCCGAGAATAGTGCCCGTGTTTAAGGTGGAACCCGCGGAATGAACCCTTCGTTTGAGGCCTGACCTCCTTGATCTTTCGTTGGTGATGTTTTTGGGCAAGAGCATCGGGTGGTTCGGATGGCGTCAGCGGTGGGTTAACCCTGACCCGAATCCAAGGGTGAAGTAGCGATGACAGATCAGTGAGGGGTTTGTGGTCCGAAGCCAACCGCTGACCCGGCCCTGTATCGAATGTTCCGGTGTGCGACATGGCGAAATTGATCCTTCTGAGGTTGCTTCTTGCGTCGGCGATACAGTGCCTTAAAAATCGGTTTTCGGTCGATCGTTGCACCTGGCATCGTCTAAAAGCCCTGTAGGACGGCAAAGTGCTGAACAACAGTGTCGAACGGACTGGAAATTTTTCTGTCCATCTGAGTATGATGGGGGTAAGCAGGATGCTTGAAGGGTATCGAGGTAGCGCATTGAGATTCCCCCGTCGTCGGAATTATCTTTGTAGGTGGGAAAAAGGCGGCCCTTTGGAAAGTACTGATTGTTGATGATGTGGAGGAAAACCTCATCCTGTTGGCTTTTGCGTTAAAGGCTTTTGACTTGGAGTTGGTCAAGGCGAGAGATGGCTTCGAAACTGAGCAAAGGTGTCGCGAGGAAAGCTTTCTGCTGATTATCATGGATGTTCACATGCCGGGTCGTAGCGGACTCCTGGCTGCCCAAACGATCCGAGAAGAGACACCTAATAATTTAACCCCAATTATTTTTCTGACTGCCGATACGGTGGCAAACGAATTACCCCGGTCGGCCTATAGCGTTTGGGCTGTGGACGTGATGTATAAGCCCCTTGAGGCCGCGCGTTTGCGATCTAAGGTCCAAGTATTTTTGGACCTATATCTTGAGCGAATGAAGGTGATCGAGTTAATGGAGAAAGTGGCTCAGTCGCAGACCCAGTTGGTTGCGCAAGAAAAAGCCGAGGCGGTTGGTTTTCTTGTGGGTTCATTGTCGCATCATTTTAATAATCAACTGTGTGTTGCTGAGGGACACGCGTCCGTGCTGATGGAGCAAGCCGACATTGAGCAGCAGAAGTCTCTGGAAAAAATCATGACTGCGATCGATGCTTGTACCAAATTGTTGGATACCATGCAGTCCTTTACCGGCATCAATAACCGGGCTGAGGAGGTAGACAAGGAACTGGTTAGCGTGCTGAGCATGCTGACTGATTTTAAAGGAGCGCTACAGGCTATTCTTCCTGATGATGCTCAGCTTACGCTTGAAATTGCTGAAGACGCGGCTCAGCAAGGTCTTCTCAAAGAGGCTGCGAGAAGCACTCTACTGCCGGTTGCGCAGTTTTGCGCTGAGCAGGTGGCGTCTCAGGAGCGTGCGTGTGTTGTTAGGATAGTGGTGGCACTTGAAGCAAAAGCGTGTCTGCAGGTTCAGATTCAGGTTCAGGGTGAGGGGATTATCCTGACGGAGGACATTATCAACGCGGTTCAGGACGTCTTCGGCAGCGAGGATGTCCTTGTTCGACAACAGAGTCTAGGATTGGCAGCAGCGAAAAACGTGGCTGAGGAACATAGCGGCCGGCTAGATACTAGATATCAGCCTCCAGAGTGAGGGTTTTGACATCAACATGGCTTGGCCTA
>Ga0222719_10003223_pt1 | contig 14591 bp, 2 predicted proteins | sample C33_34DmetaG_FD_165039 | JGI IMG/M metagenome (GOLD analysis project Ga0222719, IMG submission 165039) | Estuarine water microbial communities from San Francisco Bay, California, United States - C33_34D | ecosystem: Environmental > Aquatic > Marine > Unclassified | place: USA: California...
TAAACAGTCAGAGGGACTGACGCTTCAGTCGCGGTCGCGCGACGGACCCGTCGTCGCGCCGCGGCGCGCGCGACGGACCGCGAGCGAGGCGTCGTCCGTCGCTCGACGTTCGCGCGGCGTTCGCGCGCGCGATCGAGGCGCGCGCGCGTCGCGACGGACGACGATGGTGTTCGAGCGGTTGTTGGCGGACCAACTGAACGCGAGGCTCGGGCGCGTGCTCGAGGGCGTCGATCGCGACGACGTGCGCGTGGGCGTGCTGAACGGAGACGTGCGGATACGGCGGGTGCGGGTGCGGGCGTCGGCGCTGACGAAGATATTGGACGAGCCGAGCGCGCGGGTGCGGTGCGGATTCGTGGACGAGCTGCGCGTGCGCGTGCCGTGGAGGAACTTGGGGAAGGAGGCGGTGCGAGTGACGTTTCACGGGGTGTACGTCGTGGGGGAGATCGATGTGAACGGAGACGACGAGGCGCGGGAGAGCGAGGAGGAGCGGAGGGAGAGACAGCGGGTGAAGGCGTTGAGGACGGCGCGCAGGGCGGCGGACGCGGCGGAGCGGGCGTGGTTGAAGTGGAATCCGGCGGTGAACGCGGAGGCTTTGGAGGCGGAGGACGGCAGGGAGAGCGCGCAGGATGGGGTGAGGAAGAGGAGCGCGATCGCTGGGCTCATCGACGTCGCCCTGGCGAACGTTCTGATTGAAATTTCAAACGTGCACGTCAGAATCGAGGGCGAGTACGGAGCGGGCGTTCCGTGGGGAATGGGACTCGTGCTCGAACGCGTGTCGCTGACGACCGTTGGAGAAGATTTCGAAAATGCCTTCAAAGTCGGCGGTTTCGCCGACAGTTTACGAAAGATGATTGCGTTAGAGCGCGTCGGCGTGTACGCCGATTTCAATTCGCCGTCAGTCGCGTCAGAGACGCCGGGCGGTTGGCGAGGCATCCGCGAAGACGAATTCGTGCGGAAAATGTCCGCGGTCTTCAATACCGAGGTTGGCGAGCGCATGAAAGAAGGCACCAGCGGCGATCTCGTGATACCGCAATCGTACGTATTCGGACCGTTACGAGGAACGGCGACATACGCGAGAAGAGGTCACGCCGAGGACACCAACACGCCGTTGCATCAATTACGGATGGATATAAATTCTATTCAAATCAGCATCAAGTCAACGCAGCTTAAGGTGTTTTACAGCATGTACTCCAATTTACGCACCAGTCGCGTGCGGTACACGTATGCGCATATACGCCCAAGGGTCGGCGTCAAAGGAAATGCGCGTTTATGGTGGCGTTTCGCGGGCGCCGGCGTTCAGATGCACGTCGACGAAATACGTAAACGGCGTGGATTGGACTTTAAATCTAGTGTTAGCGCTATGGTGCGCATAACTGAGGCTCGCCAGCGTTATATTCCTTTATACGTCAAGCATTTGCGCTCTGCACCGCCACCTCCAGAGTGTCTAATCGCCGAACGCGCCGAGCGACGCAATAAGCTTTGGCCACCTAAACTGAAGATTGGGATGTCGACAGAAATTGATGAAATCGAAGAAGGTATTCCCCTGCAGAGTATTATTACTTTCCGAACGCTGGCGCACGTAGAATACCGGGAGTCTGGCGGGGTGAAAGCGGCGGTAGCGAGAGAACGAGCGGCTCGCTTTGGCAAACGTCGCGTCGTCAGAGCAGTCGTCGGTCTCGCGGGCGGTGGTGCGAAGAACACGGCAAAGGTATTGAAAGGGCTGTCGGCGCCGATTCGTGGTCTTGCTCGAGCAGTTAACAAACGCGACTCGACAGCATTATTAGTCGAGAGGCAAAAGCGTTTGCGAAAGTCGCAACCGGAAGAAGATGATGATTCAAACTGGCGAGAAAGTCTAGAGAATGCGGTGCAATTGAGCCAGCGAATGGTGGCTCTAGAAGAAGAAGCCGTGCACTCTTCGGTTGAGCTATCCGGAGTGGTGAATGTTGAAAAAGTATTAGTTTGCATGGTTGATGACGAGGTTGACAATCCAATCGGTGAGCAGGAGATTTTTAGAATAGGTGTCCATGAAGTCAGTTTGGGAACGCTGCGAGGTTCTGGACGACGAGAACAACGCGTTTCTATCCGCCGATTGGCGATCGTAAGCCCGGAAGGGACACTACTCGATTCCAGTAAGACCACTGATAATGAAGAGAGAGCGACCTCTCTCGATTGTTCACAAGTTGCGTTATGGGACAAGGCGTCCGAGTGTAACGCGGTGCAATTGCAAATAGTCAAAGGCGATGTCGAGACAGAAGAAGATATCTTCATAAAGTTTCAGATGAGGCAGTCGATCGTGCACTTATTGCGAGAGCCGTTAGACAGAGTGGCGCGAGTGGCTGTGCGACACAAAGTGACGACGGCATATCTCGGATCTTTCATTTACGACGATGAAGCGAAACAGCGCAATCACACACACTCCATCGAAAAGCAGGCAGATGAGTTCAAAATCAGACCAAGAGTGCGATTAGACGCGCGAGTTCACGGTCCCGTGATTATTTTGGATGGCGACGGCGTAAACTTACGCATAGACCTTGGTACAACGGTAATTGAGTCTATGACGCCAGTTTCAGCTGGCATCGAGAGCTCACTAGCAAAAGAACACAATGTTTTCTCATTTCAATGCACAGGATTCCAAGTCGGATTTATCGACGATGAATGGGATACGAATTCGAACCGACCTGTGGAAGATGAACAGATAATACTTCCGCTGTTGAGTGCACCGTCGTCAAACACCGTCGTGATTCAAAATTTGAATGCCGCATCCGATGCGCCGAATCTCAAGGTGCACTCAAAGTTCAGCGCCATTGATATTTCGGTTTCTCCTGTGCGAGTGTTTAAGATCCGTTCTTTGGTCAAGGCATTGAAGCCAACAACGTCCATAAGTGAGGAACACGTCGCCGCGGTTGTCACCGAAAACGAGGTCCGAGTGCTGCTGCTGCAATTGGATGAAAGCGGCGAAGTGTGTTGGATACCGGCGACGATGTCGTTGCAAAACAATAGTTCTATGGATATTAGAACGATTAATGGGCTCAAAAGTCGAACAATTCACATCAACCTCATGGAAAGCAACGGGGCGAGCAAATTGCGAAGTGACATTTGCGCGAAACTCTCCTTGCACAAGGACGTACTCACTATCGGTGAAACTGTGCATTCTTTGGACGAGTTAATGATTTCAGCTATGTCGGATGATAGTCTCAGCGTAATGTTTGATATTGACGATGATGATGCGAGATCTCGCGACGACACGGTCCTGTTCGATGCATGGTACGCACGGATTAACGGCGTCGCTCGCGAAAATATCACTAGGCTGACAAATGCTGCAAAGAGCGGCAAGCTGTCGAAGACTCAAGTGATTTTAAGTGTCGGCGCCGAAAAGCTGTCTGTTCATGTTTTTGCACCTCTCAAAGCACATCCATCCGAAGATGATTCCGCTGTGATAAATGACGAATCAGATTCTGAACGAGCGCTCGCAAGCCTTTGTTTGGACGAGCTCAACTACGAGTCGTCGTTGGCTCGTACCGTGAAAGTCCATCATATAAAAGCAAACTCACTCGTTTTGTACGACAGATATGCAAGTGAAGGTCTTGGACGCGAGTGCATCGCCGGAATTGGAGGACAGGGCTCCGGTCAACCCCTACTCACAGTCACGGTCGCTGTTCGCCATCAGAGCGATCCCCAATATTGCGGATTGGACAAGCTGATCGAAGTCGACATTCACAAAGAGTTAGTGATGAATATTCGTCGGCCCACGCTCCTTGCATTGATCTCGTTGAGATTCAGACTGCGTCCACCCGGTTTCAAGATTATTAAGATCATGCCTGATGTATCGTCGCGCATCATGATTTCTGGCAAGCTCGTAAAACGGATCAAACGCGAGATACGCGTGAACGTTGCGGCAGTGACTGCGAATGGCTTTTATGATCACAACAAAGAGATGGATGTTCCTGTGCTAGTGTTGCGTGCCGAAGATTCGTATTGGAGCACCATTATCAGTCCTCCAACACGTGAAACAAGCGTAAGCGTTGGCACCATAAAACTTGCGACGGGACAGATGCAAGCTCGGGGCGCTTGGAATCTACAACCTTCACCCGAGTCGAGCTCAAACATCATACTTTTACGTAATAACGTGTACGACAGAGGAGAAGAATTAGACGGGGCCGATGTGTCGTGGGAGATCGAGCTCGGAAATTTGGACATAGTTATGACTCCTGAGATGAAGGAAATTGGATCGTGGTTCGCATTCTTTCGTCAAATAAGACCTGACCATATTGAAAAGTACGTCCACCCATGTGCACGACCTCGAGCTGGATTTCAAGTGCTCAAATCCCGTCTCTTGATCAAGATGGACGATCAAAGGATCACCTTGCCCGTCGCCCTCAGCGAGGGCGAGTCAAATCACGACGTCGTCATCAACTCAGGATGTGTAGAAATCACCAGATCATTTTCTTCGAAAGCAATCAATGAAGCGCATTCGATATTTTGGCAAACAACGGCATTGAGCGTGTCAGAGTTTGAAGTAAGCGTCATCTCATTTGCGGAGAAGCGGAGAGAAAGCGTTTCTAAAATTACGCAGAAGCCGTTTGGTGTGAAATTGTCTTTGCGGAAGAGAATTGACAGTGGCCCTGCAATCGTGAATGAACTCGATGATAAGAACAAAATCAGAGTGCAGCCTATTTTCCTCGACTTATCCGGTAGCGAATTTCGATGTATCCACGATTCCATCAAGAACATTCAGTTGAGTAAAGTTCGGCCGAACGTCAAAGTGGAAAATCCTATCAGATGGGGTAGCGTCGGACCGCTCCCTGTTTCAGACGTGCTCGCGCCGGCATCGTTGAAGTCGATGGAATTGAGCGTTATTTTGAGCAGCGCAAAACTCCGCGTCTTCCGGCTACCGATGCAAAGTCGTCCCCTCTCGACGATAAAGGTAGTTGGCGTCGACGTGTTTGTCGTAAAAAACTTGAATCGCAAGTCTGGAATCAATCTCGACGCTACCGTGGATATGATTGGCGTCGATGATAATTCTCGACAATCCCAGAACCTTAAAGTCAAGCACGTTCTCTATGCGGGTTCTCCGAAATTACCATTGCTTCATTTGACGCTCGGTGTGAATGATGATAGCACGCGCCTGCGAGTTTCGCTACAGCATGTAGAAGTATTGCTGCGTGTGGGAATCATTTTGGATACCATACGGACTTTCGCACCTCGAAAATTTGGAGGCGTCTTTTTAGCCAGTACGATTCTTCCTCAAGACATTAAGTGCGTGTACGGCACTGACTTCCATCTCGACAAGGATGTCACTCTGACGAAAAGTACGAGACTGCTGGCCGACGATCCCAAAATTGTTGCTGGCAAATATGTGCTGCGCGGAGGTGGACATACCATAAAATTCGCCGATGGCAAAGGAGCGATCATTCGTCATCATTCCCATGGCTCTCGACGCAAGACGATGCCACGCATTATTATCGGTCATGGCGCAACGCTGAAGATTGAAAACGTCACCTTCAATTGTACGCGCTCAACATTGTCAAGGTTTATCAAAATGATGCCCGGCGGTAGTTACTCCCTCGGTAAGAGTGTTTCCTTTGACGAGACCGAAGAAGAGTTGATACCGGTTCACGATGGTCTTGTTGAAAGCACACCAGTTATTGATGCCGCGACAAAGCGTGCAGAAGAAGGACCAGGGCGAAGAATGAAGGAAATTAAAAAGAAACCGCTGTTGGTCGAGGTGGATGTGTCATGCGTACATATAGTCATCGGTGAAGAATTGAGAGCTGATCAGATCAACTTGATGTTTGGAGTCGATGTGGCAATAATTCGGGACGAAGAATTGAACACGACGGGAACTTATCAGCTACTTCGTCTTCGTACGAAGGACACTATGAAACCACCGCTTCTGGAACCAGCAAGCGTGACAATGCACGTTGTATCGCGTGATGGCGGCACCACAACTTGCACGGGGTGTGTGACACCTATCAAGATGCAGTTGAGTCCCAACAGGATTTGTATCTTGAAGAATTTCACGGAACGTATTGAGCGATCATTTGCAATTGCGCCCATCTTGCAAACCGGCGTGTATTCGTGTGTCTGGGCAGGACATGCAACCACTTTAACAAAAAAAGTAACTGAGGCGGGCGTGCTCCGACAAAATCAAGCCGGTAGCAATACTTCCTACTCTATCTGGAGACCCGTTGCTCCACCTGGTTACGCCATACTAGCTGATGTCGTGAAGTCTGAAGGAGGAGCTCCTGAAACGCAAGTTTTGATCGTTCGGGATGCGCCCGCTCTGTGCACGTTGCCAGAGAGATTTGAGAAAGTCAAAGGCACCGCAAATCCTTGCCTGTGGCGCCCGATCGCACCGACGGGTTTCGTGAGCTTAGGCGATATTGCGTCAGTATCGGATGCGGATGAACCGTCGCTGGACGTCGTCCGGTGTATTCGAGAAGAGCTCGTGACGAACATCGGTCAAGCGTCTACACTCGCAAACTTTCGCTTGTACGGAGATTTCAGTCAATCGCATACAATGTTGTGGCAAATGAATAACAGAGTCCGCGGATTCGTGGCGGTCTCGAAGTCGAATATTCGGCCTTACGCGTACGACATTCGCTCCCCTCCTGGATTTCAACGCAAAGTTTCGACGGGAACCAAGGAGAAGATAAAACTGCAGGAAGAGGATTGCGAGTGTGCCACCGCGGTGAATTTCAAAAAGATTGGCATGGCACAAAACGCGAAGTCAACTGTTGGGTTTTGGGAAGTCATTCCGCCTACGGGTTATGTATCCACCGGACACTGCATGAGTGTGGGCAAACTTCCGCCTTTAAGCAGTAGAGTGTTCGCGGACGATAAACGTACTTTTCGACAACCAGAGTCATATGAAAAAGTTGCTTCAGCGCGTACGTACGGCACCACACAGCGTTTGACAATTTGGAAACCAGTGCCATGCGCCGGGTTTGTGAGCGTCGGGTTTGTTGTCACCACTGAAGATAACGAGCCTTCTGTGAATGACTCGATCGTCTGCGTCCGAGCAGAATTGGTATCTTACATGCATCAAAGGAATTGGACTACAGACAACTCTGTTTGGACAGTTGACGAAAATGCTGCAGACACCACGCACTTCTGGATCACAAATGATAACACGAAAAATTTCGTTATGAGTGTTTTGACGACTGGCATGACGCCCGATTTCGGCTTTGATATCGGCTTCCTAGAAAGCTCTTCGTTAAGGGGGCAAGTACAAATGCCAAATTTCATTATGAAATTCGACGTGCCTCTTGTGAGCGTCGGACTCTCATTTGAAAGATTGTTTCGCAACCAGATGCTCTTCTTGCTTCGATTGGAAAACACGAAGTTGAGTTGTACGAAAACGTCGAAATTGAATCTGTCGTTAGATTCTTCGCTGTCTCTCCTGCATAGAAATACGCGACTGGGATACAGTCTAGAACCCATTGTGGCGCCGTGGAAGTTTTCGGTTCTGTTGGATGACTCAAAAAATGATGTTTCGGGCGTGAATCCCGCGGGGTTGGACTTGTTCATTGAAAGTAAAAAGAAGATTGAGATAATCGTCAATCAAGCCTCCATAGTTGACGCAGTGGATGCCGTGATGCAGTTTAAGAAACCACGCGACGAAAACTCAAAAATTGCACATTTGTTGGCTTACGAAGCCGTGCAAAACAACGTCATTGTGAATTCCACGGGACGCGACTTATGGGTTCGCGAACTGAATGGCAATATACAAGAAGTACCGCCTGGAAATAGCATTTCGCATTTGGTACATGCCGCTGAAACCGAAGCAAATTCTGGATTCGAGAGTGCATCAAATGAGCAGACGATGCGCGGTATGACTGACGTCGTTGATGACATGAATCATCACGGTGACGAACAGCTCATTATCGCACACCTGATGTTGGATATCGTGGCAATTGACTCGTTGGATGACTGGCTTTACCCCCGCATAACTTTCAAGATTTGGGATGAGGCTTTGCAGGGTCATCGTACCGATCCATTACCCATCGGCGTTACGCGCGGCTCAGCAAAGTTACCGATCCCTCATCCTTTTTTCCATCGCGATAGTGATAGCGAGTTCATCAACAATGACGATATCACCATTATCGTCGAAATTTCTCATATTGGGCCAAATGGCGAAACATTGAGCTTCAGTGGTGACTTTGAAGCTCCAATCGAACAACAACGCGGTGGATGGATTGGCGGTAAAACTGGAAGCTGGATAGACTGTGCTGCAGGCAATGGTGACTCCGTGAGAATTAAGCTGCGCGCTCGAGTGGTGGAAGGTTTGAATGCGACGCCAGTCACAGAAACGGTAGAGTTGTATCAACTCTTAAAGAGTCCGCAGAAAACGATTATCAAGAGTAAATTACAAGTTGAATCACCACCTCTCATCGTGTGTCGTACGAATGACATGGTGAAGCAATGGTGGACAAGAGATCATCAGCAAAGTAAAAGTGCCCTAAGTGCTTGGAAGCCGCACGTCCCATCGACGTATGAACTCGAGACGAGATATAAGTTTTGTTCGAGTAGAGCTGAAAACGAGTATAAACTCGTACCTTTTGGGACCATCCTCTTGCCCGGCCTCATCGCGCCTCGCAGTGCGCTCATGGCAGTTGTCTTAGAACATAATTCAGATCAGCGGGCACCGACTGCTTTTCCCTCGGGGTTCGAAAATATTTGGACGAGCGATAAAAATGATGTCTCATTTTGGAAGCCCATTGCACCAGACGGTTACGTTGCAGTTGGTAACGTGGTTGCGGCGAGCGCCGAAATGCCTTCCACCGATTGCGTCGTTTGTGTTCGCGAGGATTTGACAAAACTTGCAGAAGTGCCTCCGGATGTTGCATGGAAATCGAACAGACGATTTCGCAATAATGATGAAAGAGAATTGGCGCTTATTCAAAACGGCCAACTGAGTACTGGTGGATGGTCGTTCTTGAAGGAGAAAATCAAGCGCACGAGTCCAGGCGTGATTTCGAACGTCATTCCATCTATGCATAGACTTAATGACAGGATGTGCATTCATTCTTTGGATGACGAAGGTATTCGCGAGTTTTGGATCGATAACCGCACTCATACAGATCATATAAAGCAAGAATTACAAGCTGGAGAGTCAATTCTCGCCATTTCGTTTTCTCCTTCCGGGCCGTTTGAGCAAGTGCGTCTTAATCTAGGCGCTTCACACGTTGTTCGTCACAAGACTCACGATTTAGTCTTTGACAGTCAAAAGGGGCATCTTTTGAGCTATGTTTCGTGCGAAAACGAAACAGATTCTGATATATTCGTTGATGTTCATCCAGCTATGAAGAGAGAACTCACGACTTCTAATTTGGACATATCTCTGAGTGAGAAGTATGAGTCGCCGAGCGATGTCGCGGATATAGAAGTATTTGAATCGGAACGATATTACCCGTTGAGAGGATGGCGTGCTCCAAAAGACGCTATCGTAAAAGCTCGTTATAGCAGGCATAAAAGTGGACGAGGTTCGCAAAAACGGTTTCCAGACGTCAAAGCTCCAAAAGGTTTCAGATTTGAAGGACCGTGGGAGCTCGACAAACCACCAAATCTGGTGAATGACGACGGTTGGGCGTACGGTGCTATTTGGCTAAGGAAGTGGCCACCGCCTCGTGGATCAGACAAAAGTAAAGGTCGTGCAACCCGTCGCCGACGATGGTTTCGTCGTGTCGTTCGATTGAAATCAGCTGAAGAAATTGAATCGCGCGTTTCCCTTCATAACATGAAGCGAGATTTCATCGAAGATTGGCACGGCACGTTGGCGGTACACGGACGTCTTACGCTACCTTCTTGTTCACGAACCGAGTCCTACATGTTGGCGTTACGCACGGGGGCTGACGTCGCATCAATTACCGCTCCGTCGTTTACCGAGAGAGATGACGCGCTGGATATTCGTGACGTGTTATCAGAGCAAGGCAACTGTGCGCTTGCTTACAACAACCTGCACGATCACTTTCTTTTGGTCAAAGAAGAATTGTCGAATGATGTGCAAAGTAGCGCGATAGGTGCTATTCCAGGCGTCAAGATTCGTGTCGTTGCCCCTGTTCACGTTGTCTCATTGATGGATTGTCCGTCGCAAGTTGTTTTGTACGCCAATGGCGAAGAAAGAATTGCCATGCATCTTGCCGCGAACGAAACGAAACGTATCACGGCGATCGATGCAAACTGTGATACAATAGAGGTGCTCGTGTCTTTGTTCGAAGATTATCTCAGCCTTAGTAACGACAGGCCGCTGCGTCTAGATGTCACCCCGGCTGGAAGTCCACCGGCGCCACAGGTAAACTGGTTGAACATCAAAGGCTATCCGCATGTGGTTTCTATGCTGTTGATGGAGACGTGTAGAACTAGAATGGCGGGTGATAAATTCAACGATGATCCTTCGCAGCATCTCTTGAGTCTGACGTATCGCAATGTGCTGATGGTTACAAATGCATCACCGATCGACATTAAGTGTTTGGCGTGGGTCGCTGGCACAAGTACGACAAACGTGCACATAGATGCATACGTTGGGGTACCCAAAGGCGAGTCGCAACCTGCCATGTTTCTGAAATCGAGTGCGAAAACCCTCGCCAAAGTTTCGAGCAAAGAATTTGTGCTCGGTTTTTGTATCGATTCGTCTCCAGTACTAGTGAAAATTTCACCAAGTTCTGAGCCCGTGATGTTTACGCTTATGACAGCAAGTGGGGACGAACTTGCCTTTCAATGTTCCGTAGTATTATGGGAGGGTCAAAACACCAACGCCGCGACATGGCCAACGCTTGAAGTTGTTTTACAACCCGTGCTCGTGGCGATCAACTTGACTCGAATTCCTCTCGCGATTCGCTCAAACACTATGGAACACAAGATACTCGAGCCAGGTTCATATCCCACGCCGTTTTCTTTGGATATTAAGTCTTCGAAAAGCGTAGACGAAGTTGAAGCCGTGCTTAATCAAGCCGCGATTCAAATAGCGGATATGTCGTGTCATTCGGAAGGAAAAGATATACTTTGGAGTTCGCCGCTGCAGAATTTGGTGCGCTATTCTGGAGCGATGTGGAGCATCCCACAAGGTGCCTCCCCCTTGGCGGATGAAATTAATGCATTTAGAAGACTTGGAGGTATCGACGAGTCTGGCGAAAACGTAAATTTCAAGGCACCTATCATCGTTCAGTTTCTTGTCGAGCGCGGTGAGCACGGTTGCTTCAGGGTCTTTTTTAGGGGGGGCGACGGAGCATCTCTGCAGAAGGCGCCAATCATGATCAAAAACCATTTGCACGAACCTTTACTCATTCGACAAGTGAAAGCGAACGACTTTGAGGACGTAGAAAAGAAGTCGGTGCAAAAGTCCACCGTGCGACTACTGCAAGGTATTAAGAAAGCCTCACACGGCGTAGGACAGTCTTTTGCAATTCGCCCGTTCTCAGCGATATCTTGGGCGTGGAGCGTCCCAGGTATTCCTATGAGATTGGACAACTTGAAAAAACAGGAGCTCGAGGCAAACGCCGCGGAGCTCGCATTTCGAAAGCGGAAATTTTTGGAGATATCGAACAATACAGGGGATCACGTCATCATAGAGATAAACGCGTTCAGCTCGCGATTCAAGGGTTTCATGCACCTCGGCGACATGCAATTTGGAGAACTAGGCAAGCGCACGTTACAGGCAACGATTATTGGTGAATGGCGTGACGCATCGTTCGTGATCTTCGTGGTTGATAAAACGATAACGTTTGACAACTTTTCTTTCACGACTGAAATGACGAATCAAGCGAAAGCATTGACGTTGTACGCGCGGCAGCAAGAAACGCACATCTCTGTCAATTTGGCTGGCTTCTCCGTAACAATCATCGATCGCCTCCGCGACTCATTCGTCGAGTTATTCCATCTCACGATCGACGACGTGATGATCAGGCACGGAATCAACTTAATCAACAGCAGTTCTGTCTATAGTTATCTCAGAATTGGTGCACTGCAGATAGATTTTAGCACGCATGACGCAAGCTATCCAGTCTTCGTTTGGCACGACCCGGCGGACGGGCACTTGCTTGAAGCGTACGCTACTTTGAGTATGAATTCTCATATCGGTGGTGACTCGATCGATGTTTATCACGTCCAACTAACGACAACGAAGAAAGGCCTCGTGATTCGCGCCGGTGAAGATCTCGTCTGGACAATCTTGAACTTTTGCAGACTCCTCCAAACGCAACTTCCACAACGCAACGCTTCAGCAGGTTCCGCCATCGCGCCACGCGAAACGTTTGTTGGAAAGCAAACCTCACAAGATAGTTTGCTGAATATCGCCACTTTATACGTGGAACCGACATCTTTTGTTGTCACGTTTGCTCCAAATTCCGATATCCGACCTGCAGACGCCGACGCTCGGATGATCGCCGCGTTGACGTTTGCAAGTTTACAGCGCCTGCATTTGGTGCTCAACAAATTTGATAAATTCGATGAGAGCATACTTCGTTCGAATTTGATTCGCGAATTCCGAAACTATTTCAAGTCACAAATGATAGCGCAAACGCTCAGTGTCATGACATCGATGCACACGCTGACAAACGTTTCCACGGGTCTAGATGCAGTGAGCAAGGCGGTCGAAACCGGCTTCGGCGTACTCGCGCCTTCTCGTACGGCGCCTTTGGCTCGTTTGCCATCTTCTGTCGTCGGCCGAGGAAGCAGAAGCGACGGTCAGGGTAACTTTGCGAAAAGTGTATTCGTTGGTCTGAAACGACTGGGGGGTGGTATTTCTAAGGGAATTATCGGCCTTTTCGTCAGCCCTGTAAAAGGTTGCATGGAAGGCGGCGTCGTGGGCGGGTGTAAAGGATGCGCTCGAGGCGTCGCCGACTTGGTAGCTAAACCGACCGCTGGCGCGTTAGCTCTCGCCTCAAAGACGGTCGAAGGCGTAGCCAATGCCGCTAAAGGCGTACAGACTGCCGCGTGGGACATCATCACCACGAATAATGTCTCAAAAGCGTGCATTAAACGCCTCCCCATCGCCGTGCGATCGGATGGCATCATTCGAAGATGGGATGCGCACGACGCGTTGGGTGTTTATTGCATGCGCACATGCGTCGTGTCCAGTCGAACACTGGGCATTTCTTACTGTCCGGGCGTGAAAGACTCATTCTCCTCGATGCATGACATTTTCGGTGAATATTTGTTGCTTGTCACCGACAAGCGCGCGTTGTGCGTTCGGACGCCGGAGATGGACGGGGCCATGCCGGCGCGCGCGCCGACTTGCGCGTGGTACATCTCTTGGAGTGATGTGAGCTCGATATGGATCGAAAACTCTGTGATCATAAAGTTGCAGATGAACGTCACGAGTGAGGGCGACACTTCCAACCTGGGTGCGCAGAAGCGTGAAACCGAATCTTGTTTTTCGATTCGCGCTAGAGCCCAAGACGAGGCGGCGAACATCGAAGCCGCGATGCGTCAAAGCTGGAACGCCTACCTGGATACAACAGAAGAAGAATAGAATCACAATTAATGATAGTACTAGCAGTAATTCGCAGTGCGCGCGCCGCGTCAACGCCCTAACCCAATCTTTTTCAACAGCGATTTTGATTCGCTCGCGAGCGCCAACCTCTCCGTGAGCTCGTCAATCTCCTCCTCCGTGAGCTCCGTCTTCACCTGATCGCCGTCCGGCGATTTCCCTTGTATCTTACGCACGAGATAAATGATGGAATCCCGCTCGTCGTTCGCCTTACGCAGTCGCTCTTGAAGACTTTCCAACAGTTGCGTCTCCCGTTCGTCCGTCGGCGCTCGCGCCTCCCTCGACCCATCTCCCCGCTCATCCCGCGCCTTCGTCTCGCGCGTCGCCACCATCTCCATCGCATCGTTCGCGCCTCCGCGCCTCGCGCTCCCTCCGTCGTCCGCGCGCGCCGCCGCGCCTCGCGCGCCGCCGAACCATCCGAATCCGCGTCTCCCCCTCGCCTCCATCGCCGCCGCCCGCGCCGCCTCCCGCGCCGCCTCCCGCGCCCGTATCCTCCCCTCGCTCCGATCCCCGATCGACTGCCCCCCCCGCTCGCCGAACACGTCGATGTACGACGCGTACCACGCCCGCGGCGCCGCGCACAGCGTCATCAACCCGAGCGTCATCCACGCGATGCACGCCCTCGCCCGTCGCGTCCCGCGCTCGTGCGTCGCCCGCGCGTGTTGCGGCGTCACCTGCGCGTGTCTCGTCGGCGCCCGCGCGTCGCGCTCGCGTCGCTCGACGCGCGCGCGCATGTTTTCTTCGATTCGGCGCGACGTCGAGTGCCGCGCGTCGCGTCACTTCGCGCCATGTCGCTTCGACTCCGCTTCGCCGGCCGCGGCGTCGGCGGCGCGGACGACGCGCGCGAGCGCGCGAGCGACGATCGCGTCTCCTTCGGCGTTTTGCGGCTGTGCGTCGGTCGAGGGACGTTCGCGCGGTGGAAGAGCGTGCTCTTGCACTTTAATCCGGAATCCGCGAGCGTCGTCGCGCGCGGACGCGCGAACGCGCAAAAGCGCGCCGTCGAGGTGCGCGAAACGATACGCGCGACGCGACGAGCGAACGCGACGAGCGAACGCGACGGCGCGCTGACGATGCGGGCGAAAACTTAAACCGATGCATTTCA
>Ga0222719_10003224_pt1 | contig 14590 bp, 22 predicted proteins | sample C33_34DmetaG_FD_165039 | JGI IMG/M metagenome (GOLD analysis project Ga0222719, IMG submission 165039) | Estuarine water microbial communities from San Francisco Bay, California, United States - C33_34D | ecosystem: Environmental > Aquatic > Marine > Unclassified | place: USA: California...
CAAGACTTTGCATTGTATAGATATCTAGTAGGTCCGGATAAACTTGGATTAACCAAACAATTCCTAAACAATATGAAAGATGGCAAAGCCACAAGCGGTATGATGAATCAAGCATACTTGCCAGCTGTAAAAATGGTAGATGATATTGTACAAGGTGGCCCTGCGTATGTACAACAGCTAAGAGCACTGCATCAGAGAGCCAAAAGAGGGCGTTAGAACTTCTTTTTTCACCTAAATGATAAATAATAATGTAGAAAGCGCAAGAGAAAGGCGCTTGACCATTTAGATATAGGAGAATAAAAATGGCATCATTCACAAGAACAAACGGACTGGGTCATGCACATGACGCACAGTACAACACAAATCAAATCGTAGGCATGGAAATCGACGCACTAGTTGATATTTCAGGCAAAGGCGGCGTAGGTTCAACAATCGAAGCGATTGCACAAGAATTTGCACCACTAATGATGAAATCAGCAGGCACAGCAGGCAAGATTTTGATGGTAGTTGATGGCCACGGCCAAACAGCAGCATCAATGCAGGTACGTCTACAAGCACTAGGTACAGTTGATTCAATCGACCTTTCAAGTGCAACAGTAACTGAGCGTGATCTAGACGATTTTAGTATCGCATAAGAATTCCTTACCTTAGGAACCGTGATTGCTTACACAGGCGTCACACTAAACAGCCACTTTATAAGTGGCTGTTTTTTTATGACTTAAATACTACATGCGCTTTAATATACATACTTTGTTTGACATTACTGAAACACGAGCTCGCAAAGGCGATGATGGTTATAAAGTTAAACAGCAGCAAAACTATTTGAGTATACTCAATACAATAGGGCTTAGAGTCAATCCGACTTATGTAAGCGAGCCCACTTGCGAAGAAAAGACTCTAAAAGGATTTGGCACAGACTATAAAGGAAAGCAACGAGTATGGAGCTATTCCTTTGATGTTGATTATGAAGGCGCATTGGATATAGCTACTATGATAAACGACTTTGATCTGTGTCCTATTATTACAGGACTAGATGAAACTGTAGAGATAGATCCAGCGGTTATTCGAACCCAGAATAAAGCAAAAACAAATGTTATTTTTGAATTAGATGATAAATAATAATGTTACGTTGTAACTAGGCACATTAAAAAACAATACGAAGGCCAACCACGAGTTTACTTTACACGGAGAATAATGTGTCCACCACGTCACTTGAAAAAGAAAATCTAGAAGCGCACGTAGATTTATGCGCACAGCGTTATGACGTCTTAGAGGCTCGTCTTTCTAAGGTTGAAGAAAAAGTTGACGGAATTCATACTCTTATTTCATCAGGCCAACAGAGTATGACAAAGGTTATTATTGGCGCCGCCGGCACAATAGTAGCAGGCCTACTTTCCACAATCGTTGTTATCTTAATAAGCATGTAACTCGCGATAAATAACTATATGTTATTACGTGAGTTTTTTATTGACCCCGAAGAAGAAATCCTAGATGAAGGACAAACATGGGCACGATCTGGTAAAAAGGTTGTGCGCAAGTATCGCTGTACTAGTGGACCTAGAAAGAATCGTGTTGTTGCTAAGATGCAGCAGTGTTTTGCAGCACCAAATATTAAAGCTAGAATGGCTTTAAAAAGAACCAAAGCAAGACTAGGCAAAAGGATTTCTAGAAAAGCCAAGAAGACTAAGCGCATTAATCCGGCATCTCGTAGAGTGCAAGCAATGAATAGGAAAAGGTAATGCAGCTTCGTGAGATTATTACAGAATGGGTATGCGGCGGGTGCTATGCAGAACCGTGTCAATGTAATAGTCTAGAAGAAGGTGTAACAACCATTTTCGGTAAGAGTGGTAACAAGACTGTACGTAAATACAGATGTACAACAGGAACACGAAAAGGGCGTATTGTTGCAAAGCCCAGCACTTGTACTGCACCAGCAAATGTAAAAGCAAGTGTTACAATGAAAAAGACACGCCGATCAAAAGGCAAAACTATTAGTGTAAAAAGTAGTAGAACAAAAAGGACTAATCCAGCAAGTCAAAAGTTAAGAAATCTTAACGTAGGACGCAGAAGGATTAAACCAAGAAAACGCAAGGGCGCAGGAAAAAGACTATGAAGATTAACGAAATTATTGTAGAAATGTCACCAATGTTACAAATTGAAAAAGATGACGAAAAAGAAACAGTATTAGTAGATCCTAAGTCAAATGTTAAGACTGTTGTACCCAAGGACCCAAATAAGCCGGGAATGATTAAAACAAACGATCAAGGTAAACTAGAACTAGATACAAAAACATCTGGTAAGATCGAACGAGGAATCAAACCTGGGGATCAAGTTACGATAAAGCAATGAAGATTAATGAACTTATATCAACATTTAGTATATTCACATCACGTGAGGAGGCTGACTTATTAGAAAGAATAACTCAGCCTTCTATGTTAGAGTCGTATACTGAACGAGAGCAGTTCATTATTAACAATCTTATTAGAAAGAGTCTGGTAAGTAAAGTGCATCATAATAACGAGATAATAGTGGTCCCAAATGAACAAACAAATCCTTGAAGAACTAGAAGACATTGTCAATCGTGGAATTGCGGAATCTTACTTTCCTGTGATATCAAAGAACAGTGTTCGTATCAAAAACATGATGGTACGCAAGAGTAAGAAAGGGTATCTAGTGATTGATGCTAAAGAAGGTGAACAAGTTGCCTTTACTGAATTCAAAAGCACTGCACTTGCTATTGCTAAATCTAAAGCAAAAGGCATAAACAATACTAAACAATTAATGAACTTAGAACACCAGATGGCAAAGCATTACTATGATGCAATGTTCTATGAAAACACTATAAATAAAACAAATGACGAGCTAGTAAGATCAACTCGTGAAACTAGACTAGACATTGCACAAGTAGAAGCAGAAAAGGTGCGCCAACAAATAGACTATTTCATCTTTTCGTGATAAATACTTTATAAAATATGTGCATATAAAAAACACAGGATGAGCCATGAACATTAGAGAATTTACAAAACCAGTTACCTCAAAGACACTGAATGAAAGTTTAGCAAAACGCTTCGGTGCTAGAATTAATATTGACGAGTTTACTACAGAGCAACTACAAGACGTTCGTAACAAACTACGTACCAAAGTATTCAATGTTGAAACAACAGAAAGTTTTGACAGTGTACAAAAAGAAAGTTATGCAAAGAATAAATTATTCTTAGATGTTCTTAATGCAGCTATTTCAGAGCGTGATGACAACATTGTAGATGCCATTGACGAAGCAGTTGAACAAGTTACAGAAGGCGCAGAAGATGCAGCCGAGCTTGTTATGGCTGCAAAGGACATGGTTGATCGTGTTACTGGTTGGATGGAAGACACAGCAGAAATGCAAACAGAAAGCATGCTAGAACTAGCTGATGCGATTCGTGATGAGATGGGCTCTGAGCAAAGCGAATCATTTACAGCAACAGTTAAGCCTGCACTTGAAGCAATGTATGCCGCAATGGAAACAACTCGAGTTACACTAACACAAGGTGTTGGCATGCTAACAGGTGAAGCAGAACCTGCAGATGCAATGGGTGCTGATCCAGCAGCTGATCCAGGCGTAGAAGACCCAGCAATGGAACCAACAGTAGATGGTGAAGTAGATGCAGCTGACGCAGCAGACGCAGCAGATGATGGCATGGGTGCAGCAGACGCAGCCGCTGGCGGCGAAGAGCCAATGGGCCGTGAGAAGCGCGAAAGCAAAGAGACTTCCAAAAAAAAAGTTTAACTGAGAGAGACGACAGTCTCTTTAATGTACTAGACCATCTTAAGGATGCTGGCAAAAAAGCTGTCAGCATCAAAAAACTAGATCAGTATATGCGCAACACTCATAATACAGAGTTTTCCTACGATACATTCAAAGCAGCATACGATAGCGATCCACGTATTCCAAAACTTGTTACAAACTTCGACCAAGAGAAGATTGAATTTAAGCAATCTGAAATGGATGATGTAAAGAGTAAAGGCGAACCAGGTCCTAAAGGTGATACTGTAGGCAACATGGCAAAGAACGCTACTGACGTAGGCGACAAACTTTAAAATTTAACTTGACAACTAATTAAATAGGTGTTACTATTAACACTATAGGAGATCTTATGACTGAAAGAACGCAAGAAGAAATCACAAAGAATATTGTAGAAGTACTGGATCAATACGTTGCCCCAGCAGTAGCACAACATGGCGGGGCAGTTAATTTTGTAAGTTTTGAATCTGGTATTGTAATGTTAGAAATGAGTGGCGCATGTTCAGGCTGCGCCGGAAGTACAATGACATTAAAGTACGGAGCAGAACAGATACTAACACAAATGGTACCTGAAGTTATGTCTGTTGATGGTTTTGATGATCCATTCTCTGATGTAGATCCTTTTTACACAGATCCGTTTGGAATGCATGATTACGATATAATGGATATACAAGAGGATGCCGATGAGTCTAATAATTGAAAAATACAAGTACGAAAGACTAAAACGTGTTGAAGTAGGAGGCAAGCGTAGATATGCCGCTCCTGGTGGAGTACCTGTTGCAAGTGTAACAACTATCCTTGATGCTACAAAAGACAAGTCACATCTTATTGCTTGGCGCAAACGTGTAGGCGAAAAGAAAGCACAAGAGATTGTAACCGAAGCTGCTGGTGTTGGTACACGTATGCACAAGTATCTTGAAGACTACATTGAGTTTGGTGAATGGCCAACTCCCGGAAGCAACCCATATGCTCAACAAGCGCACATGATGGCAACAGTTATCAAAGAAAAAGCTATGGTTGACGTAGATGAAATTTGGGGTAGCGAAGTTCCTTTGTATGTTCCTAATATCTATGCAGGTACTACTGACCTTGTAGGACAATACAAAGGCCAACCCTGTATTATGGACTTCAAACAGACTAACAAACCTAAGAAACCAGAATGGGTATATGACTACTACCTACAGCTAACAGCATACGCATTGGCACACAACGAAGTACACGGAACTAACATATGCGAAGGTCATGTGTTTATGTGTAGTCGTGCAGGAGAGTATCAACAGTTTGATATTTGGCCAGATGAGTTTAACGATTGGGCGCAAGAATGGTGGAAACGTTGCGAAATGTATTATGATAAATTTGCATAATTATAATATTTCCAATCATTTCGCAACTCCGTTACTGCATTTAAATAATCAGCCGCTTGCAAAAGAGATGTTGCCTATTTGTAGAAATATACTTTCTAATGAATCTCTTGTAACGAACGCCTGGGGATACAAAAATACATACGATCCAGGAACAGGTATTGCGGAATTGCCTGAAATGGACAAATTTAAAAAATATGTTGGTAGTGTTGCTCGAGAATTTTTACAAAGTTTGGGCTATGGAAAAATAGAGTTTGAACCACAAATATTTACTAGTCAAATGAATCAAAAAGATTCTCATGGCAGACATGCTCATGCTGGAGCAGTATTAAGTGGAGTGTTCTATTTAAATATGCCAGAAGGTGCAAGTCCTATACAATTCTATGATCCTAGACCTTGGCGAGATACTAGGGTTATGCCAGTAAGTAGAGAAACAGAGTATACTAGATCGAGCTTTAACTTTAATCCTAGTTTTGGTGACTTTATTATGTGGGAATCGTGGTTGCATCACGAAGTTATACCTAATGAGTGCGATGATAGAATAACGCTAGTGTTCAATCTTTAATAAATACAATATATAATGTAGGAGATTACAGTGGCAGTCGTCCAGATATCACGAATTCAATTAAGAAGAGGCAGAAAGAACTCAGGATCTGGCTTGCCGCAACTAGCATCCGGTGAGCTCGGATGGGCTGTTGATTCACAAGAGCTTTACATAGGAAACGGTGCAGTTTCAGAAGGAGCACCTTATGTGGGCAATACTAAATTATTAAGTGAACATGATAACTTGTTTGAATTTGCTAACACTTACGAATATAAAAGTGGAACAAATATACAGACTGGAGCCTCTTCTAATGATCCTATTCAAAGAACATTGCAAGAAAGACTAGATGACAGAATAAGTATTCGTTCATTTGGTGCTAACGGAGACGGAACAGATCAAACGGTTGCATTACAACGTGCAATTGATCAGTTATATTTAAATGCTAGTAATAAAGGCACTCCTCAAGCAAGAGTAGAACTTATTATCGAACCAGGCGAGTATACTATTAGCAGTACAATTTATCTACCACCATATGCGACACTTAGAGGAGCAGGATCCGATAAGACTATTATCACAGCAGGTAGTCATGTTGCTTTTCAAACAGTAAACGAAACTAGTACTCCTGGAACTTATGCAAGTGATTCAGTTAGTACAACATTAAACCAAGCAAGAAATATTACAATTTCGGGTATGACCATCAAAGGTAATAATGTAGGAATACAACTACAGAGTTGTAAAGATAGTTATTTTGATGATCTTATTATTGTAGGAACTTGGGCACTTGGAAATACCGCAGTAGAATCAAATACAGCTATCTTAATGAATAGTTTAAGTACAGCAGTTACTTGTCAAAATAATACATTTACTAATATACATATCAAAAATAAGTCTTATGCTATCTGGAGTAAATGGGATATTAGAGAAAACAGCTGGTCAAATTGTAGACTTGAAACTCTTCACAAAGGATTTGTTTTTGGTCGAGGCACCGTTCTTGGAACCGGAGGACAGTTAACAGGTCCGATAAAGAATATTATTTCAAATAGTATATTTGATCTAATCGAAAAACATGGTGTTGAAGTGTTGGCAGGTCCAAATAATGTTAGTGAGTCAAACAAATACTTAAATGTAGGCAATCTTGGCGGCTCAGATGATTTAAACGAAACACCTATCATTCAGTATGACGATCAAGGATGTGGATCTAACAATGACTATTTTCAACGCTCTGAATTCTTAGGATACGATACAGCATATCTTGTTAATATTCCTTATAATACTGAAGTTAAAGGTGACGTTATTGTTCAGATGAATACTCCTCATACAATATCAATCGGAGAATCAGGTACACCTGTTAAATTGTTTAAATTACCAGCAGCTGATAACGGAAAAGGATACCAGATAGAGTATATCTATAAGAGTAATTCTGTACAAGCAATGCGTAGTGGAACACTTAAGATAGCAGTAGACCCAGTAAATGATAGACATATACTATCAGACGAATACGAATTTTTAGGTGACGGAGCGTATCAAGAAAGTTTAGTGTTCCAAGCAGATAATTATGACGAAAATAGTGATTTATCGATTGACACAGTGGCAGTTATGATGTTAAACTCTACTAGTAGTGATGAAGCTACATTAACATACACTGTAAAATATAAGTCCTAATACATGTTTGATAAACAATTTGAAGAAAGACTGATTCTCTGGCGGGAGTTTCGCGGCAGCTTAGAGTCGTCAAAGGATCCAATACAAGAGGCTATTGATTTTTATAATCAAGCGCCGTATTGTTCGATTGCAGCAGATCCTTATACTCCTAGTAGTTGGCCAGATCCGTGGGAATTATTAGAGGAAAATAATTACTGTGCCTTTGTAAAGATTCTTGCAATTTGTTACACCTTACAGTTAACTGATGTTTTATCCCAAGCATCTTATGAGATACATATTACACAAGACAATGCAAAGTCAGCAACATATTACCTACTTTATGTTGATGATAGAGTAGTCGGATTCAACGGAGAGACACATGTACACAAATCAGAACTACCTGCTACTATGCATTCTGAACTTGTACACTCTCTACAACCACAACAATAAATACCTAATAAATTAAAAGAGGAAATAGAATGTCAAATGGAACAATGATCGTCAAGCGTGACGGCACAAAGGAACACCTCAACATTGATAAAATACATTTTGTAGTTGAGGAAGCCTGTGATGGACTAGCAGGAGTAAGCAGTAGTCAAATTGAAATGAATGCAAATATTCAATTTTATGATGGTATGAGTACTGGTGAAATTCAAGAAGTTCTTGTTCGTAGCGCAAATGATCTTATTTCATTAGATGCACCTAACTACCAGTATGCAGCAGCAAGACTTCTTAGTTACGGGCTGTATAAAGAAGTGTTTGGTCAATATGCATCTTTGTCGTTAGGTGAAATGATCCAAAAGAATATTAAACGCGGGTTATACGATGCTGACATACTTGAACAATATTCAGCAGAAGAAATTGAACGTATGGATTCATACATTCATCACAAGCGCGATGAAAATTTTACCTACGCAGGTCTGCGTCAGGTTGTTGACAAGTATCTTGTACAGGATAGAAGTACTGGTGAAATTTTTGAAACACCGCAACATATGTATATGATGATTGCAGCAACATTGTTTGCTCAATATCCTAAGGAAGATAGAATGCATTATGTAAGGAGATACTATGATGCGACCTCATTATTTAAAATCAATATCCCAACGCCTGTCATGGCCGGAGTGCGAACGCCGGTTAGACAATTTGCCTCCTGTGTCCTCGTTGATTCAGATGATACCCTTGATTCCATTTTTGCCAGCGATATGTCTATTGGACGTTATACAGCGCAAAGGGCAGGAATTGGCATCAATGCGGGAAGAATTCGCGGCGTCAACGCAAAAATCCGAGGAGGAGAAGTTGCACACACAGGAATAATTCCGTTCCTTAAAAAGTTCGAAGCAACTGTACGTTGCTGTACACAAAATGGTGTACGTGGTGGCAGTGCTACTACACACTTCCCGTTTTGGCATCAAGAGATCGAAGACATCCTAGTGCTAAAGAACAACAAAGGCACCGAAGACAACCGTGTACGCAAACTAGACTATAGTATCCAGTTGAACCGTACAATGTACGAACGCTTACTGTCAGGCGGCAATATTACGTTGTTTAGCCCACACGATGTACCTGGCTTGTATGAAGCATACTTCGGCGATCCTGACAAGTTCCAAGAGCTATACGAAAAGTATGAGCGCAGTACAAAGATCAAAAAGAAAACTATTCCTGCAATGGAGTTGTTTAGTGCGTTGATTAAAGAACGTGCAGAGACAGGGCGTATTTACATTATGAATGTAGACCATGCTAACACGCACAGTTCATTCAAGGACACAGTGTACATGAGTAACTTGTGTCAAGAGATTACATTGCCTACTAAGCCGCTTACACACATTGACGATCCAGAAGGCGAAATTGCGTTGTGTATTCTAAGTGCTATTAACGTAGGTACTATTAGAGGCTTAGATGATTTAGAAGAGCTTTGTGAATTAGCAGTAAGAGCTTTAGAAGAAATTATTGATTATCAAAACTATCCAATCAAAGCAGCAGAGATTTCAACAAAAGCTCGTCGTAGCTTAGGTGTTGGCTATATTGGACTAGCACATTATCTTGCTAAGAACAAAGTAAACTATGCAGATCAAGAAGCATGGAAACTAGTACACGATCTTACAGAAGCGTTTCAGTATTACTTGCTTAAAGCCAGCAACAAATTAGCGCAGGAGCGTGGTGCATGTGAGTACTTTGACCGCACTAAATACAGTGATGGCGTTATGCCTATTGACACTTACAAAACAGATGTCGATACTATTGTAGCAAATGAGTTGAATTATGATTGGGACGCACTTCGAAGCGATATTAAGGAACACGGCCTCAGGCACTCAACTCTGTCCGCACAGATGCCATCGGAGAGCAGTTCCGTTGTGTCGAACGCAACTAATGGAATCGAACCACCTAGAGGATTCTTGTCCATTAAAAAGTCCAAGAAAGGGCCTCTTAAGCAGATTGTCCCACAATATCAAAGCCTTAAGGCGCACTACACATTGTTGTGGGATATGCCTAGCAACGAAGGTTATATCAATACGGTCGCAGTAATGCAGAAGTTCTTCGACCAAGCAATTAGCGGCAACTGGAGTTATAATCCAACACAGTATCCGGACAATGAAGTGCCAATGAGTGTTATGATACAGGACTTGTTGAACACATACAAGTATGGATGGAAGACTTCATACTATCAAAACACTTACGATTATAAGACTGATCCAAGTGAATTAGAAGATGACAAGCCAGAGGTTGCACTAGCACCTAGTGAGCTTGAAATGGAAGAGGGCGCAGATTGTGATGCGTGTGCAATTTAATGATTGACAATACATCTATTACAGTGTATTATATAAAGACAGATACAGAGGAAGTATAATGGCAAAGACCGTATTCAATAAAGACAAAGTAGACTTTACTAAACAGAACATGTTCTTTGGTGAAGATCAAAACACACAGCGTTACGACACGTTTCGCTTTCCTGTGTTCGACAAACTAAACCAAACAATGCTGGGTTACTTTTGGCGCCCAGAGGAAGTAAGTCTACAGAAAGATCGTGCTGACTTTGCTAACTTCCGTCCTGAGCAGAAACATATCTTTACTGCCAATCTAAAATACCAAACACTACTTGACAGTGTCCAAGGACGTGGTCCATGCCTAGCATTTCTACCGCATGTTTCACTTCCTGAACTAGAGGGCTGTATTGTTACTTGGGACTTCTTTGAAACAATTCACTCACGTAGCTACACACATATTATGAAGAACGTGTATGCTGATCCTGCAGAAGTGTTTGATACTATTCTAGATGACGAAAAGATTATTGCTCGTGCCACAAGTGTTACCAAACACTACGATGCATTTACAGAAGCAGCAGACGCTTACACACACCGCGGCGAAGGTAGCATGCGTGATGTTAAGAAGAAACTGTATCTTGCAATGATGACGGTGAACATCCTAGAAGGCTTGCGTTTCTATGTAAGTTTTGCATGTACATTTGGTTTTGGCGAACTGAAGCTGATGGAAGGCAGTGCAAAGATTATTAGTCTTATTGCTCGTGACGAAGCACAGCACTTGGCACTAAGCACACACGTATTGAAGTTGTGGGCACAAGGCAAAGACGATCCAGAGATGGCTAAGATTGCTAAAGAGTGCGAATCAGAAGTATATGAGCTGTGGCGCGAATGTGTAGCAGAAGAAAAAGACTGGGCAGAGTATTTGTTCAAAGATGGATCAATGATTGGTTTGAACACAACACTATTGAATCAATATGTAGAATACATTGCTAACCGTCGACTAAAGGCACTGGGCATGAATGCAATCTTTGATGCACCAGTCAATACTAACCCACTACCGTGGACACAGCATTGGCTGTCAAGTTCGGGACTACAAGTTGCTCCACAAGAAACAGAAGTTGAAAGCTATATCATTGGCGGCATCAAACAAGATGTAGATAAGAATTCTTTGAAAGGATTCAGCTTATGATACAGATATGGGGGAAAGCACAGTGTCCACACTGTGATGCAGCAAAAAGATTCTGTGAGCAACAAGGATTTGATTTTGAGTATCGTCAACTTGATGTTGACTTTACTCGAGAAGAAGTGCTTGAGCACTTTCCAGGTGCAAGAACATTTCCACAGATTGTAGTCAACGGTTCAAAGATCGGCGGCTGGGATCAACTAAAATCCTACATTGAAGAAACTAACTATAACGGAACTGGATACACACTATAATGTTAATTGAAACACCTTATAAAGCAAACGATATTATTACAGTAATAACTAGTTCAGGAGCAGAAGTAATTGCTAAACTAGTTGAAGAAACCGATACTACAGTAAAGGTACATATGCCTATGTCGTTGATGCAAACACAGCAGGGAATTGGCTTAGGTCCTTTTGCCTTTACCTTAAATCCTAAATCAAATGTGGTGCTAAATAAAAGTGCAATCTTAATGATTGCAAAAACAGAAAAAGAGATGGCAAGTCAGTATACACAAAATACCACAGGACTTGAACTATCCTCTTAAAGGATTTTTAGATGTCAGCAAGTTCAACACCTTTAAATGTACCTAGTGACCCTTTAACAGAAACTGCGCCAGAAGACGTAGTAGGTGATACTCATGTACATTATGATAACGGGTATAAAGCGCAGTTTGCAGAAATAGCAACTCTATTCGAAACAATAGAATCTGACATACGAATTATTACGGATCGTTTAGATGACGAATCTAAAGGAGCGTATGTTAGAGATGCAGACACAGTAGCCAACAACCCAGCAAATATTGCCATGCAGGCAGCACTAGAACAAAATTTAGCAGACACAGGTGTAATAGACTTTGTTAATGCAGAGATGGGAAGCCCAACAGACTTTGGAAATACTAGTGCAGCAAACTTTTCAAGTCTCCGTAACAGTGGACTAGCAGGTGGCGGCTTCCAAGGCGGCTCAAGAGCTCAGAGATCTGCTCCTGGATACGCAGGCGCACCTACCATTACAAATCAAGCTGGACAAGCAGTACAACTAACAGATGCACAACTTGGTGATATTGTTGAAGCTAAGGGCGAAGCAACAGGTAATGTCCGTTACGGTAACCAAGGCGGCAAACGTAACTTACCTATCCAACAAGCACTTATGGATATACTTGATAAAGCAGCATCAGAAGCTGGCGTTGATCTTATTATCACAAGCGGTGGCCAAGTTCCAAAAAGTGAGGGAGGAGTTAATGGTAGAAACCGTACTGGGTCAAATAGACACGACAAAGGGTACGGAGCCGATGTTGCTCTTTACACTCCTGACTTTAATGGCAGACAACTTCAAGGAGCCAATCCCGATGATCTTGCTATTATGATGAAGTTTATGAGAGCAGCAAGAGATGCCGGTGCAACTGGTATAGGACAAGGCAATGGCTACATGAGTGATAATATTATTCACTTAGACATAGGCTGGATCGGACAACAACAAGGTGCAATCACTGGAATTATTGCTACTCGTACATGGGGAGGCGGAAGCAGCACAGGCACAAAAACAAACTATGCAAACGCTCCGTCATATATGAAAGAACTCATGTCACCGAGGAGTAATGCATAATGGCTGACTTTAATCATACCGATTACACAGACGAACTTAATAGAATTATTTCGGCACTAACAGGAATCAAAGACGATATACAGTTAATAAGACGCAGAGCAGAAGATAGTTCAGTCGGCGTAGTAACTAACCAAGTATTAAACGACTTTCAGACAGCAATGTTAGCAATAAGTATGAGTGGTGCTGGCGCAGCAGATGCCGAAGCTGTTAGGCAAGGTGTCTCAAGCGGAACTGGTCTTACAGGAGGTGCCGGAAACGTTGCAGCACCAAGTGGTGACGATGTAGAAACACGGGCAGAAATATTATCGGCACTAGGACTTCCAGCAGACAATGGCAATGATGATCCTAGAGCAATCTTTAGGATTGACGGAATATACTTTAAAGAAGCAAAAGCTACCGCAGGACCAGACGACGGCTTAAGAGGCAGTCTTCCTGTGTCTACTCCGTTCACAGCAGACGGTGGACCAATAGGGTATCATAGACTAAGCAACAATACGCCAACGCCAGGAGCAGTGGGCGGACCACCGGATCAACTTCCTGATCCCGGAGCAAGTAAAAAACGTTGGCCTGCTCCACGTCCTGAAAATAGCACATCAGTTCCAAATGCAGATCCAAATGCTGATCTTGTAAATCCAGTAACAGGTAATGTTGTAGCAAAGACACTTGATGATGTAATTAACGATATCAGCAAGGACGGTAACAGCCCGCCACCAGCAGCTGATTATAACGGAGGACCATTCTAATGGCTAGAGCTCATAGAGTAGGTGATACTGACAGTGACGGTGACAGAGCAGTAACTGGATCGCCAAATGTTTTTATCAACGGTGGACCAACAATGGGCGGAGCAGTTGCTGCCGCTTTAGGTTTAGATGACACTGTAATGATTAATGACGATCGTGCAAGGGCAATACTTGAAGACAGGGCAAATGAACTTGCACTAGGTAATGATCCAGATCAAAACGAAGCACTAGAATCATATGGCGGCGGCAGTCCTGATGGTGTAAATCCTATTACAGGACAAACAGGTGTACAACCTGCACCTGGTAGTGCAGCGCAAGCACAAGGCGATGATGCAGTAGGAACACCTCCAGCATCAGGCGCAGTAGAACCGAGTGAATGGTTAGAGTGGATGCCACATGTTAATCCAGCAGTATTGCCTGAAGCAAGAACTAAACTGATAGCACTAGCACAGTCTGTAGGAAGGCCGTTAAGACTTAATAGTGGGTATAGAACTCCAGAGTATAATCGTAAGATAGGCGGTGCTAAAAACAGTATGCATGTCCAGCGCAAAGCTATTGATATACAATGGCCTGGTGGAAGTACAAGTGAAAAACAGGATTTCATTCAAAAAGCAATTGATGCTGGATTTACAGGCATTGGGTGCTACAACAGCTTTATGCATGTAGATATTGGAAACAAGAGATGCTGGGGTCCTTCAGGCGGACGAGCAAGCATGTACTCAGAATTTGTACAACTTTTTCAACAAAACGGTTATACCGTATAAAAATTACTTGACAAACAAACAAACTTGTGTTACTATTAAGCATAAACTAAGGCAAATAGAGAGGCTATGTATATGAATGATAAAGTAATTTTAGTAGACTGCGATGGAGTTCTTTGTAATTGGGAATATGCGTTTTGTTGCTGGATGGAACAGCACGGACATACGCAAATTGAAAACGGCAATCATGAATATGATATTGCAGCACGTTT
>Ga0222719_10003225_pt1 | contig 14588 bp, 17 predicted proteins | sample C33_34DmetaG_FD_165039 | JGI IMG/M metagenome (GOLD analysis project Ga0222719, IMG submission 165039) | Estuarine water microbial communities from San Francisco Bay, California, United States - C33_34D | ecosystem: Environmental > Aquatic > Marine > Unclassified | place: USA: California...
TCGATGAGGCACTCCCGCTCTCGCTCGATCTGAAGGACCAGGCCGCCCTCCCCGCCGTGATCGCCACCATGCGGGACCGAAACCCTGAACGACTGTGGCTTTGCCACCCCTCAGGGGACACGGTCGAGAAGATGCGCGCCCTTGGTTCAGGTGTGCGCGTCGTTCACTCGACCCGCGTCGACCGGATGACAGGTGGGCCCGAGCGGTGGATGGCGACGCTCGCGGGGTGGGGCATCGACGCGGTGAATCTCCGACACGACGACTGGAGTGGTGGTCTGGTGACCCTCGCCCACCGTTTCGGCCTGCTCGCCTTCGGGTGGGACCTCCAGCATGCGCACATCCTCGAGAGCGGGCTGAGGATGGGGCTCGACGCGGTCTACAGCGACCACGTCGATCTCATGGTCGAGGTTGCGGCGCGCGAGGTGGGTGGGACCGGCGGATAGCGCCCGGCGCCGGACTTAGAGCCACTGCCAGTCAGCGCGCGGCCAAAAGACCACGAATGCCCGACCCACGATGTCCTCTTCGAGGATCGGACCGAGGGCTCGGGAGTCCTGACTTCCCGCTCGATTGTCTCCAAGCACAAAGACCGTGCCCTCGGGAACAACAACTGGGCCGAAATCGCCCCCACAGTTGCCCGGCGACACGACGGTCGGGTCGAGGTACGGCTCGACGAGGAGGCGACCGTCGACTCGGATCTCACAGGCTCGGCTCTCAACCTCCTCGCCCGGAAGGGCGATCACGCGCTTGATGAGGTCACGCTCCGCCGTGCCGGTGATCTCATGCAGAACCACCACATCGCCCCGGTTTGGATCGTGGAGTCGATACGACATCTTGTTGACGAAGACCCGGTCACCCGTGGTCAGCGTCGAGTACATCGACGATCCCTCGACAACGAAGTGCGCGAGGAAAAACGTTCGCACGACGATCGCGACGAACAACGCGACGGCAACGACGAGCGCCCATTCCCCGAAGGCCCTCGCTCCGCGTCCGAGTTGCCTACGCGCGACGGCGACCTCGGGCTCGAGATCGGATTCCGTGCTCACCGGGTCAAACCGTACCGGTGGGCGGCTTCACAGTTGCTCCATGAGGCGATCGACGCGCTCGTCGGTAGCGGCGAACGGGTCTTTGCAGAGCACCGTGCGCTGCGCCTGATCGTTGACCTTCAGGTGGACCCAGTCGACGGTGTAATCGCGACGCCTCTCCTTGGCCCGTTTGATGAATTCTCCACGTAGACGCGCCCGGGTCGTCTGCGGAGGCGTCTCGATCGCCTGCTCGATCGCCTCCTCGTCACAGATCCGAGCCACCATTCCTCGGTCCTGGAGGCGGTGAAACGGGCTCCGCGAGCGGGTGATGTCGTGATACTGGAGGTCGAGCGCCTGAACCCTCGGATCCCCAAGTCCGAGACCGTGGCGCTCTCGGAAGGACTCCAGCAGGTTCAACTTGATGACCCAGTCGATCTCGGTGTCCAATTTCATCGGATCGGATTCGAGCATCGTGACCGTGTGCTCCCACATCTCGAGAGCGCGCTGCTCCTCGGGGGGGAACCCCTCGATCGTGGCGAAGCGGAGGGCTCGGTCGAGGTACTCGCGCTGGATGTCGAGCGCGCTGACCTCCCGACCGTTGGCCAGCCGTACGGTTCGGCGGCAGGTCAGATCATGGCTGATGTCGCGGATCGCGCGGATTGGGTTCTCGAGAGTCATGTCACGCAGCACGACCGAGCGCGACTCGAGCATCCGCAACATGCATGCTGCGGCGCCCACCTTGAGATAGGTCGTGTACTCGCTCATGTTCGAGTCACCGACGATCACGTGTAGGCGGCGGTACCGATCGGCATCGGCGTGCGGTTCATCGCGGGTGTTGATGATCGGCCGACTCCGCGTGGTGGCCGAGCTCACGCCCTCCCAGATGTGATCGGCGCGCTGAGACATCGCGTAGCGCACGCCTCGGGAGGTCTGGAGCACCTTTCCCGCCCCGGCGTAGATCTGCCGACTAATGAAGAACGGGATGAGCACCTGGCTGTAGTGCTCCATGTCATCGACCCGCGAGGTGAGGTAGTTCTCGTGGCAGCCGTAGGAGTTCCCCGCGGAGTCGGTGTTGTTCTTGAAGAGGTAGACGGTTCCGCGGATCGCCTCTTCCCCGAGACGTTCCTCGGCTGACTCCACGAGTGACTCGAGGATGCGCTCCCCTGCCCGATCATGGGTGACGAGATCGACGAGGGAGTCGCACTCCGGGGTCGCGTATTCGGGGTGAGACCCGACATCGAGGTAGAGCCGAGAGCCGTTCTGAAGGAACACGTTCGAGGAGCGCCCCCACGACACCACTTTCCTGAACAGGTAGCGGGCCACCTCATCCGGGCTGAGGCGCCGAACACCCTTCAGGGTGCAGGTGACTCCGTACTCGGTCTCGAGCCCGTAGATGCGCCGCCCATCACCGCTCCCCATGACGGCATGGTAACGACGCCTACGGTGTCAGGTCGGGGCGAGCGCGAACCGCACCGTGCTGCCAACGGGCCGCTGCATCAGGGACGCCAGATCGGCGCGGTCGACCACCGCGATCACCGGATACCCGCCCGTGGTCGGATGATCGCGACCCATCACGAGGGGCTCACCCGAGGCGGGAACCTGAATCGCCCCGGGGATCAGCCCCTCGCTCTTCAGCTCGCGATCGACCGATCGCGCGATCGCGCCACCACCGAGCCTGACACCGACGCGGCCCGTCTCGGTCACCCTCCACGAGACCTCGATGAGATGGTCCAGCGCATCGTCGACGATCCAGTCGAGCCGGGGTCCGGCGTGGACACGCAGGATCGAGGGGGACCCCCCATCGGGCACCGTGACATCGCTGAGCGCACCGGTCGCCTCGGCGCCACGAGCGAGTTCCCTGCCGTCGACGATCGTTCCAGGGCCGAGGCCCGACATGACGTCTGTACTCCTCGATCCAAGAACCGGGGGAGCCTCAATCCCTCCGCGAACCGCCAGATAGCCCCAAACCTGACCAGGCCTTGGGTCGACGGTGATCTCAGATCCGGCGCGCAGCGTGACCGGACCGATATCACCGTCACGGAGCACGGTCACCGGCGTCATGGCGCGCAACCGAAGTCCTCCGGCGGTCTCGACGACGGCGGCCTCAGCAGGGTTGCCGAGGGCGCGGTTCACACGCGCGACGGTGACGGGATCGACAGCGCCCGAGGCAGCCACGCCCAGATGCGCGTAACCGGGGCGTCCGGCGTCCTGGATCGTGGTTCCCACCCCCCGGTTGATGACAAGGAGACTCATCGGGCCGTGAACCTGACCGTGGTCCCTGGAGGTAGCAACGCTGGCGGTTCACCGTCGGCGTCGAACACCACAGCATCCGTGCGGCCGATAAGGCGCCAGCCTCCCGGCGACTCCCCGGGGTACACAGCGCTCCAACCGGCGGCGATCGCCACCGACCCGGCAGGCACCCTCGTTCTCGGTGTTGCGAGGCGCGGAACGTGCAACCAGTCAGGGAGACCTGACATGTAGGCGAAGCCGGGCGCGAAACCGCAGAAGTCGACGATGTGAATCGCGCTTGTGTGACTCTCGATGATCTCGTCGACACCGCGGCCGGTCTCCTCGGCGAGGGCATCGAGGTCCTCGCCGTCGTAGTCGACCTCGATCTCGACAATGGTGGCCGCGCCGTCGAGCAAGCCGCGAGCCCCATCACTCGCGCGTTCGATGACGGCGGTGAGATCACTCGACGCCACCGGCTCGCTGAAGGTCAGCAGGACCGTTCGAGCCCCGGGCACCACCTCAATCGGTGCCGCCCCGTCCCACAGTTCGTGCCGGCGGAGTGCCTCGGCGAGGCGGCCTGGATGCTGGTCGTCACACTCAACGAGAACCGCCCGGTCGCCGTAGGGAAGCATTGCACGCATGCTGGGCCGACCGGCTCCCTCAGCAGAAGGGATGGATGCCGACTCCCGCCGATTCAAGCGCACCGCGGAGTCCGCGCGCCAACTCCACCGCGCCCGGCGTGTCTGAATGTACGCAAATCGAGCGAACAGCCGGTCGCAGTTCGGTGCCATCAACCGCCACGAGGGTTCCTTCCTCGAGCAGCCGGATCATCCGCGCGATCACCGAGTCGGCGTCATGGAGCACGGATCCAGGTTGCGATCGGGGCAGGAGATGACCATCGGGCGTATAGGAACGATCGGCGAACACTTCCTCGGCCTGTTCCAGTCCGATCCTCTCGGCCTCCATCAGCAACTGCGATCCGGCGGGACCGAGGATCACCAGCGACGGGTCGTACTCGATCGCGGCCTCTACCACGGCGCGAGCCGAGGCTCGATCGTCCCAACAGGCGTGGTACAGCGCGCCGTGTGGCTTGACGTAGGCCACCTCGGTGCCGGCCACTTGAGCGAAGGCGTCAAGCGCCCCGAGCTGATAGAGCACGATGTCCCTGAGCTCCTCTGCGGGGACCGACATGGCCCGACGCCCGAAGCCGGCAAGGTCGGGGTACGACACCTGGGCACCGATGCGAACAGCCCCGCGTGCCGCAGCGAGGCAGGTGCGTCGGATCGTGCTCGGATCACCGGCGTGGAATCCGCAGGCGACGTTCGCCGAGGTGACGATCGCGAGCAAGGATTCGTCGTCGCCGAGCGACCAGACGCCGTAGCCCTCGCCGAGGTCGGCGTTCAGGTCGACAACTGCCATCTCAGGCGCCGAGCAGGTTTGAGACCTCGTCGGAAGCGAGGCGGCGGAAGCATCGGCGATCCTCGCCGCGCTCGAGGGTCGCCACCTCAAGTTCGGCCGCGGACAATGTCCGCTCGCCTCCGAGCGCCGATGCACCGAGCGCGACCGCGCCAGCGAGATCGAGTCCCTCGGCGAAACCCTCCGCCAGCCGGGCGGTGACCGCGTCGGCGTCGCCGCCGAGGGCGCAGGCGTCGTCGTGGTCGACGACGGTGCCGTCGTACATGATGTGGAAGATCTGGTCGTCACCAGCGCCACTTAGGCCCACTTCGGCCACGAGGATCTCCACCTCCATCGGCTTCATACCGTGGGTGAATGAGTTGCCGAGGAGCTGGGCGTAGTCGTTGGCGAGTGTCCGCGCGTCCACGTCGTCGCGCGAGTACTGGTAGCCCGTGAGCTCCGCCTGTCGGATGCCGGCCACCCGGAGTTGATCGAACTCGTTGTACTTGCCGACGCCCGCGAAAGCGATCCGGTCGTAAATCTCGCTGACCTTGCGCAATGACTGGGAGGCGTTCTCGGCCACGATCACGACCCCTCCGGAGTGCCGCAGAGCAACCAGTCCACGACCACGGGCGATTCCCTTCCTCGCGAAGTCCGCGCGGTCCTTCATCGCCTGTTCAGGCGCGACGTAGTACGGCATGCTCATGACGACGACTCCCTCGCGCTCGCGACGATCCCGTTGAACACGGTCTCGAGTTCGCTGTCGGTCACGCGGTTCCAGCCCTCGCCGTCGATCACGGCGACGATCGGGAAGATGCCGCGCACCATGTCGGGCCCTCCGGTAGCCGAGTCGGCCTCGGCGGCCTCCCAAAGGGAGCGGCAGATCAGTGCGACCGCCGCGTCGCGGTCGAGGCGGGTCCGGAACCCCATCTTCATCACGGTTCCCGCGTGGAGGCTGCCCGAGCCGGTCGCCACATGGTCGCGTTCCTCATATCGGCCGCCGAGGAGGTCGTAGTCCCACAGTCGTCCCGTCTCACGGCGCTGGTCGTAACCAGCGAAGATCGGCACGACGCCCATTCCCTGCATCGCCCCAGGGAGGTTCGAGCGCACGAGGGACGACAATTGGTTCGCCTTGCCCTCCAGGCTGAGAGCGGTCCCCTGGACCTTCTCGTAGTACTCGAGTTGCACCTGGAAAAGCTTGATCATCTCAACCGCTGGACCCGCGGCCCCGGCGATGGCGACGCCGCTGTGGGAGTCGGCCTGCACGACCTTCTCCATCGAGCGGTGAGAGATGAGATGACCCGAGGTGGCCCGCCGGTCTCCCCCCATGACCACTCCTCCGTCGAAGCGGAGGGCGACGCAGGTGGTGGCGTGAGGAATGTCCTCGGGTCGGAGGCCAACAGCGGACGGCTGGGCGACCCCGGTTCGACTCAGAAGTCTCGCGAAGTCGGTACCTGGGTCGTCACCAGATTCGAAGACGGGCAGCGCCATCTCACTGCCCGCCTTTTTGGACGTAGGACTTCACGAACTCCTCGGCGTTCGACTCGAGGACCTCGTCGATCTCATCAAGGAGATCGTCGAGTTCGGCTTTCAGGCGTGTGCCGTCCTCGGAGCGAGCTGGCACCCCCTCGTCGACCTCGGACGTCTCGTCATCACGTCGTTGGGGCTCACGGTGTGTTCGCTCGGCCATCTCGTCGTCTCCTCGGCTCGGAACCGGACGGACCCCGTCGGCGCTCAGGAACCGAGACGCTCGAGGAGCTCGCTGACGGTTGAACTCTCGTCGATCACGTTAGCGACGAGGTCGGCGGTCCCGCGCAACGGTTCGGACATCTGGACGCGGCGGAGGGGGTCGTGACCGAGGTCGAAAACCATCGAATCCCAGTTGGCCGCTACGACGCGATCCCCAAACTTGCCGAGGCACCTCCCACGGAAGTAGGCGCGGGTATCCGAGGGTGGCTCGTCGACCGCGCGCGCCACCTCGGCCTCATCCAGGATCTGCTCGAGTCCGACCCGGTCCGCCAGACAGCGATCGGGACGAAGATCGTGGTACTGAAGGTCGATCGCTCGCATCCGGGGAGCGCCCTCCGCGATGGAGTGGCGGGCGCCGTATGCGTCGAGGAGGCGAGCTTTCGCGACCCAGTCGACCCATCGCGCAGCCCGTCCGTCACCACTGCGAAGCGAGGACAGCACGTCGGTCCAGCGGTCGAGAACCTCCCGACCAACCTCGGGACCGACCGATTCGAGTCCGAACCGATCAGCCCAGGCGCGCGCCTGCTCAAGGAGCGCCTCCTGGATGTCGAGTGCAGTGAATCGGCGCCCGTCGTCGAGCAGGATCGTCGCTCGAAGGGTCGGGTCATGGCTGATCTGGCGGACCGCTGTCACCGGATTCGCCGGCAAGAGGTCATCGCTGAGCGCGCCATCCTCGATCATGGCGAGGAGGATCGACGTTGTGCCCACCTTTAACAGCGTGGAGACCTGCGACATGTTGGCATCGCCACAGATGACGTGCAGGCGCCGGTACACGAGCGGATCCGCGTGTGGTTCATCTCGGGTGTTAACGATCGGACGCCGGATCGTCGTCTCGAGGCCCACCTGCTCCTCGAAAAAATCGGCCCGCTGTGAGAGCTGGAACGGCACGGCGTCGGGAGACTGCCCAGGGAACTCCGAGCCGACCTTTCCCGCTCCGCAGATCGCCTGACGGCTGACGAAGTGGGCGAGAACGCCGTTGACCAGCCGTCCGAACGGGATCGCGCGGTCCACGAGGTAGTTCTCATGGCATCCGTAGGAGTTGCCCTTCCCGTCGGAGTTGTTCTTGTGGATCACGATCTCGGCACCTGTCGGGAGATGTCCGAGCGCCATCTCCACCGAGCGCCTGACGATGCGCTCCCCCGCGACGTCCCAGAGCACCGCGTCGCGAGCGGTGCGCACCTCCGGTGTCGACAACTCAGGATGGGCGTGGTCGACGTAATACCTCGCGCCGTTTCGCAGGACGGTATTCACTAGGCGCGATTCGAGTTCCGGATCAAGTCCCCCATCGAGGGCCGGAGGCTCGGGGTCGCGGGCGTCCGAGCTCGGGCGCTCGTGCTCGTAATCCCAGCCGGGTCGCGGACCGAGACGATCCGCGTAAGCGTTCACCAACAGCGACGATGCGGCCACCGGGTCGTTCTCGGCTCCTCTTACGAAGATGCCGTACTCGGTCTCTATCCCACAGACCTTGGGGAGCGCCACGGGTCGACCTACAGGTACTGGCCGGTGGACGACCGCTCGATCGCCCGACCACCAGACCCCGATCGCTGATCGTCGTTCATGAGCGTTCTGATGAACGTGATCCGCTCACCCTTGCGCCCGGAGATCTTCGCCCAGTCATCCGGATTCGTCGTGTTCGGGAGGTCCTCGTGCTCCTTGAACTCTTGGCGGATCGACGAAAGAAGATCCTCGAGCGCCACACCCCGCTCACCACCGGCGATCACCCGCTTGATCGCGGACTTCTTCGCGCGTCTCACGATGTTCTCGATCATGGCCCCCGAGGCGAAGTCCTTGAAGTGGAGTTCCTCCCGATCACCGTTCTGATAGGTGACCTCGAGGAATCGGTTCTCGGGAAGGTCGGCGTACATCGCGTCCACGGTTGAGGCGATGAGATCGGGAACCGAAGCGCCGGAAGCGATCGGGATCTCATCGGTCAGGTATCGCGCGAAGATCTCGGCAGCCGCTCGCGCATCCGGGCGCTCGATCTTGATCTTCACGTCGAGCCGACCGGGTCGAAGGATCGCCGGATCAATCAGGTCCTCGCGATTTGTCGCGCCGATCACGATGACGTTGCGTAGACCCTCAACACCATCGATCTCCGCCAACAACTGGGGGACGATGGTGGACTCCATATCGGAGGAGATGCCCGTTCCGCGGGTCCGGAACATTGAGTCCATCTCGTCGAAGAAAACGATGACCGGCCAGCCCTCCTCGCTCTTCTCTCGGGCTCGCTGGAAGATCAGGCGGATCTGGCGTTCGGTTTCGCCGACGTACTTGTTGAGGAGTTCGGGGCCCTTGATGTTGATGAAGTAACTGCGGCCCTTGCCCTCGCCAATCTGAGCGGCCACTTTGCGCGCGAGGCTGTTGGCGACTGCCTTGGCGATCAGCGTCTTACCGCAGCCTGGCGGGCCGTAGAGGAGGATGCCCTTGGGCGCGGGAAGACGGTGCTCGGCGAACAGTTCCTGATGCAGGAACGGAAGCTCGACGGCGTCGGCGATCGCCTCGATCTGGGTGCCGAGCCCGCCGATGTCGTCGTATCCGACATCGGGGATCTCCTCCAGCAGGAGCTCATCGACCTCGGGCCGCGGGAGCACCTCGAGGACGACGGAGGCCCTCGGATCGATACGAACGCGATCACCCAGCCGCAGCCTTGTCCCCCTCAGGGAGCCGGCGAGCTCGCACACCCGCTCCTCGTCACCTCGGCCGGTGACGACCACGCGGATTCCGTCGTCGAGCAGGTGCTGCAGGGTGGCGACCTCACCGACGGGATCGGAGCGGCGGTGACCGATCACGGCCGACGAGTCGTTGAGGTACACCTCGTCACCGGGCTCGATGTCGTCAATCTCGAGCGTGGGGTCGACCTCTACGCGCATCTTGCGGCCCATCGAGTGGATGTCGAGCGTGCCGTCGTCGTTCCGAGTGGCCACCACCCCATAGGGGCTCGGTGGCCGGGTCAACTTGTCGACCTCGTCGCGGAGGGCCGCGATGTGCTCGCGTGACTCGCGCAGGGTGTACGAGAGCTTCTCGTTCTGAGCGGTCGCCGCAGCGAGGCGACCCTTGGCTTCGAGGAGGCGATCCTCGAGCACCCGGAGGCGCTGGACTTCAGGATTCGGCGCGCCGTTGGCGGCGGCGTCGGACGACTCATCGCGTTCTTGGTTCACCACGCACCTCCGCCCGCGACCCTACACCGGCTCCTGTCACGAGTCCCACGGAGCATCCTGCGTCTGAGCGGAGGGTCCGTTAGGATGCGGGGGCCAGTTATCGGACCCCCACAAGGAGCCCCAACGACATGAAGGTCTGGATCGATCAGGATCTGTGCACGGGAGACGGCCTCTGCGAAGAGATCGCCCCTGACGTCTTCACCCTCCTCGACGATGGCCTCGCCTATGTGAAGGAAGGCGACAAGATCTTCGCGACGGCGAAGGGCAACCCGCAGGGCGCCGACGGTCTCGCTGAGATCCCGGAGGGCCAGCTCGACGGGGTCATCGAGTCCGCCGAAGAATGCCCCGGCGAGTGCATCTTCATCGAGCCCTGATCGATCGCTGGCTCTCAGCCGTCGCGAGCGATTCGCTCATCTGATCGGCCGAGAAAACGCGCCACCGTCAAGAAGCCGGTGTGCGCGACCATCCGATGGTCGGGACGCACCGCTTGCCCCTCGACGTGCCATCCGCGATGGAGCACCTCGATGGTGCGATTCTCGATCCACCGTCCGCGTAGCGCCTCGCGCGTCTGCGAGGCCTGCATGATCGACGGTGTGTAGGCCAGCAGGATTCCCCCAGGTCGCAGCACCCGCTCGGCATGAGGAACGACCTGCCACGGCTCCGGAAGGTCGAGAACGATTCGGTCGAACGGTCCGAGATCGACGTCGATGCCGGCGTAGGAATCAGCGATGCTCACGTGATAACGATCGAGAGAGTCCTCGCCGAGGAACGAGCGGACGTTCGTCCTCGCGCGGTTAGCGAAGTCCTCTCGGACCTCGAAGCCAACGATCTCCGCACCGGCTCGGAGCATCGCGGTCGACAAGGCCCCCGAGCCAAGCCCGCTCTCGAAGACGCGCATTCCCGGGCCGATATCGGCGAGCATCAGAATCGGAGCGAGATCCTTCGGGTAGATCACCTGCGCTCCGCGGGGCATCTCGAGCACAAAATCCTCAAGCGTCGGTCGGAGCACCGTGTACTCCGCCGCCTTGGTGCTGACGACCGTCACTCCCTCAGCGCGACCGATGATCTCGGAGTGGGGGACGAAACCCGCGTGGCTGTGGAACTCACCGCCGTCGCGAAGTTCGACCAGATAGCGCCGTCGTTTCGCGTCGAGCAGCAGGACTCGGTCGCCGATGGCAAAGCCCCGTTGCGTCGCGGACATGCTCACTCCCCTCCCCACTGCGCGTCGAAGGCTCGACGCGCGGTCCGATTCAACACCATGCGAACGGCCACCGGCTCATGGGAAGAGGAGGTGGACTCGAGGCGACAAAACGCACAGGGCGTTTCCGAGCTCGATGATGGCGCGCCGCATGACGGGCACGCCTCAGGTGCACCTTGGCTCTGTGGTGCGGACCTGATGAGCGGAGCCATTCGATCGAGGAAGCCGAGGTAGAAGGACGCCTTCGTGCCGGGAGAGCGCTCATCCATATCGTTCAACGTCTCCTTGTAGCCGGAGTGCCGATTGCCAATCGCCATCGGACACTCCTCGACCACGTAGTCGATTCCACGAATGACGCACCAGGCAGCCATCTCCCGTTCCGTTAGTCGAATCAACGGTTTGACCTTCCGGGGGAATCCGTGGCCCGCCTCGAGCACGGGAAACTGACGGGCGAGGTAGTCGACATCCCACCGAATGGTGTTACCGAGCAGCACCGCCGCCTCGTCATCGAGGTTGTGACCTGTTGCGAGGACGTCATAGCCGAGGCGCGCGGTCTCGCGGTCGAAAATGTGGCGCTTCGAAAGCCCGCAGGCCGAGCAGGGCACCCGTCGAGTAGCGCGGGCGGCGGTCGGGATGTCGAAGCCGTGGTCGGAGCGAAGGTCAACCGTGTGGAGCGTCAAGCCCCGTTCCGCCGCGAACTCGCACGTGATCCGTTGGCTCTCCTCGCTGTACTCGCCGATTCCGAGCCCGATGTAGAGCCCGTCCGCTCGATAGCCGAGCTCGGTCAGCATGTCCCAGAGCGCCAGGGAATCCTTGCCGCCGCTGACCGCCACCAGAATCCGAGCGGACTCATCGAACATCGCGTAGTCGGAGATAGCGCGTTGCACCTGTCGAACGCAGAGTTGCTGCAGATGAGTGGCGCAAAAGTTCGCGTTGTGCCGTGGAAGGTCGACGACCGCCGCCTCACCGCATGATCGACACTTCGACACTCAGCCCCCTGAGATCACGGGTCGGATCTCAATCACGTCGCCGTCGTCGAGCATCGTGTCGGAGGGCACGAGCGTTCCGTTGCGGATGATGAGATGTCCCTCGCGGCTGAGACCAAGATCGTGGAGCACGGCATGCGCGGCTCTCCCGCCAGCCATCTCCACCTCGCGCCTCGGCTGGCGCAGGCGCACGATCACGCGGGCCGTCTCCGCGAGGTCCGAATATCGAGACCCTGACCTCGCCTGAGCCGCTGCACCGTCACCTTCTCGGGACGACGGCGTACCGCTCGAGTTACGGACCGAACGCACACGACCGACCACCCGATGAAGCGCCAACCGGGTTGCGCGCGGACGACACCGCGTCGAACAGCGGTCCTCGCGAGCGATGTCGGCGATGGAAGGCCCACGACGCGACTCAGACTCGTCGGATCTCGACGAAGGTCGTCCGCCGGCGACCCACCCGGCGACCGAGCAGGTAGGCGACTACCACCACGGTCACGCCGACGACGGCACCGACGGTCACGAGGGTCTGACGGCGATCGTCGATGGCGCCGCGAAGTCCGTCTTGGAAGCTCTGGAGGGTCTCGCGAAGGTCCTCTTTCGAGGTGGGGGTCTCAGTCTCGGTGGCCACGGTCATCCTCCTGATCGGTACGAGCGAGATGATCCCGGTTGATACGCGCCAGCGTGAGGATGAGAAGCGCGATCGCCAGCGCGAACACGATCAGATACGGCACCCAGGACCACGTCCAACTGTCGCCGACACCGGCCCATTCGGTCTGGATCGCTCGCAGAGCACCAAGCAGCATCAGCAGGGCTCCCGATCCGAGCAGCACGGCACCGATCGCGCCCCACAGGATCCACCGTCCCGCTCCGCGCAACGGCCCAATGGTCTGATCCTTCGCGTAGGCGATGACCGCGTCGACGACCTCGCTCACGCTTGGGTTCCGACGCTCCGACATGCCCCTATTCCTACCAGCAGAGGAACAACATGCCGCCGACGGCGACCGGATCAGCCCTCAGAGAAGCGCAGTATCGCCTCGAGATCATCGAGCGCGTTGCCGACCGCCGCAAATCGCTCCCCCGGGTCGGTCAGTCGCAGGATTCGCTGACGATCGACTTCCGAGATCGGGGCAATCGCGCCGGCCACGAAAGTCGGACAGATCGTGGTCTCGCCCGGATGCTCCACGTCGTGACCGGCCCGTCTCGCAAGATCAACCGCTCGCCCGATCAAGGTCTCCCCGTCGAGCGTCGTGTCGCTCGTGACGTCAACGAGAGGCTTCACCCTCGCAACGGGGTAGGGATCATCGGGCAACCACTCGGCCACCTCAAACCGATCCGTGCCCACCGTGAGCAACGTGTACCGACCGTCCTCGAGCACGCGGAGGTCGAGCACCCGAGCGAGTGTGCCCACCTCGGAGCGGGTCTCGCCACCCCCGCTCTCCCGTCCACGCTCGATGAGGACCACACCGAACGCCATCTCATCATCGCGGGCGAGAAGATCGCCGATCATCCGCCGATAACGAGGCTCGAAAACGTGCAGCGGAAGCACGGAACCCGGAAGCAGGGCGAGGCCGAGTGGGAACATCGGTGTCGGTTCCACGCGGTGACCCTAGGTGTCCGCCGGTCGCTGAGTCGGACGGTGCGCTCAGGGAGAGATCTCTCGGATCGACACGAGGTCGAGTGGATCCGAGATCAGAGCGAGCGCGTTGGAGATCACCGAAACCGAACCAATCGCAGCGACCGCGGGACCCTCACCGACGACACCGAGCACGTCGCTCTCAGCGGCAAACGGGACGAGACCGTCGGGAAGCAGATCCCGGGCGCGTTCCCACGCGGCGAGCAAGGCGCCGCATGAGACCCGGTTGTCCGGACCGAGACCGGATCCGTCGGTCATCGAAACCCCTGCAGCACCCCAGGAAGCCACGAGATCAGCAATGGTCTCGACCCCGGCGGACCGCGTCCCGCGACCAGAGACCCGCACTCCGATCTCCTTGAGTACGAATTCGGCAATATCGGCGTCGCCGGTGCTGAGCATGCCCGCCAGGACCCGCGAGAGCGGTTCCCCTCGGACGGTGGCTACCGCGGGCACGTCGGGCGGCATGGTGCCGGTACGTGGGAATCCCTCAACCACCACACCCCGCGCGCGGAGCAGATCGACCAGCGAGCGAGCCGCCGCCTGCACCGGTTCGAATGCGATGTTTCGCGGGCTCGACGACAATCGGCCGCGATCCACAACGAGCGAATCGACTCGACCCGCCTCGGTCAAGCTGACGCTGGCCGGCCAGTCGCTCGGACGAAGATCGTCGTCGTATCGACTCCCATCGGCGACGACATCGCCTGCGATTCGTTCCACGCCGAGGAGCACCAGCGCGTCGGCCAGTGCCTCCACCGGGGTCCACCAGTTGGGCACCGACCTCATGGCATCGGCGAATGACGCGGTGGCGAGCATCGGATCACCGCCGCCGACGATGTAGAGATCCCCGATGACGGGCCCTTCGAGACCGTCGGCGTGGAGCGACGTGGAGAAGCGATGATCCGCACCGAGCACCTCGAGGGCCGCGGCCGCCACGATCACTCGCTGTAGGGGCCCGGCCCTCACCCCGCCATCGGCCTCCACCCGAAATCCCGATTGGCCACCCACCGCAAGGCAGGAACCCTCCGGCACGGCCTCGACCACGCCCGCGAGCCGCGCCGCGCTCTCGCGCTCCACGACCTCTGACATCAGCGCCTTCGGGACACGACGGAAGGACAGCGCCTCCACCTCGGGGATCCCGACCACTGACGCCCCATCGCTCGGAGGTGCTGACGGGACCGTCACTACCGGGATCGAGCGAACCTCATCGCGCGCCCA
>Ga0222719_10003226_pt1 | contig 14586 bp, 15 predicted proteins | sample C33_34DmetaG_FD_165039 | JGI IMG/M metagenome (GOLD analysis project Ga0222719, IMG submission 165039) | Estuarine water microbial communities from San Francisco Bay, California, United States - C33_34D | ecosystem: Environmental > Aquatic > Marine > Unclassified | place: USA: California...
CCCTTTGAGAATGATTGGTAATGTCTAAGTAACGAAATGTGATTAAACCAATGATCTGGTGCGCTGGCATAGTAGCGGCCAGCCATCATAAGCGCAATCAGTGCAATAAAACTCAAAACTGCAGAAATTATCGGTTGACTGGTCAACGATGAAAAAAAAGTTCCCAGCGCTACGAAGGATGAGATTAATAAAATCAGGCCAAAAGAATTGGCTAATAGATAGCCAAAATCAATATCTGCCCATATATTCATGGTGGCTAGCATGATAAAAATATATATCACTAAAATGCTCAGGAAAATGAGTAAGCCCAAAAATTTTCCAACAACAATTTCTGTAATTGAGATGGGTGCGCTGAACAAAAATGGGAGTGTCATCCCTCGTCTCTCTTCGCTAATCAACTTCATCGTTAAGATAGGTATTGCAAAAGACATTAAAAAAGCTGCATTGCCATAAATTTGACCGCCAACAAAAATAGTTACGCCAACACGCTCTGCGGGTCGAATAGCACCCGACATTACTTGAAAGTAATTGTCCATACCGCTTAAATATTGTGTACCGAAACCAAACATGAGTAACGCTAGGATAATCCAGCCCATCGGCGAAGCAAAAATACTTTTAAGTTCTTTTCTGACAATATTAAAGATCATCGTTTAATTTCCCAACATGGTTAATTGCGCAAAAATATCTTCCAAACTGGTCACATCTGGCGCAATATGAAATAGTCCCCATTTATTTTTTGCACAGAGTGTGGCAAGTTTTTCTGCATCAACAGTTTTTTTGAAATAGAAGCGAAATAAATTATTTTCCATTTTTTCAACCTTAACAATATAATCAATTGAAGAGAGCTCTTTCATTGAAGGCGCTTTAGAAAGACCAACTTGCAATTTATTACCAATACGCTGTTGCTTCAAATCTTCGATAGAACCATGAAAAACTAAGCTGCCCTGATTAATAATTTGCACACGATCACAAACCATTTCTACTTCAGGCAAAATGTGTGTTGAAAGAATAACGCTATGGTTCTTTCCAATTTCTTTAATTAATTTTCTTATTTCGCGAATTTGAATAGGGTCCAATCCCACTGTGGGTTCATCAAGAATGACAATTTCTGGATTATGGATAATGGCTTGTGCAATACCAACACGTTGTTGATAACCATTCGATAAATTTTCTATTAAGCGTTTGCTCATGTGCGTAAGTCCACATCGCTGCTTGGCATTGTCTACCGATGATTTTATATTTTTTGAGGCAACATTGTGAAATCTTGCAGCGATGGTTAAAAACTCATCAACAGTTAATTCTTTATATAAGGGCCTTACTTCGGGTAAATAACCAATTAATGACTTTGCTTTTTTTGGCTCTTCAATAATATCAAATGGTCCGATTTTTACTGAACCATCTGTAGGGGCTAAGTTTCCAGTTAACATTCGCATGGTGGTCGACTTACCAGCTCCATTGGGTCCCAAAAAGCCTAACACCTCTCCACGCTTTAAATTAAATGTCACATCTTTCACGGCAAAGTTTGGTCCAAACTGCCTGGATAAATTTTTTGCTTCTAGCGATATAGTCATTTTAATTAGCTTATATAATTCTGATAGAACAGATCATTTTTAATAAAAAAAGTTTACAAAATTTAAGAACACTGAATTATATGCAAAAAAAGGTGTCATTAAAACTGATATTATTATTTAGTTATAGTTTAAACTTTTAAAAACACCTTAAATCGAAAGCTTTTATGCCAAATTTTTTCATCAAGATATTACTTATGCTTCTTATTTTCTCATATTCTGCAATGGCAGAAGTGGAAGAAAAATTTGACGTAAATCAGCCGGCCAAGATACAACAAACCACACCCGAGTTTGTCTATAAGTTTCTGCTGGCAGAAATTGCTACGCAACGTGGTGACCTCAATTCTGCTGGCCATATTTTTCTTGATTTAGCTAAACTGACCAAAGACATTAGCATTGCAAGGCGCGCTACCGATATTGCTGGTTTTGCGAGAAATGGCAGGCTTGCTATGGATTCTGCTCAAGTTTGGAGTGAGCTGGATGAGAGCTCAATCGAAGCAAAACAAATCTTAGCAGAGCTCTTTATTGCTAGCGGTAATTTAGCCAAGGCAAAACCATTAATCACGGAACTATTAAAACAAGAAAAAACCCGGGCTGACGGTTTTTTGTATTTAAATAGCTTGCTAGCAAAAGTAGAAAATAAAAAAAATGCTTTACGATTTATTATAAATGTCGCACAACCCTATCCAAAATTAGCCGAAGCACATTTTAGTATTGCGCATGCCGCTTATTTTGCTGGTGACAAGAAATTGGCTGAAAAAGAATTAGATATTGTCGATGCATTAAATCCTAAATGGGAAACTGCTGTCTTATTTAGGGGCTTTATACTCGCGCAAGAATGGCCTGAAAAAGCACTCGAATATTATCAAAGCTATTTAAAAAAGTATCCAGCATCAAATGAGGTGCGACTGGAATATGCCAAAACGCTTACCAATTTAAAAAAGTATGAGCAAGCAAAAAAAGAATTTCTTAAACTTGTAAACGGCTCACTTGCCTCAGCAGAAATAAGTTTAACCGTTGCCTTGCTTGCACTAGAACTTGGTGATTCAAAGTTGGCCGAAGAGTATTTAAATCAAAGCTTGGAGCGTGGCTACAAGCAACCCGATAAGGTATATATGTATCTGGCACGAATTTACGAAGAGCGCCGTGAGGCAAAAAAAGCTATTTCTTATCTTGATAAGATTGTCTCAGGTGAATTTTTTATGGATGCAAAACTTTATGCTGCAGAAATTATCGCGCAAAATCAGTCCATTGATGATGCTGTAAACTCATTAGACCAGTACAAAAATCTTAATGGACTTGAGAAATTAAGGTTTATACAAGCAAAAACCTCTCTTTATTTTAATAATAATCGTGCACAAGATGCTTGGACATTAATGTCAAAAGAGGAGGAGAATTTTAAAAATGTGCCTGAGTTTAAATTTGATTATGCTTTACTTGCAGAAAAAATGGGTAACACGTTATTAATGGAGCAACTTTTAAAAGAAGCCATTAAATTAAAACCTGACTACGCGCTTGCATATAATGCCTTAGGCTATTCTTTTGCCGACAGAAAGATAAAATTACAAGAAGCAAAAAAATACATCGAGATAGCATTGTCTATTCAACCCAACAACCATTATATTTTAGACAGTATGGGCTGGGTCTATTTCCGTCTAGGCGATCTTGATATTGCCTACCAATTTGTTAAAAAGGCCTACGATATTCAAGCAGACCCTGAAATTGCAGCACATCTTGGCGAAATTCTTTGGAAACAAGGCAAACGTAATGAAGCAAAACAAATATGGAATAATTCACTCAAATCTAACCCCTCCAATACTGTCTTGGTAGAAACTTCCCAAAGATTACAATGAAATAATGAGATTAATTATAACTTTCATTCTGATTCAGGCCCTGACAAGTTGCGCAACCTTTAGGCCTCAAGAGAATGATAAATTAATTAATTATCATGAGTATGAAAAGTCAATTTCGGAAGTTGAGCTAGAAAACTTCAACGCAAGCAGTAAATTTACCTTTTACGTGAAAGACAAAGGCTATAGTGGCAAATTAGTTTGGCAATCGGCAAGCAATGTAGATACCGTATTCTTATTTAACCCATTTAATACGGTAATTGCCAAAATAAAACTAAATCCAACCACAAAAGAATTTGCAATTTTTACACAAGAAAATAGTGCAGATATCGCACAGTTTCATGACTTCTTAAAAAAGGATGACAATATTTTTTTAATGCGGCAATTTATTTTACACAGACCTTTATTTGAAGATAAAAATATTGTTGTTAATAATAAACATTGGAAGATAACTTACAAAGATTCACTGCCATCAAACAAAACAAAGCAAATATCATTTGAAAAAAATGAAATCCGTCTCGACATCCTCTTTACTTCATGGAAAAAATAAATAATTTAGAGACAAAAGATTTTTATAAATTTTTAGCCCCTGCAAAAATAAATATTTTTCTTAAGGTGTTATCCAGGCGGGCTGATGATTATCACAATATTCAAAGCATCTTTCAATTGATTGATTTATTTGATGAACTCTACTTTCGTCAAAGGCAAGACACAAAAATTGTGTTACAAGATGCCGGAAATATAAAAAATAATTTAATTATGCAGGCTGCAAAAAAAATTCTAAATAACACTTCTTATGGCGTAGATATCATCCTCAAAAAGAATATTCCTATTGGCGCTGGTCTTGGGGGAGGCAGCTCTGATGCAGCATTAACTATGATGGCTTTAAATAAATTATTTAAATTAAACTTAAGCCAAAAGGAATTGATGGGTATCGCATTAGAAATAGGCGCGGATGTACCCTTTTTTATCTACGGAAAAAATGCATGGGCTGAAGGTATTGGAAATATTTTTACCCCAATCGAAATTGCAAATAATTCTTATCTTCTCGCTACAACGGAACTCAACATATCTACCAAAAAAATATTTCAAGCATTCAAATTGACAAAAGAGTCAATTCCTATGAAAATAGCGACCTCACTGGATGATAATTTATACCATTTGAGTCAAAATGATTTACAAACGGTTTGTTTTGACTTGTATCCAGAAATGCGAGAAACCTATGAATGGATGTCGCAATTTGGGCAGATTAAGATGACTGGTAGCGGTTCAGTCCTGTTTTGCAAGTTAGATGAAAATCAGAAACTTGCCCTTAAAACAGTCCGTAAACCTGCTAAAATTACACTTTTCATGGTAAGGGGTTTATCGATTCATCCTTTCTACGCAATCGATTAATTGGGGAGTCGCCAAGCTGGTTAAGGCACAGGGTTTTGATCCCTGCATGCGAAGGTTCGAATCCTTCCTCCCCAGCCAACTTTTTGGGAGGCAATATTGAACACAAAAGACCTCATGGTATTTGCAGGCAGTGCAAATCTCCATCTTGCAGAAAAAGTCGCTGAACATCTAAATATTAAATTAGGTAAGGCAACAGTCGGTCGCTTCAGTGATGGTGAGACCATGGTTGAGTTATTAGAAAATGTTCGAGGCAAAGATGTTTTTGTACTTCAATCCACCAGCCACCCCACTAACGATCACCTCATGGAGATTATGGTGATGGTTGATGCACTTCGTCGCTCCTCAGCCGCAAGAATTACTGCTGCCATTCCCTATTTAGGCTACTCAAGACAAGACAGAAGGCCACGTTCTGCTCGCGTTGCCATTACTGCAAAAGTTGTTGCCAACATGCTAACTAGCGTGGGTGTTAATCGACTTTTAACGATGGATCTTCACTCTGACCAAATCCAAGGTTTCTTTGATATCCCCGTGGATAACATTTATGCCACCCCCGTTTTACTCGAGGATCTCATGAAAAAAGCTTATGAGAACTTGGTTATTGTCTCACCCGATGTTGGTGGTGTCGTAAGGGCGCGTGCCTGTGCAAAAATTTTAGGTTCAGATCTTGCTATTATTGACAAACGTCGTCCGAAACCAAATGTATCTGAAGTGATGAACATTATTGGCGACGTTGCCAATAGAACGTGCGTCATTATTGATGATATTGTTGATACGGCAAATACGCTATGTGAAGCTGCATCGGCTTTAAAAAAACAAGGGGCTACACATGTCGTAGCGTATGCTACCCATGCCATTTTTTCTGGCGATGCAATTGATTCAATTGACGCTTCTGAGCTTGATGAAATTGTAATTACTGATACAATTACGCTGCGCCAAAATTTGAAAAAATCAAAAAAAATTAGGCAAGTATCAGTCGCAAAAATTATGGCAGAGACCATTAGGCGTATTAGTCATGAGGACTCCGTGAGTTCTCTCTTTATGGACTAATTTTTACAACAGATACATTTGGTCGCGAATGTATTTTAAATTGGAGTATTAATAATGAAAATTGCAATTAAAGCCAACGAAAGAGTGGTTCAGGGAACGGGTGCGAGCCGCCGTCTTCGCCATTCTGGCAGAATACCAGGAATTCTTTATGGTAATCATAAGGAGGCCAAAAGTATTGAGTTTGACAATAAAGAATTGCTTTTAAAGTTCAGGCATGAAGCATTTCATGCATCAATTCTTACCCTTGAACTCAGTGGGGAAAAAGAATCCGTCATTCTTCGTGACTATCAACTTGATCCTGTAAAAAATAAATTATTGCATGTCGATTTTCAAAGAATTAATGAAAAAGAAAAATTACATGTAAAAGTCCCATTCCATTTTGTCAATGAAGAAACGGCCCCAGGAGTGAAACTCGAGGGTGGAATTGTTTCGCACATCATGACTGAAGTTGATATTGCCTGTTTACCAAAAGATCTTCCACAGTATATTGAAGTGGATCTAGGTGCACTAAATATAGGTGAATCAATTCATTTGTCAGAGATTAAAATTGCAGAAGGTATTGAACTGACCCCTTTAACTCATGGTAATGATGCTGCAGTGACCTCAATTACGAAACCTAAAGTCGTTGTCGAAGTTGAACCAACAACTGAGGGTGATGAAACACTTGAAGCAGGTTCTGAAGAGAAGAGTGAATCAGAAGGTTCCGAAGAGGCAAGTTCTGACTCTGCAAATGAAAGTAGCGAAAGCGAATCTTAAGAAATTTTCATTAAATTTAGCCCTCTTTTCGAGGGCTTTATTTTTTTATGCATAAAATCAAACTTTTTGTTGGGCTCGGTAATCCAGGGGAGCAATACCTTGAAACTCGTCATAATGTTGGTTTTTGGTGGATTGACTTTATTGGTCAAAATCATAAATTGTCGCTTAAAAATTCAAAAAAATATTTTGGGGAATTTTCTAAACATAATGAGGATGGAGAAGTTTTTTTTCTAAAACCCTCTACATTTATGAACGACAGTGGCAAGTCTGTGCAGGCCTTAGCAAAATTTTATAAGATTGAACCTGAAGAAATATTAGTAATTCACGATGAATTAGATATACAACCCGGTACAGCAAAACTCAAGTTAGGGGGAGGTCATGGAGGTCATAACGGGCTGAAAAGTATTCAAACCTCTCTTGGTTCAAATAATTTTTGGCGCTTGAGAATTGGTGTTGGCCATCCAGGTGATAAAAGCAAAGTTATTGGATATGTTCTAAATAAACCATCCAAAATTGAAATGCAATTAATTCAGGAATCAATCATAAATAGCTATAAAGTTTTTTCTTATATTATGTTGGGGCAATTTGAAAAAGCCATGCTAAATCTTCACTCGGTAAATTAAATGGAAAAACTATGAAATGTGGCATTGTTGGACTTCCTAATGTCGGTAAATCAACCCTTTTTAATGCAATAACTAAGTCTGGCATTGATGCAGAAAATTATCCATTTTGCACAATTGAACCTAACATAGGAATTGTTGAGGTACCCGATGACAGATTAGAGGCGCTTGCAAAAATTGTTCAGCCAGAAAAAATACAACCGGCTATAGTTGAATTTGTAGATATTGCAGGACTGGTGGCCGGTGCATCTAAAGGCGAAGGACTAGGTAACAAATTTTTAGCCAATATCAGAGAAACTGATGCCATTATGCATGTGGTCAGATGTTTTGAAGATGAAAATATCGTCCATGTTGATGGAAAAATTAATCCTGTAAGTGATATCGAAACCATCAACACAGAACTGATACTTTCTGACATGGAGACTTTAGATAAAGCAATCCAGAGAGAATCAAAAAAATCAAAATCAGGTGATAAAGACTCAAAAAGATTATTAGAGATTTATAAAAAAATCGAAGATAGTTTTAATGAGGGTTTACCAGCTAGTGCGATGCAATTTGATAAAGATGAATTATTGCTTATCAAGCCGCTTTGTTTAATTACGATTAAGCCCATTATGTTTGTCGCTAATGTCGATGAAAATGGATTTGAAAATAATACATTGTTGGATGAAGTTAAAAAATTTGCTGATAAAACTAAAGCACCTGTTGTCGCAGTTTGCGCAAAAATTGAATCGGAAATTTCAGATTTGAATGAAGACGAAAAATTAATTTTTTTATCTGATTTAAACCTGACAGAACCAGGTTTGAACAGAGTTATAAAAAATGCATACACTCTATTGGGTTTACAAACATACTTCACAGCGGGAGTCAAAGAGGTTAGAGCATGGACCACAAAAAAAGGAGCGAGTGCGCCAGAGGCTGCTGGGGTAATACATACAGATTTTCAAAAAGGATTTATACGCGCTGAAGTGATAAATTATGATGATTATATAGCCAACAGCGGTGAACAAAAATCAAAAGCATCTGGAAAAATGCGATTAGAAGGCAAAGAATATATCGTTCAAGATGGCGATGTAATTCATTTTAGATTTAACGTCTGATTATCCTTTGACTTATTAAGTTTTAAAAAATATAATCACACGCTTATTTCGTCTTGGTGATGTAGCTCAGCTGGTTAGAGCGCAGGATTCATAATCCTGAGGTCGAGAGTTCAAGTCTCTCCATCACCACCATTTACTTTAATTAAATCAATTATTTATAACTAAAAAATTTTTATAAAAAAATTACCTGAAAATGAGAATCATTAAAATATTTCAAAGTGTTATATCAGCTTTTTTTGGGGTACAAAATAACCAAAAATTAGTTGAAGATGATGAGTTTGTTGAAAAGTATGGAATAAAATATTTTTTAATATTTGGATTTTTTCTTGTTATTATCTTTTTAGGTACGCTCTACACTATTGTGCATTTTATTTTAGGTCCTTATTAATTTTTTTAAAGGGTTTACGGTAATCAAGTTCGTTGGTATAACACTCCATCTGTAAGGACTCTTTCTCTAAAAATTCTTTTATAGCCTCTCTAAACCTTTCGTCAGCAATGTAATGGCAAGAGTAAGTTTCAAACGGTTCAAATCCCCGGGCTAACTTGTGCTCTCCTTGGGCGCCCCCTTCAAAGAACTGTAAATTATTTTCGATACAATATTCCTGTCCTTGGTAATAACATAGCTCAAAATGTAAATTAGGAATATATTCAATAGCCCCCCAATACCGACCGTATAATGTATTGTTATCAATAATATTAAAAGCTGCAGCAATATTTTTTGCATTACTTTTAGCCATAATTATCAATAAACGATCCGGTATTTTTTTATATAACTCATTAAAAAATTCTCTTGTTAAATAAGGTCGCGAATGATGTTGAAAATAAGTATTGCAATAGCATTCATAAAAAAATTCAATATCTTGTTGCTCAATCTGAGAACCAGTTTTCTGTAATATTTCAATATTGGTTTTTTTAATTTTTGCTCTTTCTTGTCTTATTTTCTTTCTCTTGTTATGCGACAGAAAAGCAAGAAAATCCTCAAAACTTTTATATGAGTTATTTTTCCATTTAAATTGCACGCCTTTTCGAGTCATCCATCCTTGTTCCTTTAATAATAAATGGTCATTCTTATTTAAAAATAAAATATGGCATGACGACAATTTATTATTTTTTAATATCGCTTCAAGACCATTTAACATTTGTTTTTTAATAGTTTCATCATTGGCCAAAATTCTTTGGCCGGTAAGTGGAGTAAAAGGCACTGCACATAAAAGTTTTGGATAGTAATTTAATCCGTTTCGATGAAAAGCATCTGCCCATGCCCAATCAAAAACATATTCACCATAAGAATGCTCTTTAATATAAATTGGCATAAAGCCTACTAATTTTTTATTCTGTAACGCTATTAAATAAAATGGTAGCCATCCTGTTTTATTTCCCACTGAAGCCGAAGCCTCTAACGATTCGAGAAAGGATGGCGTTAGAAAAATACTGTTGGAGTCAAAAAATTGGGGGTCTTGTGGAATGTCGTTGAACGAGGTAACACATGTGATTTCAAGCATATCACTAGCAGTTTACTTAAAAAGCGAAGCTAATTAAAGCGCTGTTTTGTTTTTATTGGATTTAACGGGTGATGTGTCTTGAAGTGATGCTTCTGATTTTGTGTTTTTTTTATCGTTGGACTTAGCGTATTGTGGTTTAGAGTGGTCTTTCGCTAATAATGAAATTTCATCCAAGGAAATGACATTATCATTATTAATATCAACTTCTCTAAACTGTCTTGCTACTTGCGGCAGGCATTGGGTGGTTTCAAATACATCCAAGGTATCATCACTGTCAGTATCACAGGCATAAAAACGTGTTTCTACGCTATCTAGCATTTCACGACGTTTTTGCTCGTAGCGCAAGGAATTTTCTTCGTTTAATTTTGAATATTCAGTGAGCGCCTCGTGAATTTCATCCAAGTCTGAAGCTTCTTCTATATTTTGATTAACTTCCCTATAGTTATCGCCTTTAACATCAGCAAGCGCTGAACTTATTGAACTCAAAAGTAAGATAAATAAAGAAAAATATTTTAAATGCATTAAAATTACACTTTTACTAAGGGTTAAACAGTATCCTAATAAATTGTAAACGTAATATTACAAAAAAATATGAATTTGTAAATGAAATGTTACATGAAAATCTTGTTAATATGAGAGTATAAAAGTAGAAGAGTTCAAAAATGAGCGAAAAAAATAAACAAGAAATCGTTTTAGTTGATGATGACCCAAAAATTCGTGATTTAACAGCGAAATACCTTAGGGACCAAGGCTTACATGTTTGTACAGCTGAGGGAGGTAAAGCACTTGATAAGGTTTTAGAGCAGAAAAAAATTAGTCTTATTGTGCTTGATTTAATGATGCCAGATGAATCAGGGCTTGCAATTTGTCAGAGGCTTCGTGTTAACAATGTAGCAATTCCAATCATTATGTTGACTGCCAAGGGAGATGAAGTCGATCGAATAGTTGGCTTAGAGATGGGGGCGGATGATTACTTGCCCAAGCCATTCAACCCAAGAGAGTTGCTTGCAAGGATCAATGCAATTCTAAGAAGGCAAACTAATGTTGATGCTGAAAAAAAAGATTTAGCGCAAATCATCAAATTTGGGGACTTCATTTTTAACATTAATAATCGCAGCTTAACTAAAAATGGTATTGAAATCTCTATCACAACTGGTGAATATGATTTGTTGAAAGTGTTTACCGAGCGTCCAAAACAGCCTCTATCGCGTGATCAGCTAATGCAGCTGGCCAAAGGAAAGGAATTGGATGTTTTTGACAGAAGCATAGATGTGCAAATTTCTAGATTAAGAAAAATTATTGAAAAAGATCCCAATAAACCCAATTTTCTGCAAACAAAATGGGGTTATGGCTACATTTTTAATCCAGATGGGAAATAGATTTTGAAGCTACTACCGCAAACGCTACTTGCACGTTTTATTCTGCTTATATCCGCGTTGCTATTAGTAGCTCAAATTTCCTCCTTAAAAATTTTTGATTACTTTGAACGTGATGTCAGGGCACAAGCTTTAGCGAAAGAAATTAGCACTGTTGTTAATTTCACGAAAGCGTCAATTGAGGCAGCTGCAAGCAACAAAAGATTAAAATTATTGAGTGAATTATCTGGTTTGGGTGATGTAAGTATTTACCCCGCCTACTATTTTGAACCATTAGAACCGATACCAGAGGATCCTTTTTTGCAACTGGTTGTTAAAAAGATAGCTCAACAACTACCTGTTGGTACCTTGATTACAGTGAACCACTATGATATTCCGGGTATATGGGTTAGCTTTGAAATTGACTCCGATCTGTTTTGGTTAGTGATGCCACGTACATTAATTGATCGTCCTTTTCCATGGCATTGGATAGGCTGGGGTGTTGTCATATTTAGCCTTGCGGTTGTCGGTGCTTACATTGCAACAAAAAGAATAAGTATGCCGCTTAGTAGATTAAGCCGTGCTGCAGAACAAATAAAAAAGGGGGATAAGGTTCATCCCCTTCCCTTAGATAATGTTGTTGAATTTAGTGAGGTGAGTGAGGCGTTCAACGAAATGTCAGACAACTTATCAAAAATTTCAGAGGAAAGACGATTTTTACTGGCGAGTGTTTCTCATGATATTCGCACCCCTTTGACTCGTCTTCGGATAGCCTCAGAAATGCTTCCCAATCAATCGCATGAAATCAAAGAAAGCATGGAACAAGACATCCAAGAAATTAATGAGATTATTAATCAATTTCTTGATTTTGCTCGAGGATTTGAAGATGAGCCTGTGGCCCCGGTCAATTTAGGAAAATTTTTAAAAGAAATCCAACGTAAACATGCTCGTATGGGCCAGAATTTTAAATTAAAAAAGAAGAATATACGCTCAAATATACCAAAAAAATTATTTATTGACATAAGGTTATCAGCCTTCCAGCGTTGTCTCGATAATCTTATTAATAACGCATTCTTCTATTCCAAAGGTAATGTTGAAATGCAAGCCACTTTATTTGAAGAGAGTTTTTCAGTAAGCATTATTGATGATGGGCCTGGTATACCTGAACATCAAAAAGCGAAATTACTCAAACCATTTGAGCGCGTGGATGAAGCTAGAGGAAATATTGGGGGCAGTGGCTTAGGACTCACAATAGCTGATCGTATCGCAAGGGCACACTCAGGAAAACTAGAGTTAATAAATTTAAAAAAAGGCGGCCTTGAGGCTAAAATTACAATACCTCTTAATTTGGGTTAAGCAAACCAATTCAATTTAGATCTTAGCCTAACAACTTCGCCAATAATGATAAGTGCTGGAGATTTGATTCTTGCCGTTTGAACTTTTTTGCTAATATTTTTAAGTTCCCCGCAAACGACTTTTTGCGTGATCAAAGTCCCACTTTCAATCACAGCCACTGGCATTATTTTTGACATGCCATGCTCTATCAACTTGTTAACAAAATCTGGCAAGCTCAGTAATCCCATGTAAATCACTAAGGTCTGTTTCTTTGCAATAAGTTTTGGCCAATCAAAAACAAGGGTGCCATCTTTTAAATGCCCTGTGAGAAATAAACAGCTTTGTGCATAATCACGATGGGTAAGCGGAATTCCTGCATATGCTGAAATGCCATTCGCAGCAGTAATGCCAGGCACCACTTGAAAATTTATTTTATTTTTTAATAAACTTTCAATTTCTTCGCCGCCTCGACCAAAAATAAATGGATCGCCACCTTTCAGACGCAACACAGTTTTCCCCTCTTTTGCATATTTTATTAACAATTCATTTATTTTATGTTGCTCAATTGTGTGCTGATCTCTTTTTTTACCTGCATAAATCTTATCTGCATCCCTCCGAACCAGTTCTAATATTTCTTTTTACACTAAATTATCATAAATGCAGACATCACATTTTTGCATCAAATGCAGCGCTCTGAGGGTGAGTAAATCCCTTTCACCGGGACCAGCCCCTACCAAATAAACTTCCCCTGTTTTGTATTTTGTAACATGATGAATAATGTCTTTTAAATTTGATGGCGATGGTTTTTTTACAAGCTGAATTTTCTTTAGGACAGATTCATTATCAAAAAAAGATTCCCAAAATAATCTTCTTTTTTTCAGTGATTTAAATTTTCTTTGGATATCAAGCCTTATTCTTCCAGCATATTGAACGGCAAAAGAATAATAAGAAGGAATCAGTGTTTCTATTTTTTCTCGTAACAGTCTTACCAGGACCGGTGCTTTACCAGCACTGGATATGGCTATTACTAAAGCATCACGCTCAACGATGGATCCCATAGTGAAAGTACAAAGTTTTGGTTGATCCACAACATTGACTAAAATCTTATGATGTCGTGCAATTTTTGATATGCGTGCATTTAATTTTTGATCATTGGTTGCTGCAATTATTAAATCATAATTAGTGATATCATCATCCCTGAAAGCCCTTTGATGAAATATTAATGAATGTTCAACAATTAATTGCTTTAGCTCGAGACAAGCACTTTTTGCAATCACCGTGATATTTTTACCAGCTTTTATTAACAAGACAATTTTTCGTAAAGCAATGTCTCCAGCACCAACAACCAGGACTGATTTTTCTTTCAAATTAATAAAAATAGGAAAATTATCCATTACGAAATGTTACTCCAATGAGCTGTTAATACCTAGAATGCAATATTAGTTTTTGAGTAAAAAAGTTATAATGACTGAAATTAATTGATAGAGAAAATGAAAAAACAACTTTACCTTAAAACCTTTGGCTGTCAAATGAATGAATATGATTCTGAAAAGATTGAACAGCTGCTTGACGAGCAGAACGGTTTGACATTAACAGACTCGCCCGAGCAGGCCGATCTAATTATATTAAATACCTGTTCAATTCGTGAAAAAGCGGAAGTCAAAGTCTATAGTGATCTGGGTCGCTACAAAAAATTAAAGGAGATTAATCCTAATCTTCGCATCGCAGTTGGCGGTTGTGTTGCAAGCCAAGAGGGTGCAAATATAATCAAGCAATCCCCCTATGTCGATATGGTTTTTGGTCCACAAACACTTCACCGCCTTCCTGAAATGATAAAGCAAAGGGAGTTGCAAGGAGTACCTCAAATTGATATTTCTTTTCCCGAAATTGAAAAATTTGATCAGTTACCTGCGCTAAAAAATACAGGGCCAAGTGCCTCAGTCTCAATCATGGAAGGTTGTAGTAAATATTGCTCTTTTTGTGTGGTGCCCTATACCCGCGGAGAAGAAATCTCTCGACCATTAGACGAGGTTATAGAGGAAATTATTCGTTTAACAC
>Ga0222719_10003228_pt1 | contig 14572 bp, 11 predicted proteins | sample C33_34DmetaG_FD_165039 | JGI IMG/M metagenome (GOLD analysis project Ga0222719, IMG submission 165039) | Estuarine water microbial communities from San Francisco Bay, California, United States - C33_34D | ecosystem: Environmental > Aquatic > Marine > Unclassified | place: USA: California...
CGGTTAATCTTGGTTCGAGACTCGAGGGGCTGACCAAGTTTTACGGAGTTAAATTGCTTGTTGGTGAAGAAACAGCTAAGGAGCTTGATGGATTTCTGCTGCGCCTGATAGACAAAGTAAAGGTGAAAGGCAAACACGAGGCGGTGGAATGTTACGAGCCCGGAAGTTTTGAGGCGACAGCGGGTGAGCAGCTCAAAGCTAGAGTAGCGGCTTATCACAAGGCGCTCAATGCCTATTATGAGCAGCAGTGGGACGATGCCCAGGTACAGTTTGAGACACTGCTTGTAGGGGAACCCGAGTGCAAGCTTTACCAGGTTTATCTGGAGCGCATAGAAACCTTAAGAACCGCAGATTTACCCGCAGATTGGGATGGTGCCTATTCCCACACCAACAAGTAAAAGTTAGCTAAATTGCAGTCCGCAGTTTTATTGACATGGGAACTTAAGTCGGTAAAATGCGCTGTCTCCTGTGACGGGTGGTTAGCTCAGCTGGGAGAGCATCGCCCTTACAAGGCGAGGGTCGCAGGTTCGATCCCTGCACCACCCACCATTTAACGTCAGAGCGTTTGGCGTTTGTCGCGGACCGGTAGTTCAGCTGGTTAGAATGCCGGCCTGTCACGCCGGAGGTCGCGGGTTCGAGTCCCGTCCGGTCCGCCATTTTCATCCCTGCTGCCTGTTTCAGCTTCTGTTTCTCTGCTTGCATCTTACCAACTCCCTTCAATAGATTTGCTTTTTAAAACATGTCCAAGCCGCTGGAGATAGACCCGCCCAGGTTACAGCGACTTACAGCATCCTACCTGGACCAGCGGGATATTCGCCTTTCGGTGTTACGTTTGGATGAAATTCATCCACTGGTTTTTGGCAACAAGTGGTTCAAGCTCAAGTACAACCTGCTTGCCAGCCAGGAACAGGGGTTTTCCCGACTCTTGAGCTTTGGCGGTGCCTTTTCCAACCATCTCATGGCCGTCGCGGCAGCGGGGCAGCACTGTGGGCTGGAGACCATCGGTGTAGTGCGTGGGGAGCTGGTTCAGCCACTCAATCCAGTGCTTCAGTTTGCGGCTGATCGGGGTATGACCCTGCAGGGGATCAGCCGTTCGCAATACCGTCAGAAGGACAGCCCTGAGTTTCTCGAGGCGCTTAGGTCACGGTGGGGAGAGTGCTATTTGATTCCTGAAGGCGGCAGTAATACTCTTGGGGTAAAGGGCTGCAGGGAAATCGCCAGGCTGGTTTCCTGGGAGCCTGGCACTCGTCAGTGCTTGCTTGCTATGGCATGCGGTACTGGTGCAACTATGGCGGGGGTGATTCAGGGATTTGCGGCCGATATCACGATTCGACTCGAGATCCTGGGCGTCTCAGTGCTCAAGGCGCCGGGCTATTTGTCTCGCAATGTCTCGCATTGGCTTGATGCTGGCAGGCTGGCTTCTGAACCGTCCTGGCGCATTGACGATGACAGCCATTTTGGAGGTTATGCCCGTTCAAACCCCGTTTTGGAGCGATTCATGACTGTTTTTAACGAGACTCATGGTATTCCTCTAGAGCCTGTCTACACAGGGAAGTTATTCTGGCGGCTGGGACAGGATATCAGTTCAGGTCGAATCGCGCCGGGCACAGACATCATTGCCCTCCATACTGGCGGGCATATCCCTGTTGTTGATGACTTAAAGCAGTAGACAGGGGCCCGGGTTTGTCTGCAAGCAGCTGGCACAGTCCATTATTGGTAAAAATTCCCACAGAACCCTACAATGCTGTAGTGCTGGGCAGTAGATAGGGCACTACAGCGGTATTGCGACCGTAAATTTAGACTGGATTCTGGGTAACAGATCTTGATGACCGCTCTGAAACCATTGCTTTCCCCCATGACTCTGGTGTTTGCCAGATTTCTCGCTATCGGCCTCCTGTCAGGCTGGACCCTGCTCATGGCTCAATCTGGCTTTGCCGGGGTCTTGCTTGAAATAATGCCAGCGGCGAATGAGCCCGAACTGCCTGTCGAGGCAATTGAGACTAAGGCTGTCCGGATTGATGCGGTGCAGATTGCACGCCTCGAGCCACGGTCTGTATTCGACGTTGAAATAGCTGCAGATTGGTTTGTTGAATTTACTGTGACTGATGTTGGCCACTATCTAAATGGCGACAAACACATTAGCGCCGCTGCGCAGGCAGGAGCGAAAAACTACAGCATGACCCTGACGGTGGGTGCAGCGCGACTGTTTGGCTATCTGTCTGCCGGCGCCCTGGTCTGGCAAGTAGACGCGCAAAGAGACGCAGAGGCATATCAGGGATGGGCCTATCTTCCTGCCGGCTTGCCAGCTGCAGAACTGAATAATGATTACTTCATCCCTGCCTCAGCGCTGGTTCCACCGCCACTGCGCTCGTTGGCCGCGCCGGTTCAGGCGCTACAGGTTGGCGGGGGAGATGGCGCGCTCATCTCCAGCGAACCGCAAAACGCCTCGTTGCCCAACATCTCGGCCAGCAAGCTGCAGATTAGCCAGTCCTTCGAACCAGATCCTGTTATCGCTGGCGGCACAGCTGATGCAGTAATCACCCTAAAAAACATCAGCAGTGAAGCACATGAAAATCTGGTGCTGGAAGTGTTCTTTGTGCTTGAAGACAGCGTGCTGGTGGCCGCGAGTCCTGGCTGCAGCGAGCAACTAAGCCTGTCCTTGCAGAAAGTGCTGTATTGCACGGCCGGGAATCTGGCCCCCGGTGAAACCCGACAGCTTGGCTTCAGCGTCAGTGTTGCTGAGGCAGGGGTGAGTTTTCTGGCGAGTTCGGTGGTTGTTGGTGGTTTGCGAGATGATCTCACAATCAATGTTGTGAAAGATATTCGCACAGATAGCGATCAGGACGGCATCAGTGATTTTAATGAAAGCCTGCTGGCCACGGATCCTCAGGATAGCAGTTCAGTCGATTACAGCGAATCTGTGATCGATGTGCTGGCGCTCTATACGCCTAGCGCGATTACGGCTTATCCCGGCGCCATAGAGACGCGTATAAATCAGCTTTTCGGGGTGGCCAATCAAATCTACCGAGATAGTAAGGTCGGGATCAGACTACGACCGGTTTACCTGGCCGGGGTTGCTACGAATGAATCTGCCGATATGGATACCGTGCTTACTCAGCTTATGGCTGGTGCTGTGCCCGAATATGCTGGTGTTGAAGCTTTGAGGTCGCGGTTTGGTGCGGACCTGGTTATTTTGTTCAGTACCCTGGAGCCGGTAGGCTCCCGCTGCGGTCTTGCACCTGTAGGTGGTTTCAAAACCAATGGCTACTTCAGCCCGGCAATTGAGCGTGCTCTTGGCTATTCGGTCATAGCCGTGGATTGCCCGGTTGAGCTGGTGGTGGCGCATGAGCTTGGTCATAACATGGGCTTGACCCATTCCCATCTCGAAGAGGGGGCAGGTGGCACTTACAACTTTTCTACTGGCTATGGTGTGGAAGCACAATTTGTAACGGTCATGGCGACGCCTGCGGCGTTTCATACGGACAACCGTATTGCCAGATTTTCCGATCCAGAGCGCTTCTGTGCAGGGGCTCCCTGCGGTGTGCAAAGCGAGGCGACGCTTGGGTCAGATGCGGTGCAATCCTTAAATCTGGTGCGTCACCAGATTGCCAATTTCGCGCCATCGACTGTGCCAGATCTTCCGCGACGCCAGGTTGCCAGCATTAGCGGTGAGTCGACCGCAGCCGCTATTGCAGTTGCCGCAAGCAAAGATGAGGGGCTGAGTTTTAGCGAAGTCTTCACTCCCAGTGACAGGGTGAGTATATCGGCAAATATTTTTCTGGACCCGGCACATATTGGCAAAGTCGGGACTCTGCATGTGCTGGTGGGCCTGAAAGGGGAAGCCGACCTGTACCAGTTAAACAGTAATGCCGAATTGGAGCGGTGGGATGGTCAGCCCGAAACCTTGTTGCCTCTTGCTCAGCCTCGCATCTTGAATGCCGAGGAGAATTTGGCATTGCTGCAGAATTATCAACTCAGCAGTACTTTGGCGGGTCTAGAACTAGTGCTTTACGTTGCCTATCAGATACCGGAATCCGGGGTGCTGATCTACACTTCCTCTCCCATGCCACTGCGGGTCGCGCTTTAGCCAAGCCGCTGCTTTCACCGGGGTTTTACGCTGCTGGCCCTGGTCCAGTAACTGCTAATCCAACGCTGGCGACAAGATTACAGCCGTGCTGGCCATGGTATACTGTCGGACCGACTAACCTGTTTCACTTGGTATTTTTCCACCATTATCATGAGCCAATTCCATCGCATCGGCATTGTGGGCCGACCCGGCCACACTGGCGTCGCTGAAACCTGTCAGCGCTTGCTCGAGTTCCTGACGGAGCAATCGGTTTCTGTGGTAATGGACGAAACCACCGCGACCCTGGCAGACGCAGCGGACAGTGAAGTGCTTGCTCGAGAGCAGCTGGCCAGCAACTGCGATCTGGTTATCGTCGTAGGCGGGGATGGCAGCATGCTCAACATGGCCAAGTTTATAGTGCCAGACAAGGTGCCGGTTATCGGGATCAACCGCGGAAAATTGGGCTTTCTCACCGATGTTTTACCAGAAGAGCTGGAGGCGCAGCTTGCTGCCGTTCTGGCCGGAGAATATAGCGTCGAAAACCGGTTTCTGCTGGATGTGACGCTGGCCCAGAGCGGTGGCCAGGAGCAAATCGGCGCTGCGCTTAACGATGTGGTTCTGCATCCCGGGAAAGCCGCGCAGATGATAGAGTTCGAGCTGTTTGTTAATGACCGGTTTGTCTATTCCCAGGTTTCTGATGGTCTCATCGTGGCGACGCCCACGGGCTCGACTGCCTACTCACTGTCTGCAGGCGGGCCGATCATGCATCCTGATCTTAATGCCATCGTTCTAGTTCCCATGTATCCCCATTCGCTTAATAGCCGCCCCATAGTGGTGGACGGTGATTGCGAGATCAGGCTCGTAATCGGAAACCGGGATTCGCTCAGTCCCCAGATTAGCTGTGACGGTGAAGCGGGCTATACCGCTCAGCCTGGCGAAGAAATTCTGGTTACCAAGAACGCTTCACCGCTACAGTTGATCCATCCACTGAACCACAGCTTTTACCAGGCCTGTCGCAGCAAGCTAGGCTGGGGCAGCAGGTTGGTGAACCTGGATGATTAGAGCTGCTAGCGTTGATGTGGCGATTAATCTTGCGCAATTCAGCCATCAGCTTTTGCAATCCGGTCTTGAGCACCGCATTGTCGAAGAGTCAGGCAAGCAAACAATTTGGGTCGGCTCAGATCGCGAAGCCTATGCCGTGCAGCAGCGCCTGGATGAATGGTTGCAATCTGCTCCGACACCCGAAGAAATCTCCGCCGCTAACGCGGGACCCGCTCTTAAAACAACCGCTATTCAATATGGCCTGCTGCGCTGGTTAGTCGCCACGTGGTTTGGTTTCAGGCGCTGTCCTATAACATGGTCTTTGATAGCCGGCTGTGTAGCCGTAGCAGTCTTAAGTAGATTAGGTGATGACACTTACAGCGTCAGGGTGCTGTTCTATCCCTTGCTGCCTGAAGATAGTTTGGTGCAGCTGTTTTTGGCCATAGACTCCGTGGCTGAGGCAATTCGTACCCTGACTCCGATGCTGCTGCATTTTGGCGAGCTTCACCTAATCTTCAATATGCTCTGGCTGTGGTATTTCGGTGGGCAGCTGGAAATGCTGCAGTCATGGTGGGTTTTTCTACTACTGGTGATGGTGACTTCTTTTGTCGGTAACACCGCGCAGTACTGGTACCTTGGATATAATAATTTTGGCGGTATGTCTGGCGTGGTTTATGGTCTGGTTGGCTATGCCTGGATGATTTATCACTTCATCCCTCGTACGGGACTCATGCTTAGCAATAAAATGTTTATCATCTTTATTGCAGCCTTGTTTTTAATGGAAGTATTGGCCTCTTCAATAATCGCTACTGCAGCCCATGCCGGAGGGCTGGTCTCGGGTGTCCTGCTGGGAGGGTTAACGGCCGCTTACTATAGACTTTATTTGCGCCAGGACATGCTGGGGCATTCTTTGAAATGAGAGACTTACTGATGCAAGAACTTGAGCAGACACTATTTGGGTTTCTTGACAACCCGCCAGGCTCTGTCGATGAACTAGTCTCGCGAATCACGCCGGATGTGTATGAGCGACTAAAAGAGGCGGTCGCATTAGGACGCTGGTCTGAGGAGCAGCGTTTGAGCCCTCAGCAAGCTGAGCAATGCATGCAGTTAGTCATTCTATATGAAGCACACAATGTCGATACTGAGGCCCGGGTCGGCGCACCGTTAAATTCTGAATGCGGTAGCGGTGGTGTAGAGGAGAGAGCAGTCACTGTGCGCGGCTCTAGCTTTGGAGATGGGGAATGAAAACAATTGCCCAAGGCATCACTAGGAAGATGCGCACTCGTCTCGAACAGCCAGTGAGCTATAGCGCAAGGTTTGGCGACGAGGAAGTGCCACTTAACCCACTTTTAGAGAAAGGAATTACGCTACGCTACCGTGGTAATATTTTTTGTGTGCACTGTGGCCGCAAGTCTAACAAAAGTTTTAATCAGGGCTACTGCTATCCCTGTTTTCAGAGCCTGGCTCAGTGTGATTCCTGCATAATCCATCCGGAGAGATGTCATTTCGATCAGGGCAGCTGCCGAGAGCCGGCCTGGGGCGAGAAGTACTGCATGCAGGATCATATCGTCTATTTAGCTAACTCGTCTGGGCTCAAAGTTGGGATCACGCGCGCAACACAGGTACCCATACGATGGATAGACCAGGGTGCAACGCAGGCCTTGGCGGTAATGCGGGTGCGCAGCAGGCTGCAGTCGGGCGTACTGGAGGTCATGTTCAAACAGCATGTGGCAGACAAGACGAACTGGCGCGATATGCTTAAGGGTACCGCGGTTGAGCTAGATATGGCGGCAGAGCGAGACCGGCTGTTGGCAGAATGCAAGGGGGCTATCAGTGAGCTTGAAGATCAATTTGGGTTCTTCGCAATAAGCACGCTTTCCGGCATCGAACCCGTGACAATCGAGTACCCAGTTACCCAGTACCCGGAGAAAATCAGTTCGTTTAATTTTGATAAAGACCCAGAAGTTTCGGGCAAATTACTCGGCATTAAAGGCCAATATCTGATTCTGGATGGCGGTGTAATCAATCTGCGCCGCTTCTCAGGCTATGAAGTCGAGTTAAGCGCCTAGCAATTGCCCATCCGCTAATCATTACTACCGTGTTATTCGGGCACCAAGACTTAACTATGCCCAAGCTATAGAGGAACTTCATGAAAAACGCCCAGGCCAGAACGGTTTATCTCAAAGACTATCAGCCGCCAGCCTTCACCATCCAAAAAACCCAACTCCGCTTCGACCTGTATGAGGACTATGCCATCGTCGAGTCTACGCTGGAGATGCAGAACCTTAGCGGATCGGAACTATTAGTGCTGCACGGAAATAACATGCGGCTGGAGGAGCTGAGGCTTGATGAGATATCTCTTGAGCCAACGCAGTATCTGCTGGACGATGAGCAGCTCAGTATTCCTGCGCTTGGAGATATCCTCGGCCGCGCTCCCGAGTCATTCACCCTGTACTGCCGGACCCGGATTGAGCCGCAAAACAACACTGCGCTGGAAGGACTGTATAAGTCCAAGAAGATGTTCTGTACCCAGTGTGAGGCTGAAGGCTTCAGGCGAATCACTTACTATCTGGATCGGCCCGATGTCATGAGCCGGTTTACTACTACTATCATTGCAGATGCCGAGCGCTATCCGGTCTTGCTTTCCAATGGCAACCGCATCGCAGAGGGGGTAATGGAGTCCGACTCCTCGCGTCATTGGGTAAGTTGGGAAGACCCCTTCATGAAGCCGAGCTACCTGTTTGCCCTAGTGGCTGGAAACCTCGAGCATATGAATGACTCGTTTACCACCATGACGGGTCGGGAAATCAAGCTTCAGATATTTGTCGAGGAGAAAGACCTGGACAAGATTGACCACGCCATGGATTCGCTTAAGCGTTCAATGCGCTGGGACGAAGAGATCTATGGTCGCGAATACGATCTGGATATCTTCATGATTGTAGCCGTCGATGACTTCAATATGGGGGCAATGGAAAACAAGGGGCTAAATATATTCAACACGTCCTGTGTGTTGGCTAATCCGCTCACCCAAACCGACCAGGCCTTTCAGCGTGTGGAGGCGGTTGTTGCACACGAATATTTCCACAACTGGTCGGGCAATCGCGTCACCTGCAGAGACTGGTTTCAGCTGAGCTTGAAAGAAGGTTTTACGGTATTCAGAGACTCTGAATTTTCTGCGGATATGGGGTCACGCACAGTTAAGCGAGTAGAGGATGTGTCGTTTCTGCGCACCATTCAATTTGCGGAAGATGCCGGCCCTATGGCGCATTCCGTGCGACCTGACTCTTATATGGAGATATCAAACTTCTATACGGTAACAATTTACGAGAAAGGCGCTGAGGTGGTGAGAATGATCAGTCTTCTTGTTGGTCCAGAAGGCTTCCGCAAGGGCACGGATCTCTATTTCAAGCGTCACGACGGCCAGGCGGTGACGACGGAAGACTTTGTTAAAGCGATAGAAGATGCCAATGCTGTCGATTTGACCCAATTCCGTCGTTGGTACTCCCAGGCCGGTACGCCGGTGCTGGACATCAAAGGTGAATATTCTGCCGAAGATAAAACCTATCGACTGAAAGTCACCCAGGGCTGCCCGGCAACGCCGGGGCAGAGCCAAAAACAGCCGTTTCATATCCCCCTGCGCCTGGGGTTGCTGGACTCAAAGGGAGAGGGAATCCTCCTCAAGGGTGAAGGCTTGAGCGGCACCAACACTGATGAGGTGCTGCATGTAACCGAGACAAGCCAGACCTTCGAATTCACGGGTATAGAGTCCAATCCGGTGCCCTCCTTATTGCGCGGCTTCTCTGCCCCCGTGCGCTTAAACTACAGGTATTCGCAGGATGATCTGTCTTTTCTGATTGCGAACGATGAGGACGGGTTTAATCGCTGGAACGCGGCACAGGTTCTGGCCTCACAGGTTATCGACTCCATCCAAAATGGGGCTGACCTGGCGGATACATGTGATCGACTGTGTGATGCCTATGAGAGCATTCTGGACTCAGCATTGAGGGATTCTAGTCTGGATAGAGCTATGTTGGCTCACCTGCTGTCCCTGCCTCTGCTGGGCACGCTGATTGAGCAGGCAGACGTGGCCGATGTGCAGGCGATCTACACAGCGCGCAAGTCGGTTATGTCTCACCTGGCAGGTTCGCTACAAGAAAAATTCGCGAATCTGTTTGAGTTGATCCCGGCGACAGGAGAGTACCGGGCAAACGCGGTGTCAATTGCGAACAGGGCACTACGCAACTTGTGCTTGCACTACCTGATGCAGGACGATGATGTGCATTGGTCTGCCATCGTGAACAAGCAATATTATGAAGCGAATAATATGACCGATCAGTTGGCGGCGCTGCGGCTACTGGTGAACGCCGAGTCTGAGAAGGTTTCAGAATTGGCCCGACAGGCGCTGGCGGATTTTTACCAGCGCTGGCAGCAGGAGCCGCTGGTTGTCGACCAATGGTTTGGGGTCCAGGCGATGGCGCAAAAGCCCGATGCCTTAAGCCGGGTCAAGGTGCTCATGGATCATCCTGCCTTTGAGTTTAAGAATCCGAACAAGGTTCGCTCATTGATTGGTGCATTCTGTGCTCAAAATTTTACCGGCTTCCACAACGAATCTGGTGACGGCTACGAATTTCTCGCTGACCAGGTTATTGCGCTTGATGCGCTCAACCCCCAGGTAGCTTCGCGCCTCCTTACGCCGCTGACGCGCTGGAAGAAATTCGATTCCAAGCGCCAGGCCTTAATGCAGGCGCAGCTTCTCAGGATCAAGACTGCGCCTGATCTGTCCAAGGATGTGTTTGAGATTGTCGAGAAAAGCACGGTGCAAATCACTGGTTAGTGGACTGCCATGCGGACCCCAATAAACCGTGTACTGTTATTTGGGGTTCGCTGTGCCTTGAGAAGTGAAGATTAGGGCAATAATTACAGTAGGGAACAGCGTGGGTCTGACTTGCTGGACAGGAGACAGGCCTAGACTTTGCTTGATGTTGTTTGCGATAGGCGCAGCAGTAAATACCTTCATGCTGCGATTACCTGAGGCCGCGGCCGAAAATCTGGATTGACGTTCGGCCGCTAATTTTCTGCCTGTTCAGATCAGGCAACTTCCTGAACATTCGTCGTTGGAATCACCTTGGCGCGATCCGCTGCTTCCTGAAAGCTCTCAATTTCATTGAAATTCAGGTAGCGGTAGATGTCGCCTTTCATGGTGTCCAATGACTGCATGTAGACCATGTACTCATCCATGCTTGGAATTTTCCCAAGCGCCGAGCAGACTGCTGCCAACTCCGCTGAGGCCAAGAACACGTCGGCCCCCTGGCCTAGACGGTTGGGGAAGTTCCTGGTGGAAGTGGATACCACTTTTGAATTCGGCGCTACCCGCGCCTGATTGCCCATGCATAGAGAGCAACCCGGCATTTCGGTTCGGGCACCGGAAGTACCGAAAATATTGTAAATACCTTCTTCCGTTAGCTGGTGCTCATCCATCTTGGTTGGCGGCGCTATCCACAGCTTGGTGGGCAGCAGTCCGTCAACCTGCTTGAGGACTTCAGCAGCTGCCCGGAAGTTGCCGATATTCAGCATGCAGGATCCGATAAACACCTCGTCGATCTTGGTGCCCTGAACCTCGGACAGCGGTTTCACATCATCTGGGTCGTTGGGGCAGGCTAATAGCGGTTCCGTGATCTCATTGAGGTCGATCTCTATGATCTTGTGATATTCGGCGTCAGCATCCGGTTCCATGAGCTGAGGATCCGCCAGCCAGGTTTCCATGGCCTGGGCGCGACGCTCCAGGGTCCTGGCGTCCTGATAGCCGTTGTCTATCATCCAGCGCAGCAGTGTGATGTTGCTCTTGAAGTATTCAATGATCGGCTCTTTATTCAGGCGAATGCTGCAGCCGCCCGCGGAGCGCTCGGCGGAGGCATCGGAGAGTTCAAACGCCTGCTCAACCTTGAGGTCTGGCAAGCCTTCGATTTCAAGAATGCGGCCAGAGAAGATGTTCTTTTTGCCTTTTTTCGCCACGGTGAGATCGCCGCTTTGAAGTGCCGCATAGGGGATGGCGTTAACCAGGTCTCGCAGGGTGATACCCGGCTGCATCTCGCCCTTGAAACGTACCAGCACAGACTCAGGCATATCGAGTGGCATAACCCCGGTGGCGGCTGCAAAAGCCACCAGACCGGAACCGGCTGGAAATGAAATGCCTATTGGGAATCGGGTATGTGAGTCGCCGCCCGTGCCCACGGTATCGGGCAACAGCATGCGATTCAGCCAGGAGTGAATAATACCGTCTCCAGGCCGCAAGGAAACGCCGCCGCGAGTCTGGATAAAATCAGGCAGGGTATGTTGAGTGTCGATGTCCACCGGTTTGGGATAGGCGGCGGTGTGGCAGAACGATTGCATGACGAGATCGGATGTGAATCCCAGACATGCCAGGTCCTTGAGTTCGTCACGGGTCATAGGGCCAGTTGTGTCCTGGCTGCCTACAGTAGTCATCTTGGGCTCACAGTAGATGCCGGGTCTTACCCCATCAACACCGCAGGCGCGTCCCACCATTTTTTGCGCCAGGGTGTAACCCTTATTCGATTCCTCGCCGATTACCGGCGCACGGAATATTGGAGAGGTCTCCAGTCCCATGTGTTCCCGCGCTCGTTGCGTCAGACCGCGGCCGATGATTAGCGGAATCCGGCCACCGGCACGGACTTCGTCCAAAAGCACTTCGGTTTTTAATTCAAACTCTGAAATGACTTCATCCGTGCCATGACGAACTATTTTTCCGTCGTAAACGCGAATATCGATGATGTCGCCGGTATTGAGACTGTCCACGTCACATTCGAAGGGCAGTGCGCCAGCATCTTCCATGGTGTTAAAAAATATGGGCGCGATTTTGCCGGCAATACAGACGCCGCCACTGCGTTTGTTGGGAATATAGGGTAGATCATCGCCGATGTACCACAGCACCGAGTTGGTGGCTGATTTGCGCGACGAGCCGGTTCCCATGACATCGCCGACCAGAGCTACTGGATAACCGGTCTTCTCTAGTTCGTTGATTTGCTCTTCTGCGTTGGTCACACCTTCGCGCGGGTTTTTGTACATGGCCTTGGCATGCAGAGGGATATCCGGGCGTGACCAGGCGTCCTGCGCCGGTGAGAGATCGTCGGTATTGGTCTCGCCAGGTACCTTGTACACAGCGACAGTCATTACTTCAGGGATTTCATTCTTTGAGGTGAACCATTCCGCGTCGGCCCAGGATTGCATGACGCGCTTGGCAGCAGCATTGCTGCCGTCGGCTTTCTCGGCGACGTCATGAAAGGCATCGAACATTAGCATCGTATGACAAAGTTCGTCGGCCGCAAAATCGGCAAGCTCACCGTCTTCGAGGAGGTCGATCAGTGTGGCAATGTTGTAGCCACCCAGCATTGTGCCTAGCAGCTTGACCGCAAACTTCTTGTCAATCAGCGGGGACTCAGCTTCGCCCTTGGCAACGGCTGACAAAAAGCCGGCTTTGACATAGGCGGCCTCATCCACGCCGGGAGGTACGCGATTTGAAATCAGGTCAACCAGGAATGCCTCTTCGCCGGCTGGTGGTTTCTTAAGCAGTTCTATCAGGTCAGCAACCTGGTCTGCCGAGAGGGGCTTTGGTACGACGCCCAATTCGGCGCGTTCAGCAACGTGTTTTCTGTAGGCTTCTAGCACGATAAGTTCCTCATGCGGTTGCTGTAGTGAATCGGTAAACAAACAGCAGCGACTGACTGTGCAGTGCTCTGGGAATCACTAGCAAGTGGAGTGAAGTTAAGCGTTGCGCGCTGCGTTTTCATTCCTTTTAGGGGTTTAATCCTGCCAGCAGAATTCCGTGGACAAAACTTGTAAGTCGACGGTCCGCAATGCTGAAATAGAATGGGCACAACTCTGTGCCGATAATGCAATGGCAACCTGTAAAATGCGCGCGCATTCTATTGTAAATTCAAGAAAAAATCCAGTTTCAGGAGGCGGGGTGAGGCGCGTAAGCCAGCATAACCAGATAATTTTTATGGGCTTTGTCTATCCCAAATTGAGATATGGCGGCAGTTTTCCAGCAATGGCCTGAAGGTTTAGGGAGATGTTTACAAATACGGAGATCTTGCTAAAGTCTGCCCCGGTCGGAACGACTGTATTAAAGCTGGTTGCTCCATCGAGATGGCGACATGACGAAAATCAAAACCCCCTGTATTGGAATCTGCTCGACGACTTCATTCGGTGACCTCGTGTGCCGGGGCTGCAAGCGCTACGGTTTCGAGGTCATCAACTGGAACACCTATGATGCAGACGCCAAGCATGCTGTTCTCAAACGTATTGAAAAATTTACTATCCAGCTGCTTGCCAGTCGGTTCCGCATTTTCTCGGTGCCAAATCTCAAGCTGGGCCTGGAACAGAATGCGATTCCGTTTGACCCCTCCTTGTCGCCATACTGTTGGCTGCATAACCTGCTTAAAAAACATCATCAGCAAATCCGTGATCTGAGCCAGTTTGGCGTCTATATTTTGTCGGACCATGCCCACCTGGAATTGCAGGCGCTGGTGGAACAGGTCGAGGAAGAATTGCTGCTACTGAGTTCCGCTCACCTGGATCGTTATCAGTTAAGTCCTGAGCAGAATCGCCAGAGCAGTCCTGAATCCAAATAGCGTGACCTGAGCTAACGCGCTTTAGGTAGAAATCGAAAATTGTTTGAGCTGCCAGTGTTCACCGTCTAACTCCGAAAACCAGCCTCTTTCTCCCCAGTCTCCCAGCACCATCCGGATCGCTTCACTGCTGCCGTCAATTTCGCTTTGCAAGTCTATAGAGTGGACGTCAGGGCGGTGCGTATGCCCATGCAGCAGGCGTGGGCAGTCAACTCGCTGGAGGAATTCGAGCACCGAAGCCTGGTTCACATCCATGATGTCGTCTTGTTTTCCCGCAGTCGCGACGCTGCTCTGTTGGCGAGCCTGTTGGGCAAAAGCAATGCGTGCTTCAAGATCTCTGGCAAGGAAATCTGCCTGCCATGCAGCTGATCTCACCATCGAGCGAAACGCCTGGTATTCGGTATCGTCCGTGCACAAGGTATCACCGTGCATTAGGACGATGTCGCCAAGTTTGCTGTGGAGGCGGTGGGGTTCGGTAAGCAAGCTTGCGCCGCAGCGTGCTGCGAACTCCGTCCCCATCAGGAAATCCCGATTGCCGTGCATAAGATAGACATCGCTGCCGCATCCAGCGAACTCGCTTAGCCCTTGTGCGACAGCCTCACTGGTCGCTGTGATGCCGTCATCACCAAGCCAGACCTCGAAGAGATCACCGAGAATATATAATGCTTCGCACTTACCCTGGTGTTCCTGCAGGAACTTCAGTAGGGCGCGAGTCAGGTCAGGGCGATCATCCTGTAAGTGCAGATCGGAAATGAATAGAATTGGCTTGCTCAATCAAAGTCTCTCGTGACGGCGAGGCAACTAAGAACGGGTCTAAGTC
>Ga0222719_10003231_pt1 | contig 14561 bp, 20 predicted proteins | sample C33_34DmetaG_FD_165039 | JGI IMG/M metagenome (GOLD analysis project Ga0222719, IMG submission 165039) | Estuarine water microbial communities from San Francisco Bay, California, United States - C33_34D | ecosystem: Environmental > Aquatic > Marine > Unclassified | place: USA: California...
CATTTCATCCCGGACAGTTCTGTGTGCTGGCATCAGACACTCCGGACATAGTTGAACGTAGCATAGAAGAATTCGAATACCATGCGGACATGGCAAGATGGATGGGCTTCGGTAAGACATTCCAGGATGGTTGCAAGATCAATGTACACATATCAGGACGTCAAGGTCCAGATGGTATCAGGAAGGCACTACCAAGACTTTCCCAAGAAGCAAGGAACCTCATAACCATCGAGAATGACGAGATGGGACACGGACTCGAGAAGAGTTTAGAATTAGAAAAAGATCTAGCACTGGTCCTGGACATCCATCATCATTTGATTAGAGACGAGGAATACATACAACCCACGGACGACAGGGTCAAACGTGTGATAGATTCATGGCGTGGACAGAGACCTAGTATGCACTATTCCTACTTCAGAGACGAAGCACTAGCAATGGCGGGATTGAAACCCGACGAAATGCACACAGGATTACACGACATGAAAGATTTACTGTCAAGAGGTGCTAAGAAACAAAAGTTGAGAGCACACTCTGATCTATTTCCTAATGTTGAAACAAATCAATGGGCACTGGGTTTCAGTGAGAACTTTGATATACAATGTGAAGCAAAAGGTAAGAACATGGCCTCGGAACAATTATATAGACAAGCCAAGGAAACTTCTGTAATATAACACATATGAAAGATTTATGGGTAGAAAAATACAGGCCTAAGACTCTGAAGGAGTACGTGGTCAGGGATGAAGCACAAAGACAACAGATACAGAGCTGGATTGACGAGAAGTCCATACCACACTTGTTGCTATCAGGAGCACCAGGAGTGGGCAAGACCACACTGGCCAAGATGTTGTTCCATGAACTGGATGTTTCAAGTTATGACATACTGGAGATAAACGCATCCAGGGAAAACTCCGTTGACACCGTGCGGGAGAAGATCAACAACTTCGTACAGATCATGCCGTTTGGAGCATACAAGTATGTGTTGCTGGACGAGGCCGACTACATGAGTCCGAACGGACAGGCGGCGTTGCGTGGCGTGATGGAGGCGTATCACACGTCAGCGAGATTCATACTGACCTGCAACTATCCCAACAGGGTGATTCCGGCACTGCACTCGAGATGCCAGGGCTTCCACATGGAGACCATAGACAAGACGGAATTCACTGCTCGTGTGGCAGAGATCCTGATCGCGGAGAAAGTGGACCAGGACATAGACACACTTGACACCTATGTGAAGGCAAGTTATCCAGATCTCAGGAAGTGCATCAACATGGTGCAACAGAACGTGAGGGATGGCAAGTTGATGCCACCTGCCAAGGGAGACAGTGGTCAACAGGACTACAGGCTGGAGATGGTGGAACTGTTTAAGCAGGGCCGGATACAGGAAGCCAGGAAACTGGTGTGCGCACAGGCCAGACCAGAGGAGTGTGAGGAGATATACAGATGGCTGTATGACAACCTGGAACTGGTGTCCAAAGACGAGGACCAGCAGGACAAGGCGGTGCTAATTATCAAGCAGGCGTTGGTGGATCATTCATTCGTAGCTGACCCTGAGATAAATTTAGCCAGTTGCATGATAAAACTAGCGAGGTTACAGAATGGGTAGCAAACACAACAAGAAGAGATACTTCTGTGTGAAGTATATAATAAAAGCAGATAAGAAATTTGACGAGTTCGTTGAACTGTCAAAGAAGAAGATAGGCACAGGCAAGATGCAGGAATACACAGTGGTGTTGGATCTCATCAACAAGCAAGTGATCAAGAATGAACTACCGGGCATACCTGTGGCCCAGAGGGACGAGATCCCATTCGAACGCATAGAACAGCACTACCGACAGTGGTACGCTGAGGCCATGGATCAGTTCGTCAAATAATCACGCACACACGCGACGCAAGTAGGCCAGTTGTGTGGCCTTGAACACCTTCCTCAGAACCCTCCTACGCCTACGATCCTTCTGTTTCCGTATCTTGAGCCAGTCCTGGTTCAGCATGTACATCTTGACTCGCTTGTCGAATACACGCTTCTTCCTCATTAGTTTCCACAGTTTGCGTTGGAACAATGGTCGCAGTTGTAGGCTCTGATATGGTAGCATAGGGCTCCTCGTAGGTTGTGTTGGATTGTGATTTGATGTGTCTCTGTAGTGGACTCATGTGCAAATACTTACTATCAAATTTCCAAAATAACTATGCATATTTTACAAGTGACATATTACTGATAAATAACACTTGCTATGCATGACGTCCTAGACATAATCAGAAACGTACAATCACTATATGCTGTGGGTCCTACCCTATCAATACTGAAGGACTTCGAGCGTGTGATAGACGAACTGGATGTTTACGTGTTCAAGAACTGGGAGGACGGTGAACTGTTGTCTGGACCTGTTGATTCGAGACACTTCGTAACATGTAGTTTCATGTGGCCAGCGGACAAGATGCCAGATCCAGCGGGAGGACAGAGATTGCTGGACAGAGGATGCAAGGTATTCTACAAACGAGACGAATTGCTTAAACCGAGACAGATCAAAGGGCCAGAGGACTACAGGCCTGGCACCACAAAGGGCAAGATCGACAGCCATGACATATGGGTGGTGGAGATCAGGATGCCCAAGGAACTGATCGGTAACTTCAAACACGGCAAGGACGAGATCGAGAGCCAGGACGAAACGGACATGGCATCAGGAGATCTAAATAGTTTATAATGACATTTCTTAATGAAGGACTGAAGGCCGGGGACCTGGACGGAGTCGTAAGCAAACGATTCTCAGTGGACCAGTTCAAAAGCAAGATGGGTGACGACAGGAACATCATGGTGTTGGCATTCACAGTGGACGGACAGGCACCTGCCAAGGACCTAGAGAGATTCGCGGAGACCGGATACAAGGAGGTCTTGGACGCGGACGCAACACCGGGCACGCTGGAGGACGGCAAGCACAGGGTGTTCGTGGAGTTCGCCAGGACGGAGAAGGTGGACAGGGACATCAGGAAGTTCCTGGATGATCTAAGCAAACTGACAAACATAGAACAATTCCAATTCACATACCACAAGGATCCAACACCTTTCGAGGCATCCGCCAAGAACCTGGCAGACATACTGCCTAGGACTCCGATAGCATACACACAGAAGATACAGGGCATGAGACTGGGCGAGATCAAGACGTTCTTTGACCGGTTCCAGATGATGGAATTCAAACTGGACAACAACATAGTTACAATCAAGAAACAGAACGCGGATGAATTGAAGTTTGAACTACACGCTTTTGGCAACACCAACATGATCATGAACGAGGTAAAAGCGTTCAGACTAGACGAGACCGCAATGAGTGAGTGTTTATGGATGACCAAGTACTTCGGTCCATACCAGATCACAAAGACCACGGAGGACAGGTTCATTTTCAGCAAGGGCGGAGAGTCTGCTCTGTTAAGTAAAGTATGATGACAACACTAAGCAAAAATTTCACATTGGCGGAATTCACCAAGAGCCAGACAGCACTGAGGAGAGGATTAGACAACACGCCAGGCATGGAACACCTGGGCAACGCCACCGAACTTTTCCGTAACGTGGTACAGAAGGTGAGAGACAACTTCGGTGTCACGGTGATCAACTCAGGATACAGGGGACCAGCACTCAACGAAGCGGTGGGTGGTTCAAGCAAGTCACAGCACTGCAAAGGTGAAGCGGTGGACATAGAATGTCCAGGAACAGGCAACTACGATGTAGCCAAATGGATATCCGAGAACTGTGACTTCGACCAACTGATACTGGAATTCTACACACCAGGCATACCCGACTCAGGTTGGGTGCATGTTTCATACAAGTCAGAGGGCAATCGTAAGAGCATCTTGACAGCGATGAAAGAAAACGGTAAAACCGTCTACAAGCCTGGACTAATCCAGTAATAATCCACTAACCTGTAAAGTATATTTGTTCTCTAGGCCTAGGTTGCCGCTTAGATGATACACTCCAGACGACCACAAGTATCCTGTTCCGCTTTTCCAGTTTGAGATGACATTTTGTTCGATTTGTAAAATGTGTCCTATTTTCCAATCTTCTATGAACACATTGGCTCGAACAATTTTTTCTTTGTCTACGTTAGGATGTGCTTGATTGATCTTATAAAAATTGTCACTGTGCCATGGCAATATATTTCCCGGCATCTGCTTTATTGTGGCAACCGTGAATACTTCCATTCCTAACGCATGTCCTATTTTATTAAAGTCAACTTTATCTTTGTTCCAGAATATCTGGTTTATTAGTGTGTTATTTTCTGTAAATGTCTCAGGAAGTGGTTCTGATTCTATCCGTTTGTAGTAAGGTAACACTGACCATTCCTCGTCATGCCTTTCTTGTAGGAACATGGAGTAATCGAACTCTAGATCTATTTGTCTTAATATTTTTCCCACGAGTGTTTACCTTTTTTCTCAACTGCAAAGTTCATGTAAGCATTTATTTGGTCCAGGTCTTGTCTGGTTTTCAAGAAACAAAGTTCATTGGCAAAATGTAATTCTACATTGTTCTCTAATGCCAACTCGAATAACTCGTTACGTCTGTTTGCATCATCTGTAATACTGTACATACTACAAAGCACTATACCGTTTGGTTTCTGCTTTATGTAATGTTCTAATGCTGGTTGCCAATCACAATGTTCATTTTCAAATTCATAACTGGAATATTTAATATTAAATCGCTCACAGTATTTTTCAATAGTAGCCCTTTGCATTGGCAGGGGTATGTGTCTACTGAAATTACTAGACCATCCAGCATAGGTTATGAAATGCTTGTCTGCATAATCAAAACTCTCATCTGCTTTATGATCCCCAGGCATCCTAACGAACCCTCCAGGAAGCCTCCTGCCAAATTCTTCACCTTCTATCATTATACGCATATCCATGCTGACTCTCGTATAGTCTTCTTCGTTGTTGACATTACCATGCAAGTGTTCTTGGAAAAACAAATGACTTTGGCCAGGGTGCAACTCCACAGGCCAGGCATTTTTAAGACAGATATCTTCAAATTTATCCAGAGACCATTTTTCCTCAAGAAACTGTTTAGTGATTTCACGACTTTTTTCTAAATTTATTATCCACATGGTGTTTGTTTTTTCTGCTTTGGTCAACGGAGTCCATATTGTCCTGCACCCTCGCCCATTTCCAACAAATACACCCTGATGAAACTGAAGCCTTCTTCCTGCTTTTGCCTGTTGTGGAATCACTACCCGTAAGGTTCCTTGTCTCTGGATCATATATTTTTTATTTTCAATCTTTGGCGGTATATACTCTTCCACAAATGCATCAAATAACTGCATGAAATCTTTGCGAGAACATGCATTCTGTACATGCATCTGTAGTTTTACTATTTCGTTTGGTGCAAGGGTGTTGTGTATTTGTTCTAGTTCAATAACTTTGGGAAATTTTTCTTGTATGACGTTGATTGCCCATTCCCTGAAATTATATTTTTGTAAATTATAATTTAGAGTGTTGTTATCCCAATGTTGCTGAAGTCTATCTAGCATATTCCTTGGTCCAGATATCTATTGTTTTGTCTATACCTTCAGACAAAGATATTTTTGGTTTCCAACCAATAGTTTTTTCTATTAGTTCGCTGTCCGAATTCAGCCAATAAATCTCTCCTGGCCTGTGTTCTTTGGTATCCCACATTACCTCTCCATCCCAACCTATTTTGTCTGCGATAAATTTAACATATTCTTTTATTTGAATTGGGTTATTAGGACCGATAGTGAATATTTTTCCATTATTACACTTATCACTATTGACTAAAACTTCTCTCCATGCATCTATCACATCAGTCACATATATGAAATTCCTATACGGTTTGGCGTAACCCAGTTTAATCACATCTTGTTTTTTCAACATCTGTGTGACGATTTGTTCTGTGACGAAATAATCATTGTCAGTTCTTCCATATGCATTGGTTTGCCTAAGTGCTGTGAAAGGTAGTCCAAGTGATCTGTTAGCATATTGGAGATATTTTTCCACTCCATATTTTGCAACGGCATACGGTGCATTAGGATTGGGTGGAGTGTGTTCGTCAAACACTACATTTATTGAAGGTTTATCATTTTTTTCAATTTCGTCCGATATCGGTTGCCATCCATATACTTCCATTGTACTTGCAAATATAAAGTTTTTTAAGTTTTTTAATCCTGTTGCATTTTCAATAAGGTTCACAGATCCTGTGTAGTTGATATGACTGAACTCTACTTGTTCTGCAAAACTTTTACCAACTTCTGTTCTAGCACCCAAATGCATTATGTAATCAGGATTGGCCTGAACAAGTTCTTCGTTGACTGCTTTGTGATCTTTTAGATCACTAGTCATGTGATATATCTCGTAAGAATTTTCTAAATCTTTTGTTATATGTTGACCAAGGAACCCCGAAGATCCGGTAAGGAATATTTTCATCAAAATATTTATAGGTGATCAGTGCTCAATAAATATTTTCATGGTCCACACTGGCATTAAAAATCTTAAAAAGAAACCCTTTGGAGGAGCATACAGCATACATGACGAACAGACTGTGACAGCGAAAAATGACGCCATTAAAAAATTCATCAGTGATGAAAGGTCTTTGGAGCCCGATCAGGTCAAGAAAGATTATTTTAACAAGTTCAAGGAATGGATGTTTTCCACCCATAATGTAAATGGCCATGAGCAATATGATCAAATCTGTTATACCCATGGAACAACGGAGTCATTCTCACAGTTCTACATAAGGTACAGGAATGCCAAAAGACTAAGGATAAAGAAAGGTGATTACTTCTACCATTCAATGATGCAGAAATTATGGTACGGTAACAACTTCGCCTGGTTAGACGACGACGAGATCAGAGAAGGTGACGTATTGATAATCAGTGTTCCTTTTGCACAAACTGGAAATGTGCCTGACAACCTAGAGAGTATATTGATCAATTGCGATGAAAAATCAGTGCCTGTGTTGATAGACATGGCATATTTGAACATTGCGACTAGGTTAGAAATAAATCTCGACCATCCTTGCATAGAGTATGTAACCAGTAGTCTGTCTAAGACCTTTCCCCTAGAGCTCAATCGTGTTGGAATAAGGTTACAAAAGAAAAAATTTGAGGATCAATTATATGTAATCAACGAAGACGGTTACAACTACATCAATCTACAGAATTGCTATGTGGCAAAACAACTCATGGATGAATTTACGGCAGATTACATCTATAAAAAGTATCTTGCAAAACAAAAACAGTTCTGTAATGATATGGACCTTACACCTTCTCAGTGTGTGATATTTGGACTCGATGAAAAAAACAAATACCCCGAGTACAAAAGACTAGACGACACAGCAAGATTGTGTTTCAGCCGAGTGTGGGACGGAAGGATGAAATATGAGTGATCCTTACTTTTACAATCAATGGCAAAACGATATTTTGACATACGACTTAAAAAAATACAACTTCCCTAGGTTGGTGCTCAACCTTGTCAAAGAAAAGTTTCCGTTAGTAGTAGCATTAGAGACCCTGCATGAGGTTGTACAGCCCTCACAGATAGCTGACCTATGCCTGCACGTGCAGAAATCCTTCGGACGTATCGAGTTTATGAAGCTCTTTGATCAGTTCGCCGAAGAATACATAGCACCAAAACTCGGTGGCAAACGATATCTCATCAAGAGATTGCCCACCCTTAACTGTGTGATACCCGACCAAGCCAAACATGCGAGAAGACTGCCCTTTCACCAAGGCATATTCTATAACAACGGCAAGGGCATGGCGACCATGTGGATGCCCTTGACCCATGCTTCAGGCACAAACTCCATGTATATTGCCAACCTAGAAGACAGTAGACGGTTAACAAAAGAAGTGATAGATCAGAAAATGAACCTAGAACAATTTGAGGAGAGGTGCCTGCAGATATGTAACCCTGTGGAGAAGTCTCCAGGTGAAGTTCATTTGTTCACACAAGAACACATACATGGCAACGTGAACAACGAGACCGGAGTAACGAGATGTGCCATAGATTGGCATGTGCTTCCGGAAGGTGAGGAATACAATGGAAGAGAGCCAGGGGGTTTTTTCCGATTGTCCGGAGACCATGAACAATCCGCTGACACAGATTACACAGGCAAGATTTTTATATCATACGTTGGAAATAATTCTAGATACGATAAAAATATCCCTTTACATTTCCAACGCAAAGTCATTGATGAATACTGCGAAACCAAAGGCATTAATAACAGCGGCGTACAATTTGAAAACGAATTCCTTACGTGGCTACCCATTCTGGAACACTACATCAAACAGAAAGTGGACGGCATTGTGATGCTTAGCATACACAGCCTACCAAACAACAAAACGAGGGCAAATGAATTATTGAGCATGGCTATAGAGAACAATGTGCAGTTGCACTTTGCCAATGAGTTCTGTACACTTAAATCTCAGGCAGATCTGCAACGCATACAAACCTATCTGTCTTTTTCACCTATCAAAGAAAGAACACAATGACAAGCATAGTATCAAGCCACAACGACTGGGATCCGTTAGAAGAATGCTTTGTTGGCACTGCAACCAATGCACGGTTCCCCACAATGGATCGTAGCACCCATTCATTTTGTTTCACTACAGAGAAGTACAAGGATATCGCTGAACTGGAAGGTGCGATGGACAAGAAGATAATCGATGAGGCCAATGAGGACCTGGACAAACTCGCGGAAACATTAGAGGGGTTAGGAGTTAAGGTCAGGCGTCCCACACCGCAGGATCATTCCAAGACCTTTGGTACACCGGAGTGGACCACCACCGGATACCAGACCTACTCCTGTAGGGATCTTTTGTTGCCGCTGGATAATCTAATAATAGACTGCGCATCTCCGTTACGGAGTAGATACTTTGAGACCCGGGCATACAGGGATTTCCTATACGAAGTGATGAAGAACGGCACGGAATGGATTTCCGCACCCAAACCTAAACTTCTGGACGAAATATATCAAACAGAAAATCTCGCAGACCCTTCAACACGTAATCTTGAAATAGTTTTTGATGCTCCAAACGTGGTGAGGATTGGCAATGACTTACTTTTTCAAGTCAGCAACTCCGGCACGGCTCTAGGTGCTCAATGGTTGCGCACCATACTAGAACCTCGAGGCTACAGGATACACATGGCGGACAAGTTCTATGCATTCGCACACTTTGACAGCACCGTACTACCGTTGCGTCCTGGACTGGTGCTGTTCAATGGAGATCGTTTGAATCCAGGCAGATATCCAAAGATATTTGAGAAATGGGACAAGATATATTTCCCAGGAGACAAAATCGTAGACGTTGGCTGTGCATTACCAAACGGTGTGACCACAACTTCGCCATACATAGGACTAAATTTCTTCAGTGTGAATGAGAATCTAGTGATATGCGACAAGAACCAAACACACCTCCGCAATGAACTAGATAAGCATGGCATAGAAACCATAGGGCTCGAGATGAGACACGCAAGGGCCATGGCGGGCGGCTTCCATTGTGTCACACTTGACACCAAGCGTAAAGGTTCTAGGCAGGATTATTTCTAGCATGGTCCGTACTATCAATATCCCTGTCACATCTGATACTGTGAAGGTTTGGTGTGTAGGAAACGAGTTCCATGGGGTTCCGGGGGAATTAGGTAAAGAAGAACGACAGTACTTAGACAAAGTGTGTAAGAATTTCAAGGATGGAAAGGCATTGTATTTTTTAGAATATGTCCACAAAAATCAATGGAACTACTTTATCAAACAAACCAAAGGAATTGCAGGTGATGTGACAATATGGGGCCATCTTCCTGATGACTGGTCTGTTGATGGGAAAAAACGCATAAAAGTTATGAACGAGTTGGTGTATAACACCGTGGAATGGACACTCGATAGACAAGGACAATATCCTTTTTTGGGATACAAACGCGATGTGAAATCTCTTGATCAGCATTTCCTGTTGACATACGGATCAATGCCCGAAGTGGAAAGAGAAAATGTCGTTCAGGTGCTTGAAAGGCTAAAGGTGTTAGATAACAGCATCTACAGTCGACCCAACATATCAGAAAATTTCCAGAAGTGTGTTAGTTCAGATTACATTTTCACCATCGACAATAAGAGTCCAAAGTATCGTAGCATCGAAGGCACAGATGAAGTTTTAGATAAGGCAGAATATCTATATCACCACTCTAAGGCTTTTCCGGCATTATACCAGGCGGCCCAAAGAGTGCATTGTCACGCAGTGTTGGACTGCTTTCCATTCAATAATCAAATGCTACCGATTCCCTCTGAAAAATGGGTATGGCCGGTATTCATGGGAATTCCTTGGATATATATCGGGTCTGAAGGGCAAATGCAGACTTTACGATCATGGGGTTTTGAACCCAACGAAACCTTTAGAAGTGATGTACGCGGTGTGGCTGAACAGATGATGTGGCTGAAAAGCATATTCGATGATCCTGATTTAGCACAGAAATGGCAGGATAACCAAGGCGAGTTAATAATTAAAAACAGAGAAGCATTAGATAAAGTAATAGAAGCAATCAAACCTACTCATGATATCTAATTATTGAACTGCTGGTCATTTTTTCACAATAAATACTACTATTATGTTTTCGACGATTAAAATGGCGATAGCCATAATGCTGATCACTGGCATCGCGGGTGCTGGCGTGTACGTGATGAAACTGCGTGCGGACAACGCCACTCTCAAGGCCAACCAGATCGAACTGGAACGGGGCATAGAGTCACAGACCAAATTACTGGAACAGCAGAAGAAGGACTTCACGGCCATAATGGAGAGCAACAAGAAGCTCAACGCCTTGGTGATGACCTTCAAGAAGGACCTGGAGGACCTGGACAAGCGTTTCAACAAGGGCAAACGAGACATCGGCAAACTGGCCATAGACAGGACCGGGGCCATAGAGCGGATCATCAACAAGGGTGCTGACAACGCCGCGAGGTGTGTGGAACTGGCGTCCGGGGCCGAGAGGACGGAAGAGGAACTGAAAGCAACCAAGAAGTCGGAGATAAACCCGGAGTGTCCGGCGCTGGCCAATCCTGCGTATGTACCATATGAATAAGATATTACTGATAGCATTCATGATATTACTAGCCGGTTGTAGCGTGGGTGAGAAACGTGTGAAGATATTCTCCGTGGAGGAGCCAAGGGCCAAACTGAACCTACCAAAACCCGAGGCACTGGACCTAGAGAAGGTGCGTTGGATCATCATAACATCAGAGAACGCACAGGAAGTTTTCGCCAAACTGGAGGCGGAGGGCATAGACCCTGTGCTGTTTGGACTGACGGACAAGGACTTCGAGATGATAGCCCGTAACTTCGCACAGATAAGACAGAAACTACAAGAGACCAACAACCTACTTGAGGAATACAAGAAATACTACGAGGAGACGGAATAATGTGGACGTACAGATGTAAATTGAAGAAGGTCATAGACGGTGACACGGTGGACGTGGACATCGACCTGGGATTCGGCATATGGCAGATGAACGAGCGTGTTAGGATCATGGGCATAGACACACCAGAATCAAGGACCAGAGACAAGATCGAAAAGAAATTTGGACTGGCCGCAAAAGCAAGATTGAAATCCTTGCTGGGTCCAAAGCCGGTACTCAGGACCACAATCAGCAAGAAGGGTGAGGACATGAAGGGCAAGTTTGGCAGGGTGCTGGGCGACTTCCTGATCAAGGACAAACCAGTGAGTGAAATCATGTGCAAGGAGGGACATGCGGTGGCCTATTTCGGTGGTGCGAAGGCGGATGTGCAGAAACAACACATGAAGAACCGTAAGAAACTGGTAGAAGCAGGCGTTGTCAAAGGCGCGATCGAATAAATACGCTTTTTAAACGAGGAGAGCAAATGGAACTATTAGTAGCATTAGCAATGAAATTTTGGCAGTGGACCATACTGATCGCAGTGGTGATAATCGGTGCGATCGTGAACTTCACAGATAAGAGAAAGAAACCAGCACAGAAATTCAATTTCAAGGGATTTCCTGAACTGAAACCGCTACCCATCAAAACAAAGGGCAAGGGATTCTGGAAAGGAATCGCCATGTGGTTGCTTTCTACACGTAATTGGGAGATCACAAAAGACTGGAAATACAATATTGATGGCAAGGAATACGTGATACCAGCAGGATTCCAATTCGATGGTGCCAGCATACCCAAGTTCCTGAGGACGTTCTTCTCACCAGTGGGAGTGTTGCTGATCGGTGGATTGGTGCATGACTACGCTTACAAATACAAGACACTGTTGGAATCGAACAAGAAGAAAACAATAGGTGAGTTGACTCAGAAGAAAGCAGACGAGATCTTCAGAGACATCAACATCGTTGTCAACGGTTTCTATGTGATGAACTACTTGGCATACTGGTCACTGAGACTAGGTGGATTCGTTGCCTGGAACGGACACAGGAAAAGAAACGCTAAAATAGAAGGTATCAAATAATGGCTGAATTGAAAGAAGACAAATTAGTGGTACCACACAACACGGACACTGCGAAGAAAAAAGTATCTGTTGAACTGGAAGTGGACACGTCAGTGAAAGACCTAGGTCCTAATCCGTTTTCTTGGTTGATACACCTGGCAAGGGCCGTGGACAGTTGGAGAATTTTTCCACGTGTGTTCATCACCACATACATCATTTTGTTGTACAAGGTCGTGGTATGGTACATGGAACTGCCAAACCCCACCATGGAACAGTCGGGACTGGTATCAATAGTTGTTGGTGCTGGCGCGGCCTGGTTCGGACTCTACACGGGATCGCGAGCGAAATCCAGCAAGTAATTACCAGGCGTTGACACACGCTTAATCTAGTATAAAATAATATTCAATGAAGAATTATTATGACATACTGGGTGTGGATGAAAAAGCCACCAGCGCGGACATAAGCAAAGCATTCAAGGAACTGGCCAAAAAACATCACCCGGACAGGGGCGGTGACAAAGACAAGTTCCAAGAGATCAACGAGGCCCACGACACACTCAAGAACTCACAGAAACGACACGACTACGACACCATGCGTAAGTTCGGCTCACGATCAACGGGCAGTGGTGGAGAGCACCCGTTCTTCAACGAGGACATATTCGGTGACTTCTTCTCGGGCTTCGGTGGAGACACTGGAGGATTCCGTTTCAACTTCACGGGCCGGGACGGTGACGAGCGGATATTCCGTAATGTCAGGAACCAACCACGTGGCAATCGTAACGTTCAGGTCAGGATGGCCATCAGCATCAAGGAGGCCATGGTCAAGAACGAAAAGACCATATCATACAAACTGCCCAGTGGCAGGGAGGAGTTCGCAACAGTCAACATACCCGCGGGAGTGCAACACGGAGTCACGTTCAAGTTCTCGGGCATGGGCGATGACTCTATAAAGAACATGCCGAGGGGAGACCTGATGGTGGTGATGAGTGTGCTGGACTCGGACGGGTTCACACGCAAGGGCAATGACTTACACACAGACAAGACCATAGACTGCTTCCAGGCTGTGCGTGGACATGAATTCAATCTCCAAACACTAGACGACAAGGTGATCAAAGTCAAGGTGCCAGCGGGCACACAGCCAGGCACGATGCTGACCCTCAAGGGATTGGGCATGCCAGTCCACAAGACATTAAATATCCGTGGTAATCTCTATGTGAAGATACACATCCTGATACCGCAACTTTCAGCACAGGATTTAAAGAAGATAAAGGACCTATAATGAGAACAAAGAAGAAGTACATACATGTGAACCAGCACGTGATACGTGCCAACAAGAAGCATGGCACCAACGATCCAGTGATCACCATCAAGCAGGGTTCGAAGAACACCTACTGCCACGAGGTGGAGATCAAGGGACCGAGTAAAGTAGTGTACGGTGGCAACGACAAGCCACTGTTGAGCTGTGGGGCACGGGTGGTCATAGAGACCGAGGCCGATGTGGAGATAGTGAAATGATCATAGATCATGGCGACAGGATGTACCGAGACGATACCCTTACAGAGGAACTGTGTTACATGTGCCTGTCAGCGAAGAAATTGTATCGGGCTGAACACACCAGCCCCAATCGTAAGGAGATATACGTTTGTCTGGACTGTATCGATATGAACGGCCACAGGAGACTGAATGATTAAGGTGTATCAATACCCACACGAGACACTGCTACAGACCAGCACACCCTGGACAGCGGATGATCGCATAGACGGGTATGACGACCTAGATAAATTTGAAACGGACATGATCAAGTTGATGCTTGATGAGAAAGGCATGGGCCTCGCGGCCAACCAGATCGGCATTACCAAGAGATTCTTCGCGATAGGCCACGAGTCATTTGACACATTCCAAAAACATGCTATAATTTGGAATCCACATGTGATAAACTCCAGTGCGGAAAAGGTCATCGATGTGGAAGGGTGTTTGAGTTTCCGGGACATCTTTGTAAAAGTTGAAAGGCCAAAAACAGTAGAAGTACAGTATGAGACAACACAAGGAAAGACAAGATTCGCAAAACTCGACGGGATGGAGAGCAAGTGCTTCCAGCATGAACTCGATCACCTTGAGGGTATTACATTTA
>Ga0222719_10003234_pt1 | contig 14558 bp, 8 predicted proteins | sample C33_34DmetaG_FD_165039 | JGI IMG/M metagenome (GOLD analysis project Ga0222719, IMG submission 165039) | Estuarine water microbial communities from San Francisco Bay, California, United States - C33_34D | ecosystem: Environmental > Aquatic > Marine > Unclassified | place: USA: California...
CCGAATTGTACCTCGCGAAACGTCATCTCATTTTTCTGTGACGTGAACTGTGAAAATTAACGGGTTGCCATCCATTTTTAAAGCCATCGACACGTCCGAGAGTTGCCCATTCCCCATCAACCCGATCACAACAAAGCCGTCCATCTCTATTCCAGTTATCTACCTTAGCTATGTCTCTTCTTGATCCACCTGCCACCCTCGTTGAGCTTATGCGAAGTCATGACGACGGCAAAGAGGAAGATGAGGTGATTGGCTACGCTGCATTCCTCGCCTCTGGCCTCGCCCAAGCCAATGAGTTTGATCCGACAGTTTGGGAAGAAGTACTCGGACCATACTTGTCGTCGTCGTTCTCAATCTCGGCATTTTGCGCCGACGCCCAACGTGCATTGACTTCATCCGATTTTGATGGCGACAATGATTCGTACGGTAGCCACGACGAAGGCGAAGAAGAGGCTTGTAATCTTCGTTTCAACCTTGCCTACGGAGGAAAGATCCTACTCCATCAGACGAAGCTCCGACTTTTACGGGGACGCCGATATGCCTTGGTCGGAAAAAATGGAGTGGGAAAGACCACTTTGATGAATGCCATGCGCAATGGCAAAATTGACGGTTGGCCGGCTCATTTGACCACAGCATACGTTGACTCGGGAAGTAATGTGGACCCCGCCTACGAGGCGAGGCTAGTTCTGCCGGATCTAATGGAAACGACGGGAAGGACGAAGGAAGAATGCATAGCGAAATTGAAAGAGCTTGAGTTCACGGATGAGATGATTAGTGGGACGATCGGAGCTCTCTCTGGTGGATGGTCGATGAAGTTACGATTGATTCGAGCGGTCCTGTTGGAACCTGATATCTACCTGCTTGACGAGCCTACAAACCACCTGTCAATCTCAGCAGTGAAATGGATCACCGATTACCTCCTCACTTTGACCCATCAAACTGTACTCTGTGTTTCTCACGACACCGCGTTTCTGGAGAATATCGCCACCGATGTAATTCATTACGAACAGCGGGCCGTCTGGGGACCTCATCGAAAACTCGTCCACTACAAAGGAAAGATGTCTGAATTCGTGCAGAAACAACCACAGGCAAGATACTATTTTGAGCTAACAACGGAAGATGAACAGTTAGAGTTCCACTTTCCTGATCCAGGTCGTCTCGAAGGAGTTAAGACTTCGACCCAAAAGTTTCTTGAAATGGAACACGTAGATTTCCGATACCCAGGCAGCAAGGAAAATACACTCACTGACATTAACCTGAAAATGACTCTATCTTCACGAGTGGTCGTGCTTGGAGCTAATGGAGCAGGTGAGGGATGTGTGGGATGATCAGTCCGCAATTGTTTTATGTGTCACTCACGTTAATTTGTCTTTTCGTTAATCATAGGCAAAACAACTTTGATTCGTATGTTAGTCGGAGAAACTCTTCCGACCAACATGGGAGTGTGTAAACACTATGCACATCCCAATCTTCGAGTAGCATATGTTGCTCAGCATGCGTTCTATCACGTAGAGCAGCACATGGATGAAAGTCCGGTCGCATACATCCAATGGCGTTTCAAGGATGGATGGGACAAGGAAAAGATGGAGAGCGAAGCCTACAAGATCACCCCAGAGGAGCAAAAGGCGATCGACGACTTCATGCTAGAGGGTATCTGGAGTCGCCGCTTGAGAGCTGGAAAGTTAGAGTACGAAGTCAAGAAGAAAAATGTGCCAGAAAAGGATAACAAGTACTATTCGCGTGATGAATTGTTAGCTCTCGGCTTTGAACGTTTGATCAAGCAAACAGACGAAAAGATTGCTTCAAAGGAAGCTGGACTTGACTTGCGTCCTGTGACGACCACGGAAATTCAGAAGCACCTTGACGGCTTTGGCTTGCCTCAAGAGTTCGGAACATATGGAAAGATCCGAGGACTTTCCGGTGGACAGAAAGTCAAGCTGGTCCTTGCCGCTGCTTTTTGGACCGTGCCGCACCTTGTCGTATTGGACGAGCCCACAAACTTGTAAGTCAATAATTTTGATCCATTGTGCTTTCAGTGTTCACGTTCCGAGGGCATGACTCATTTTTTGCATTCTTCACCTGTCAGTTTGGATCGAGAAGCTCTGGCCGCTTTGTCTGCAGCTCTAAACAAGTGGGGCGGTGCCGTACTCATGATTTCGCACAACAAAGAGTTTTACAGCTCCGTATGCAGGGAGGAGTGGACTGTCGAGAAAGGGACTTTATACATTAAAGGCCTGTCAGAGGCGAGAGAGATGAAGGCGGTGGCGAGAAAGAAGAAATACGAGAAGGAAATCGAAGGAGAGGCACTCTTAGAAAAAGCAGGAGGTAACATGAACACCGACGGAGACAAATACAAAGATGCAACGGTGAACTTCTGGGGACAGACGGTGAGCAAGAAGGAGAGCAGGCAGTTCGAGAAGGCGAAGAAGAAGGGTGACGTAAAGGGTATGCGAAAGGTATTGCAGATTCCGGTCGGGAAAGTTATGCCTGGGTACGAAGAGCTTGGTGACGGAAAGGATGATAAGTAAGCAAATAAGTCTCTCTGGTTAAGCTTTGAGGTAGAAGTCGTACGTTGTATTGTACAATTGGAATTTAGCTTATTCATGTTGGCGCAGAGGATCCCGGCGACCGTTCGGACGGCCTTCGATCTCGAACGACGAGTTATAGTCAGCATCTTCTTCGTTGCCATCTGCCACGGAGTCCAGAGACATACTCAGCAGACGGTGGTGCAATGTACCAGCTGCTCCCTCTCGGTCACGGTTCAGGTCGCGCTGGACGGTGAAGTAGGTGAGTGCTCCAAAGCCAAAGAGAATCACTACAATCGACGCCGACGTCATCGAACGTAACTCTGCCTTAAAGTTCGACCCGTGTTTCGTTACGGCGTCGTACACTGGGATGTTCTGGACTAGAGCATACGAAACTGCACCTCGTACTCCGGCTGAGAATAAGATCATTTGGGTTTTCAAATCAAGGTAATTGCGGGTATAACTGTAGACGGAATCATCTTCGAGTGTCGATACCGTCGGAGACCGCTGGAACAAACATCGGAGAAGTCGTAAAAGCAGACTTTCAAGGTCAAGCCAAACGCAAGCATTAACAACCAGGCTAAGAAGGACAACCATCACCGCACGACTCGAAACACACGCAAATAGCCCAGAAAATGTCATCTTGAAGTCCCACACGCGATCGTTGAACAGAAAGAGCCCGAGGTAGGCGAAGATTGCGGTCTCCATGATATTGGAGAGCACTTCGGCGACGAAGCCAACATGATGCCGCGACCTTGAAGTAATAAGGCCACGACCAGAGAAAGCCTTACAGCACGCAATTTTGATTCTCTCGAAGTATGGTTCCACAGGATGGTTCCCGTGTTCGTTGCTCTGGCACCTCATGGTCATGTACTCCATCCACTCGCCTTCGTCACTCTGGTGCCCGCCAATGACAAAGTAGTCCATAACAAAGCCTGTCACCATGATGGAAATAATGCCTGACAATCCCAAGCCCTCGGAAATATAGTAGGGTACGAGTGCCCATGCGAAGAAAAGCGCCACTTCCCCAACCGCGGACTGTTTCCCTTGGAGAGCCCAAAAGTACAGGGTGCAAATTCCCCCACAAGCAGCACCAATGACCAGCGAAAGCGATGTAACAAAGAGGAAATGAAGAATAGTGTCATTCCAAGTTGCTCGATCGACAACGCTAGAGTCTCCCATATGGCGAACCAGACTTTCAAACAGTACAATCGACACACCGTCGTTCAACAGTGATTCACCAAAGATCAACGTATACAATGTATCACCTTGACTAACGCCAACGCTCGAAAGTATTCCCAGTGTGGCAACTGGGTCAATTGATGACATCAATGAACCGAAAAGAAGGGAATCCAACCAAGGTAATCCATTATCCGGATCCCCGATGGAGCTCAGTGTGTGGGTGATGTATCCAATAGCGACAGCACTAAAGCCTGTCCCGAAAACGGCAAATGTCAATATCGGGAACAAATCCCTTCGAAAAGCCCTCTTATCAATACTGATCGCGGCCTCAAATACAATAGGCGGCAACATAATTTGTAGAAACAGATCATTGTCAAATGCTAGTAGCTTGTCTTGCACGAGATTGGTTCGGGCCAGACGCAGTATACCTCCCACAATTGCGCCGACAATGATACATGCACCTGCGTCCGGGATCCATTGAATATTGGCAATTCGTAAAAATGATTTCATCATTCCACACACAATCAGGACTAATACGATTCCCAGAAGTTTGTAGGCATCAAAGTGGCTTTCGTTGCTGCAGTGCTTCGAGTAAAAGTCAGAGATCGAGGAGCAGCATTCCCAACGTTCAAAGGCATCATCGATCATGATATCATCGTCGGTGACGTTGGCAATATTGTCCGGATCCTCTAGCGATTGTTCCAAATCATCCTGGCTTGATAAAAAAGATGCCACCTCCTCCAGACTTCTTTGTTTGCCGTCGTTCTTGTAGTCCTTGCAGTCCGCCACCTCCCACGCCTTGTACATGGCCTGGCATTCATCTTTGGCGTCTGTCGTTCCGTTCAGGAAGTTCACCAAAAAATCGTGACAGGTATCGTCTCTGGTCACATCATCGTCGATCGATCTGTCACCCTGCAGCACGCGGGTCACTGTGGGCGTCTCCGAGGAGTGACTGTGGTTTCTTCGCTGACCCTTGTGGGCCAAACGTGCCGTGGAGTACCAGTCATTCAAGCACAAAAGACAGAAAACAGCAACGGCGACGGTAGAAACTGTTGTAATCCAAGAAACTTTTCCTAGTTGTTGCCCTCTAGACGAGAATCGATACGTGAGACTCGTCGGTCCTTTCGATTTCACAGAGAAGTTGCGGTTTTGCAAGCTCGTTAGAATCATCTTGATGAACAAAGAATTTTAGGCTGTTCGTGTTTCATCAAAACTGAGCCTCCAAGTGCCAACGTTTGCAGCTTCAAAACGACGCTACAAGCACCGACTAAAGGAAAAGAAAGTTGCTCCGGTTACTGCCTAACCTGGGAGATCAGTAAGTTGTTCGTTTCCGGTGATTTGCACCTGCTCTTCGATTGTGCTCTCGTTCATGTTAACTCGTGCGGGGCAGGTGTTGTGTTTTGTTGTTCCTTACATGGTGTAACCCGGAGAATCGATAGCGGGACTCCCAATCCTCAGACTCAGCAGCATAGTATTAATTATATTGGATATTTGCTTATTGGTAGAATAATATCATCTTTTGAATAATAATTTGTGTAGACCGTCTGTACTTCGTCGACCGGGGTAAGGAAGTCCACACAATGTAAAAAATGAGACCATGATCTTTTCCAAGAACATGAAGAGAAAGACGAAGAAGTGGTGTCCACTAAACTCCCTGATATCGGCATACACCTTCTGCCGATGCCCTTATAATGAGAGAAAAGGGAGAAGACCACGTGGAAGACGCTGAAATGGACGTAGACGATGAAGAAAAAGTGGAGTTGGAAGGGACAGACGACAGCGATAGCGATGTTCCAGACGACGACGAGGGTGATGAAGATCCTGTGGTAACGGCAGGACGGTCGTCCGTCCCCTTTTTGGATTCATTCTATGGCCTGTCGGCTGCTGATCCGAGAGAGAGAGCTTATGCAGCACAGGAGATGATACGATCCTGTCTCATTGGACCAAATGCCAACATAACCGACGCTGCCTATGCATTCAAGCGACTACTCAATGGCTTGTGCTCTGGACGAGCAGCTGCCAGGCAAGGGAACGCATCGGCACTTGCGTCATTTCTCAAGGTGGCACAGGCACAAGAGGGAAAGTTGAACGAGTTACAGAGGGAGTTGTTGAGAGAAGGCGAGGAAACACTTCCTGTCCTCGCATTCGTTCGCCAGCGTTTGTTGTCAGCGACCGACCCTGGGGAGGTGCAGGGGCGAAGGAAGGGGTCGGAGGAGCGGGACTACAAGTTCGGCAGACTTTTCGGTATACTTGGGATCGCGCGAAGCGGTATCCTTTGTCCAACTGGGTCAAATAGATTCAGCCGTGAGGAGATTCTGCAAGTGACGTCGGCTTTCGTCAGAGACCTCTCCGATTTGTACGGGTATAAGAAGTGGATGAGAGAGCCCTCGGCTCATGCTGTAGTGACGCTTATCAACGGCTTCTATGATCTCTGTCCTAAGGAACAAGATGCAGTGACCATCATTGATGACCTGGTTGAGAATACGATTGTTCCATCGCTGTTGCTTAAGGGTGATCGCACTTCCGATGATTCCGGAATCGTGTCATTCTCGGCTGAACAAATCGCTTTGGCACTTGTCATCCAGTCGCAGTCTTCTCTTCATTCAAGGCCATTGCCGCAACCACTAAATCAACCTGTGTTGTCGATGGAGACACTCCGCCACGTTTCAGAAGCACTCAGTGATACCAGCTCGGTGACGCAGCCACGCACACACCTCGTCTGGGATGCACTGTGTTTCTATGTTTCTCAGCCGTCTGAAGGGAAAGAGTCAGCAAAGGTTAAGATCAGAGCTGCACGAACAACATGTCCCGTAAACGAAGAAAGTGTTCAGTCACTTATCGAAGGCATTATGGAGCACGTTGTGCTGGAACGTCTTCTGAAAGTGACGCCAGACACGGATGAATCCACGGTCACCGGGAAAGCTACACACGAAAGAAGATCACTTGCTCTTTGCCTTGTTAGAAACTTTTGTGGTGCAGAATTTATGTCTTCAATTACAGGGCGAACTCGGCTGCTTTTGGGGCATCAGGTGATTGAGGAAGTTGTAATGGTTCCAGGCGTGGTCAAAGAGGTATTCATCAGAACTGTTTGTTCTGGTTCATCTGGACACGGCCGTGTACATCTTCTACAGCCACTTGGTCTGCAAGTGTTGGAAGCAATTATTTCATCGGTGGTTGATGACGTAGAAATGGCTTGGCGTGAACTGAGCACTGCTGATCTTAGACTCTCCTTGATTCGTCCGTTGATTGGATGCGACCCTCGTTTCGACTCAAAGAGCAAGACACCAACCATTCGTCGTTTGCTTGATATTCAGTCGTCAGATAAAAGCGAGTGCCGAAAACTCTGGAAATCATACGTTGATTTTCTAAAGCGCCGGGTGTGTGCGGTCTCGAGTGAAGAAATAAAAGGGACTGACAATGACAGAATCTCTGTCTACGATGCTCAGGGATACGTCGACCTTCTTTTCAATTTCGCAAAGTTTCTCGAGTTGAATCGAAATGCTGAAGTCGACGACGACAGGCGCGAAGTTGAGAATGATATTCACTATTTTTTGATGGCTTTATCGTTTTTTAATTGCAAAGTTGTGGCCTCTGAAAAAAGTCAAAAGGGGAAGAAATCAAAGAAGAAAAAGCCTGAACATCCCAATCAAGCCATACAATCTGCTGCATATATTCAGTCAGCTAGATCGGAGACTCAATCCTCCGAGATTCCATTTTCCTTGCGGGCGGTTGGTTCAGCAAGATTTTTCTCTTTGCTAGCTGACGATATTATTACAGAGACACGAAATTCTGCTGACAAAGGTTCGGTGGCTCTGTCGCGTTTATCGGGCATTATTCGTGGGTGGGAAGATCTCGAGGCCGCTGGTGCGGTTTCGTATGGCCCGTCCTCTGATGAAATTAAAGTCGCGGATGATGAAGAATCTGAATCGCTCGGTAGTATCGTGTCAAGACTTTGCAAGGACGCCGATGGTGGAGGAGCCGAAGGTAACGAACAAATCAATAACGCCCGAATCAAATGGAAACGGAGCATCGCGGTTCTTGTAGCGACGCTGTACATTCACCTCCTTGGCTGCGGGAGTTCAGACGGCCTCGATGAAGAAGATCCATCCATTGATGACGAGGCGGACGCTGATGACATTAGGGTCTTCGTAGCAGATGCCACAGAAATTTTGGAGCTGTTTGAAAAGCCGCGTGCGGGCGAGGACCCTCTTGCTGCCCTGTCTGAGCTATGCGTCAATATATTGTCGTCGTCGATTGCAGAAGGGAACCAGGTAAAGGGAGGTTCCCCTAAGTTGCTCCGAGAAGTTGTTAAACAAGTCTGGGTCACGGGTTTGAGTCTCTCAGCACTTCTTATGAAGTGTCCAGATCCAAACACTAAGTTCGTAGACATACTGCTGGAATCAATCGGCGCCGGGGACACTGATGCCATGGAAGATGGATTCGACGACGAAGAGGATGAAGATTCTCGTAGTGGGACTAACAGCGAATCATCCATGCCAGACAGTGCTTCGATTGATGATGCCTCATCTGATAATGCCGCGGACGTTACTGGCGAAAACGAAGTCGACAATGACGAAGTCGAATTAGACCCGGATCGATTGCAGTCTTTTTTGGAAGAAGACACCGACGAAGACGTCGACGAAAATCAGCTTGAACACCACGCCGGAGCAGACCAAGCATTAGCTAAGCTTCTGAAGATAAAACAGGAGGCAAGGAAGGCAGGGCAACTCGCTCGGGAGCGCGTCGACATTGCACAAAGACTTCGGTGCACCGTCCTTGTTGAGCTTCTTCTTATCGGGAAGCCTGATGGTTGGGGCTCACTCCTAACTGCCAACAAAGCTCTTGGCATGTTCGTTCCGATGCTACGTTGTAGAAAAGAGCTAGAGAGAGCGGTTTCCCGAGCGGCGGAACGCCCGAATGAAGTCGGTCTTGGCGATAAACGCGCTCTTCTTGACCGCTTGTCCTCTCTGTTGAACACAAAAGTCATCAAGGTGAAGTGTTCTGGCCGAGCTTGGGACAGCTCTATTAACATTGAAGACTTTTGCACAGATATTTCGTCACGAATTCTGGTCGAACTAAGAGGAAACGGAAGCAAGGATTACAAATCGACCTGTAGCCTGGCCTTGGCCGCTGTGGTTCGTGCTCCCGCTGACGCAACAACCCAAGTTCGGGTTGCAAAAGTTTATGAGACGGTGACTTCAGAATGGGCGACCAAACGTACAACGCGCCTTGATACTAACGTTCTCCAGGATTTCGTTAATCACAGTCCAGTGCTGGCCCAAGCTGTTCTACCTCATGCTGTGGCGTCGGCGGCGTCGGAGGCCCGTTCTTCCTATTTGAAGTCTGAGGCGCTTCGTCTCTTGTCAGTTCTGTTCAGTCGAAAGTTGAACTGCGCGGCGTCAGAACTAGAGAGTATGGCAAAAACGAGCGTCGATGGTGCACTTGGACCGACTTTGCTTGCATTTCGGGCATGTCTCAATGACCCGTCCATGAGGAAGGCAAAGAGGGCGCGAGAAGTTATCAAATCTTTAGAGAAGGTTTTGACGTACCTGTTAACAGCCAGATCCGTCACTTCAGAGGATCGGGAGGCGGCCAAGCAGCTCGACGTTGCCTTAAATGAAATGATGGAGCAAAGTGACAGTCAGGCTGTCGTGGGTGGGTGTGAAAAGGTGCTGAAGCAAGTACACGAAGTTATTTCTGGGCGATCAGTCCAACGACAAGGTTCCACATCAGCTGACAAGACCTATGATGAAGAGGATAGGTCAAACGAGCCTTCTACATCGAAGAAAAAGAAAAAGAAGAAAACAAAGAAGAAAAAACGGTGAAGTGATCCAAGGAAATCCGGTCTTACATGTCATTTCTACGGTTCAATATTAGTAACACGTCGTCCAGTGTAAGCCATACGAAGCCTTTGGCCTGAATCATACTCATGGCCTCTTCGTACAGTCGTCCATCGGAAGCAAAGACGTCTTCTGTCAATGGTCCCGGTTGTCCCGCCAAACCACATAAAGCATTCCCGATTCCCGCAAGGGTTGTGTTATCCATGCTCATTATTTTCGCCACATCCAAGAGCCTTAAAACGTCAGGTGGTAATCTGTCCGTGACACCGAATACTGCCTCAACGTCCTGCGCGAAAAGCGTGGAACCTGTGTACAAGAGCTCCGGCGTCATACCATTCCAGTTCAATGCGATTTCCAAAAACTTATCGCCGACCAATGATAGAATACGATTTCTTAGTAGTGATGGAGCAAAGTCTGCCAACTCGTGTGCGTCAAATTCATCCGCATATGTAGAATATTGTTCGTTTTGAAATTGTTTGTCATCGTATCCTTCACAAACGAGCAATATTCGCTTGAGAATATGGATAGAGTCCCTCAAATCTAAGGATGGCGCACCATGTCTACTACTGGTGTCCATGTCATTGACGTTGCATTCTTGCATGAGTAGACTTGGGCATCGCATCAAATAGCCGGCAAACTTAGCCTGTTCCATGATCTTTCGTTCGAATAAGACACCCGCAAACTCCTCCAGAAGTACAGTTTCTAGATTCTCCAGAGACTTGCCAAACCGACCGACCTGCTGACTTACTTCCAGACCTTCGTCCCCTCTACTTGGAATATCCTGCGGCGACAGGAGCGTCATGGTTGCCATGTGGGTTCCGTTCAAGAGTTTAATCCACTCATCTAGTACCGTTTCTAGGTTTGCCATGCTCGCCCGATCACGGGAAGACACCCGCCGTTGCAGATCAATCGCCGATTCATGGACCGCATCGACGAATTGCATACAGAGCGGAGCAGCGACAGCGTTCCAGTACGGACCAGAGAAGGTAAACAGAGATGCCTTTGTTCTAATCGACTTGATCAAAGCACAGAAGAGTTCAGCCCGCGGAGACACTCGGTAGACAAGTGGTGCTGGAACCGTTAAATCACGGAATAGAGCAGCGAATACTGCCTCTCGTTCGCGCTTCAACCACCACTGCAACAGGTCATCGTCACCTGCAACAAAGACATCCATGAGACTAATGACGGATCGATGTTGAACTGGAGGTAATTGCTCTTGGAAAAAGTCATCTAGGAGCAACAATTGACCAACGGCATCACACAAAAAGAGAGGATTGGAGTCTGGACCAGCAATCTTCGGATGTCGAAAGAAATTTCGCTCCCCCAAAACCCACTGAATCAGCCGGATCACTTCGTTGATGACGTGCAGTGGCAATGGCGCAAGAGTTGTCACCTGGGCCTGGGCTGTTGTATCTGCCGCTGTTTTGACGTCTCTGGTCATCCACAACGACGGCGGCACAGTACAAGAGAGAGCCGTGATCACATCCCACGGTCCTTTACTAAAAATTTGCTTACGAAGATATCCAAACAGCCACTCTGGCAATCGATCAATGCGTGAGGACTGTGGACGACTTTCGTCTTTTTCAAGGAAATGAAATCTGACTCGTTCCACAAAAGGACGACAAAGTTCCGTGACCACATCGTCAAAGGGTGAGGCTGGTAGCACAGGACTTGCGAAGGTAGAACTACGAGCACGTAGTAGTTGCGTTATTTCCTGGCATTGTATCGGAAGCTGGACTAGCCAATGGCATGCTGTGACAAGATCTTGAAGGTACCTGGGCCTTGTCGGTTTTTGACCCAGCGCTTCTTTCATTCCCAAACAAGAACTTGGATCAGGGTAATTTGCACCACGTAGCGACTTCTGCAGAGCCACAATCAAGTTGGTCCGCAGATAGGTGAAGAGTGCAACGTACTCATGCTCGTACAGTTCGATTACCGTTCTAGTCGTTGTGGAGGCTTGCGAAACATGGCGAAGAAGAATTCCTCCAAGAGCCCAAGCGTGTCGGCATTCTCTGAAAAGCTCTTCCTGGTCACTTTTCTCGTTCAGCAACTCTTCCGTCGATTCCTCCTCTTCGAATCGGCGAGTCCATTCTGCCACTTGCTGTGCCAGTACAAGATCGTCCGCTGTCCGTTGGAGCTGAGCGAGTCGTTCTGCCGGTGTTTGCGAGGTACTCGTTTGATGGATCCCGCCGCCGTCATTTTCACTGGCATCACACGCAAGCTGCTGGCGTTCTGTTTCTTCGAGCTTTTGTTCCAAGGCTGAGATCTGTGCCTGGAGCGATTGCGAGGTCACTTCCCGTGACATCTTCGAAGTCGTTTCTTTCAACCCTCTCCTCGTAGAGGTAGTTCGCTATGAGATGATTGTTTAACGGTATTTACGTACCCTATACGATACCTCGTCTTACTATCAAGGGCAACCAGTGTGGCTGCTGTCTCTCAAGAACCAGATCGAATATATGGCAGCGAAGGCTCGAGGCTGTGCCATGGTCGATCGTCGAATGTCCATTTAGATTTGCAGAAACGAATTTCGAATGGGTGCCACTTATATTTATATAGTAAAATTGTAATATCCAACCAAAAGAGCAATAGTGGGGGCAAATTTGTAGGGAAGTACACGAAATTGCTAGCTTTAACTCTAACGGATACCTCACGATATTTTCAGGTGCGCCGAAGGTTCAGCAAAGATCACTTAGCATCATCTGTAATGACAAACCTTTCTGCACTTTGGCAACCACCATGATGGCCAGAAGGAGGCCCAACAACAAGGCAGAGATCCTGAAAGGAGCCACCTCTGATCAACGAGAGTCTATCCAATTCTTTCGGCCACAGCATATCCCCCTGGAGCTCCATGAATTGTTGGAACGAGAAGATTTGACTGATGAAGACATTGTTCGTTACCTCACAGAGGGCACCTTGGAACGTTCCTCTGGTTCTGGATTGGAACCTGGCAGTCAAAGTGATCGTGAGGTTCAGCAACAGTCTGAACATGATCCCTACCTACTGCAAGTCGAGGCCTATCGAGCGAGACGAATAAAAATTCACGAACTCGTGGGAAAGCTGCGGACGGGAGGTGCACGCATCGATGAAGACGGTCGTTTAATCGACGTCGACACGGAAACCAACGGGGCACCAGCCAGGCAACCGCAGCAGCCACAACCGGCACAACCACAAGACGATGGTGACCAACCTCTTCTACCACTCTTGCCGATAGACAACAACGACGAAGAGGAACGTCGATGGCTGGAACAAGAAGAACGAGACGCGGCTGCATCCATAAAGCGAGCGGTGGAACGGTATCGTGACAGTGGTGTGCCTTTTGAACGGCTCAAATTAGTGAAGGTACAGAGACATCACCAGGCGGGGGCAGGGGCTAACAATGCGAATCATCCGAACTTTACCTTTCGTCGTATCTGTTTTGCAGTGTTGGCCATTGTGACGGCTTTTGTCAGCATTATGCTGCAAACCTCTCCGCTATGGGAGAACTACGACGAGACACAACCAGAGGGCATCGACAAAATTATGTATCAATTGCTGCATGTTCGACTTTTGTCCGAACATGATCCCGAACTATGCCCCAACCTTGACAGGACCCGGCAGAAGGGAGGACTGAATCGTTTTGTTTCGAAGCTAACCTCCTTGGTGAGATGGCAATCTCGTCCAGGGAACACTGACTGCTCGGACGGAGTTTTGCACATTCCACCTACATTTCAGAATGTGAACATTGACAAATCATGGTTCTTCCCTTGTAAACCAATACCACGAACCGCCGAGGCTTTGCCGTCGCATCCATCGTCTTGTTATCCGGGAACCTTATCGGACGACGAAAACAACGTGTGTAAGGACGACGAGACTACCCCTGACCGTCCAAATGGACGCTGCTTCCGGGGTATTCACGATGATTTCATGACAAAAAAGGAGATAGCCGACGCCCTGCGCATGGGATCGACTCTTATTTCCATGGGTGGAGATCACATGGACATTCATTACGACGTTACCTTTCTCGAAGCCAAACTCCCCAGCTTGGTGAAGAAGGTCAGGGCTTTACTGAGAGATACATATCATATTCCTGCTAGTCAGGATCTAAACCTTCAGCCTGTCGCATACCGTGTGAATGCTGTCGGACCAATGGATGGCGAAGGGGTACCGATGTATGGGCTGGCCGCTGCCAGCCACCCATTGTTGCGATTGTTGAATCGGACTCGATACCTACGCTGGATGCATGAATCCTTGAGGCACAACGAAGTAGTAGCACAGTATTATTCATCACTTCCGTGGCCCTTTCGGGTGGGCTTGTCTTCAGCCAGGCGAGACACATGCAACCTGATGGCAGATATGGCAGCCGATCCGCGCTTCGCTGTCCTAACCAGTTTGGCCTTGAATGATGGTGCAGGAGAAGAGTTTCGGGGAGGCGTCTCCCTTTTTGTTGATGATGCTGAAGATGATAAAGCGTTCTCTTCGAGACACAAATCACGGAAGATTCGGCGTGGTTTGACCATTGACGGGTCTGCAGGCAGACTTGTCGTCTCTACTGGCGGGCTCGAGAACCGCCGATGCCGCCTTCCCATGCGAGCGGGGATTCGAGCCACATTGCAAATATGGTGGAACTGTTGAGTATTCGTGCGTTTGAATATATAATAGCAACATTAGTCTAACTTCTATTCCCCGTCTGTTTCAAGTTCATCATTGCTGAAAGGCGATTGTTCCGAGCTATCGGAGGTCTCCGCAGAAACACTGTCAGGCTTCTCCATGTATCGACGCACGGCGGGTTCGTTCTCCTCCAGCTCTCGAAGTGCTTCACTGACACCTTGTTCAGCTTTGTCCGCGTTATAAAAGCTCAAGACAGCCCAATGCCTAGTCTCAAGGTTTGAGAGATCATCCTGAGCTCGTTGCAGTTTTGTCTTTGCGAGTCGTAGTGCTCGCGCAGCATCGTCTACTTTGCGATCAATTTTACGCAGTCGATTCTGAATCTTCGACACTTCCATGCGACTTCGGCGAAGTCGCTTTCTTTCGA
>Ga0222719_10003235_pt1 | contig 14556 bp, 16 predicted proteins | sample C33_34DmetaG_FD_165039 | JGI IMG/M metagenome (GOLD analysis project Ga0222719, IMG submission 165039) | Estuarine water microbial communities from San Francisco Bay, California, United States - C33_34D | ecosystem: Environmental > Aquatic > Marine > Unclassified | place: USA: California...
GAAAGTAAATGGCTAAAGGAAAAAATGTACAGGCTGAATGCGATATTTGTGGGTTTGCTTATCCACGTAGTAGACTACGCAAGAATAGCTTTAACCTATGGGTCTGTCCCTCCGATTGGGATGGCAGCTACGACAGAGTTAACCATGCGCAAAACAAAGTACCTAACCTCAGAGACAACAGCCAGTATGTAATGAACGCAAGGCCAGACCCAAACATTGACAGAGGCATCACTTGGGATAAGGCTACACAAAGATATACCACAATATACCAGTGGGAGTTGGTAGAGATAAGTTGGAATAATGTATAATGACTGATTTAACTGGCAAGCTAATTGCTAACACATATAAAGATATTCTTACGGTAAATACCAGCACCACTAACTCTGGGCTAGATAACAACCTACGTAAAGTACAAGATGGTGCAGGAAATAGCTCATCTTTAAAACTTTCACAGACTGCTGCTGCCTTTACTGGTAACGTAAGTGTCAACGGCAACATGACCGTTCAAGGCACGTTTCAACCTAATACTATCAATACCTCGCAACTTGATGCAGTAAACATCAGTGCCACTAATATTACAACAGATACACTGACAGCTAATAATCTTACGTTTCAAGATGTAAGTGTAAGCAGTCTGCGTACTGGTAATCTATACGCTGCTAATATTAGTGCAGGTACAATTAGTGCTACTAATATTAATACTACAAACATTACAGTAAACGGTGACGGTGTAGCCACTAGCAGTGCCTTAGCTTCTGTAGAAGCAATCATTTCAAGTAACATTGTATTTGTTCTTAATGCTCAAGCATCAGTGCTAACTGTATTAGCAGGACTAGCTGCAACAGACACACAACTACAAAACAATATTAATTCAGTATCTACTACAGTATCTGCAGTTAATGTTCAAGTAGGAATCAACGCCAATCAAATAAATACACTAAGCACTTCTATTGCTGCTAATGCTTCAGCTATTGCTGTTAACTCAGCAGCTATTACTTCTATCAATAGCTTTATATCTGCTGGTGCTTTTGCTAGTGCAGGTACATCAGCTACATTAGAAACTAGGATTGCAGCTGTAAGCAGCACGATGGCTACTAGTATTAATAATAGTAATACAGCTATTACTAATCTATCAGCTACTCTTGAGTCTCGTATTGCCTCTACCTCATCGACTTTGGAAAGTCATATTAACACGGTTTCAGCTACCTTGTCAAGTACTAATGTTGCATTACAGACAAGTATTGCTAATGTTTCCAGCACAATGGCTACAAGCATTGCTAACAGTAACGCAGCCATTACATCTTTGTCTGCTACGATGGCTACGAGTATTTCAAACAGTAACGCAGCCATAACATCAGTTAATAATAGAGTAACTACTTTAAGCTCAACCCTAGCTACTAGTATTTCAAATAGCAACTCAGCTATAACATCAGTTAATAATAGAGTAACAAGTTTAAGCTCTACTATGGCTACTAGTATTGCAAATAGCAACTCAGCTATTGCTGCACTATCAGCAACAATGGCAACAAGTATTAATAATAGTAACTCAACTATTACATCAGTAAACAATAGAGTAACAACTTTAAGTTCAACCTTAGCTACTAGTATTGCAAACAGTAACTCAGCTATTACAGCTTTATCTGCTACAATGGCTACGTCTATTAATAACAGCAATACTGCTATTGCGGCGAATACTTCATTAATCACCGCACTCTCATCAACACTAGAGTCTAGGATTGCCACAGTAAGTTCTACAATGGCAGCAAGCATTGCTTCGGTATCAAGTACCCTAAATACACGTATTGCCTCTGTGTCGTCTACTATGGCTACTTCTATAGCTAATGTACGAGCATTGGTAACTGGCGTTAATGCCTCAGCTATTACAATTCTTCAGACATCCGTAGCTGCTAACTCTTCAGCTATTGCACTTCTTCAGACATCCGTAGCTGCTAACTCTTCAGCTATTACAGTTAACTCAACAAACATCGCAGCTAACACATCAAGCATTGCGGTCAATGCCTCAGCTATTGCAGTTAACACATCAAGCATTGCTGTAGTATCTGCATTGATTCCTACATCATTGACAGAGCTAGGGATTACTGATGGCACGGCAGGTCAGGTTTTACAAACAGATGGCAACAGTGTATTTACTTTTGTTTCAGCAGCTGCTGGAGGCGCTAACATAGCAGCAGGAACCAATATTGCTTTAACTCAAAATGGTGTTACTGTTACCGAAACAACAACAAGTGCTACTATTAATGTAGTGGGCGTAGCAAGCGCAGGGACTTCAGCTTCTCTCCAATCTCGTATTAATACAGTATCTGCAACCATGGCGACAAGCATTGCCAATTATCTTCGTTTATCTGGTGGGACTTTAACAGGTGCGTTAACTCTTAATGCAAACCCAACTTTAGATTTACAGGCTGCTACTAAACAGTACGTAGACAATCTTACTGCAACAGGCATTCACTTTCACGAATCTGTTCGTGTAGAAAATCCTGGCGCACTGACTGTTACATATAATAATGGCACTGCAGGTGTGGGCGCTACGCTTACTAATGCAGGCACACAAGCAGCCCTTGTTATTGATGGAATTACTATGGTTGTTGATGACCGTGTTCTTATTTATGAGCAAGCTGATGCGACACAAAATGGTGTATATGTAGTTACTAATGTAGGCTCTGCATCTACTAATTGGGTACTGACTCGTTCTTCTGATACTAATACATCTGGAGATTCTGATGCTAATTCATTGGATGAAGGTTCTTATTTCTTTGTAGAAGAAGGCAATACGGGTGCAGGTGAATCATATATCTGCAACACTCCTGGAACAATTACATTTGGTACTACTGAAATTACTTTTGTACAGTTTAGTTCTTCAATTAGTTACACAGCAGGCACAGGTATTAACATTAATGAAAGCCGTGTTATTTCTACATCAGGTGTAGCTACGGCAGCACAGTTAGCTACTCTTAGTGCAACCATGGCTACAAGCATTGCTAATAGAACTGCGGCAATTACATCAGTTAATACACGAATAAATTCAGTTTCTGTTCTTGCGGAAACAAAAGCAAGTGCTGCAACGTCTGCTAATTTACAAACTAGAATTAATGCGGTATCTGTATTGGCAGAAACTAAAGCAAGCGCAGCAACTTCAGCTAATCTACAGACAAGAATTAATACATTGTCTGCTACTATGGCAACATCTATTAACAACAGCAACTCTGCTATAGCAACATTAAGTGCTACAATGGCTACGAGTATTAATAATAGAACCGCTGCAATTACATCTGTTAATAATAGAGTAACAACTTTAAGTACTACAATGGCTACAAGTATTAATAATAGAACCTTAGCTATTACATCTGTAAATACTAGAATTAATGCGGTGTCTGTCTTAACCAAAACAAACAAAGATGCTATTACTTCTATCAATGCTATAGCATATGCAAGTGTAGCAACTTCTGCTACATTAGAAACTAGAATTAATACAGTATCCATTCTTACAAAGACAAACAAGGATTCTATTACTTCTATAAATGCTATAGCATATGCAAGTGTAGGAACTTCTGCTGCATTAGAAACTAGAATTGGTATAGTTTCTGTATTAGCTGAAACTAAAGTTTCCAAGTCTGGTGACACAATGACTGGCGACTTAACGATACAAAAAACTTCGTCTAAAATTCTGTTGGGAACTGGCAACAATGGGGGACCACACGGTTTAGATTTTTATGATAGTGACAATACCCTTGCAATGGGTTTATATTATAGAACAGGACCAGATACTATTACTTTTGAGCAAGGTGGGGCGAATGCAAAACTAACATTAGATACATCAGGTAACTTAAACCTTGCAGGTACGGTTTGTGCTACTTTTTTTTATGGTGACGGTAGTAACCTTACAGGTATTAACGCAGGAGCAAGTGTAGGAACTTCTGCTACACTAGAAACTAGAATTGCGGCGGTGTCTGCTACGATGGCAACCAGCATTGCAAATGTTTCTTCTGCTTTGGGAAGCCGCATAACAACTTTAAGCGCTACAATGGCTACAAGTATTGCTAATGTTTCTGCTACACTTGAAGCAAGAATTAACGCTGTATCTGCTGCTATTCCTGCCACAGAAATAAATAATTTTTACTACACTGCGACTACATCACAAACAACATTTAGCGGTGCAGACAGTGAAGGAAATACTTTATCATATACCCCAGGATTAATATTGGTTACTTTAAATGGTCTTGTACTTGATGGAGTAGCGGATTATACAGCAACAACAGGAAGCTCTATTGTTTTAACTGCGCCGTCTACTTTAAATGACGAACTAAACGTAGTTGCATTTGAAGGTGTTGTTCCGTCTGGTGCGCTTCCTACTGCTGGAGGAACTATTACTGGAAACCTAACTGTTAATGGCACCGTCACAGCAACAGCTTTCTCTGGTGACGGTTCAGCGTTAACTAATTTGCCAAGTGAGGGCGCAGGTACTCTTAAGGCGTGGGTTAACTTTAATGGCACTGGTACTGTTGCTATTAATGCTAGTGGAAATGTGACGAGTATTATTGACAACGATACTGGTAATTACACAGTGAACTTTACGACTGCGCTGACGGATGCTAATTACTCGCCACAGGTGTTTGTTGAAGATGCAAACTCAAGTAATGATACAAATGCACTACGTTACCCAGCCGATACCATGACTACATCCGCTTTTGAGTTTCGTACACAAAACGGCGGCACACGGTTAGATTCAAGTATGGTAGCTGTAGCGATATTTCGATAGGAGATAATTAAATGACAGAACAACGAATTATTTATCAAACAGACGATGGCGGTGTTGCCGTGATTATTCCCACAGCGGAAGCCTTGACCGAACATACCATTGAAGAGATTGCAGTTAAAGATGTACCAAGTGGTAAATCTTACAAGATTGTAGCCGACACTGACATCCCAACAGACCGTACATTTCGTAATGCGTGGGAAGTAGATGTGGCTACTTTAACTGATGGTGTTGGCGGTGAATACAATGTGTTTATCACTGACCCACAGCATCCAGACTATGTTTATCCGCTTGAAGGTGAGGTAGCAGAATGATTACTGTAAACATTAACAAAGCTAAAGGCATTACTAAAGACCGTCTACGAGTTGAGCGTAAGCCATTGCTAGAAGCTCAAGATGTAGCGTTTCAACGGGCTTTAGAGTTAGGTGCAGATACCACAGCAATCGTGGCTGAGAAGCAGCGTTTGCGTGACATTACTAATCAAGTAGACAACATGACAACTATTGAAGAACTTAAAACCGCAACAGTGGAGAACTAATAAGTTTCCTTTTGAGGTTACTTTTTCAACACCGCCTGTATTTTTATCCATAACCTAAAGAGGTATTAAACTAATGACTAAGACAAGAGAAATATCTGACATCCTTACTGGCGTAGCCTTTACTGGTGATGTTACTTTTGGCGACAACAACAAAGCCATCTTTGGTGCTGGGTCTGACCTACAGATTTATCACGATGGGTCGAACAGTTACATTGATGAGTCAGGTTCTGGTAGTTTAATTGTCGAAGCGGTCAATCTCTATTTTAGAAAAACTGATGGTGAAAACTATATCAGAGCTATAGCAGACCAAGAAGTTACACTATATTACAACAACTCAGCTAAACTCGCCACTACCTCCACAGGCATTGAGGTAACTGGCAATGTAGTGTCCGAAGTCGCAATCAATACACAGACTGGTACAACCTACACAACGGTCCTTACCGACCAGTCTAAATTAGTTACGCTTAACAACGCCTCTGCTATTACCCTCACTATACCCGCTAATTCATCTGTAGCTTATCCTGTCGGCACGAAGATTGACTTTGCTCAGCTAGGAGCAGGGCAAGTAACTTTTGCTGGTGCTGGTGGTGTTACAGTAAACGGCACACCAACACTAAAACTGCGTGACCGTTATTCAGCAGCAACGTGTATTAAAATCGCAACTGATACTTGGTTATTGGTTGGTGACTTAGCGGAATCTTAAAATGTCAACGCTTGGTATTATAGCCTCGTCACATAAATTTGAAGCAGGTAGAGTTACAATTAACTTAACTATTGCCGCAGATACACTTAATTATAATATTCAAACCGAAAGAGGCGGCACATATGATGCTGGAAATACAGACGTAACTCTTACAATTAACTCTGGTGTTACTGTTGGTTCTACTGCTACTTTTACCCCTGCTTTAAACACTGGCTCTACTTGGACGACTGGAGATACTATTACTATTATTAACAATGGAACTATTAAGGGTCTTGGTGGCACTGGTGGCGGTGGCGGCGATTCTTTTTATGATAGAAATGACGTTAATAATAATACTTCTGATAATGGTGCTAATGGTAGCGTAGGTGGCCGTGCTTTCCGTGCGCAGTTTGATTGTACCTTTACTAACAACGGTTCCGTTTATGGTGGCGGCGGTGGTGGCGGTGGCGGCGGTGGCTGGACTGGTCTTGTTGGCACTAAGACAGTAACACCAACTGCTTCTGGCGGCGGTGGTGGTGGAGGCGGTGCTGGTGTTAATGCAGGAACTGCTGGTGCTGGTGGCGTTGCAACGCAAAGTGGCACTGGTACAACACTTAATAACGGCACTTCTGGGTCTGCTGGTACGGCGACAGCTGGGGGTGTAGGAGGCGCTAGTGGCGGTAATGACGGTGCTGGTGGTGCTGGTGGTGCTGGTGGCGGTCTTGGCTCAAGTGGTGTTGCTGGCTCTGCAACAGCTGAGAGTGCCACTAGTTTTTCTAATGCTGATGGCGGTACTGGTGGTTTATCTGGTCACTATCAATTTGGTGCATCTTTTATTAACGGTGGCGCTGGCATTGGTGGAACAGTAGGTGGTAGAAGTACAGGTTGACATAAATAACAAAAAAGGTTATAATAGTAAAATGAATTATAAAATACACGTATCAGGTTATATTGAAAGCACTCAACAGTTGCTTGTTTCTTTTTCTTGTGATGACACAAAGCATGAGGCTAAAGATTATCAGTCGTTAGCTTTTGATATTGTTCCTTATGGTGACATGAGTGTCTCAGATATTCTAAAAGAAATTGCTAAGCAAGCCCCAACGCTTTGTCAAGACATTGTTATGTATGAAAAGGTTACAGACAATAACGAGAAGTCAGAAGAGTTTAGGTCTTTAGTTGGACAAGAGTTTACCTATCAACATAAAGATTTATTTGTTGTAGACGAGGCAGACCGTTTAAGAAACTCAGCACCAGAAGCTACGGAAAGCGAAACAATTTAATGACGGTAAAGACCAACATAGTTTTCAGCATAAATGAAAATACTGACAACAAGCTGTTGGTGTCTGGTGCTTTTGATATGAAGGAAGGTGATTTTATTGGTCGTGACACAATGTATGAAATGCCCCACAATGGTGGTGAAGTTGTATATCACCCAACAATTTCTGGATTAATCAGGGGTGGCGAAAACCATTTAATGACTAAAGGAAGAATACGTCTTGTTTATACATTAGACGATAGCGTTACTATTGAAGATAGACAAAATTATATTGATTACATTACAGCAGACCAACCAAACGTAAGAGCCATACACGAACCTGTGTCTAATTCGATACATGTGTTTTATAATATATCTTATACTCAAGATTCGTTTAGAGAACTACCAGCTAAGTATGCTCCAGTGTCGCCAAAGAATCATACAACCTTTAGTGAAGGAAGTAACCTCCTTTGTTTTATTCGTATTGATGACGAACCTGAAGCATGGACTGTAGAGTACAGAGACATTACTGATACCGCTACGATTAACAAACAAGGAGGATTATGTTATGTCATATTTAGTACCGCTGTGTCTGTTAATGGGAATCTTTTGGTTCCTGCTAAAGCATACAAAGTAACTTCAGATACTCTTGATGTTACTGTATCTGAGAATACAAAAGTTGTGAGGATGTATCGTGATTAACTTTATTAAAGCATTGTATCACTGGTCAAGAATACGTAAGGACGAGCCAGTCAATAGACCTAAAAGAATTTTTAAGATACTAAATTTATTTGGAACTAAACGATATAGAAAAACACGTGATAGGTTTCTTTCCAATCCAGATACTGCTGCTCTATTAGAAAGAGATAAAACTTTATCAGTATTATTATCTGATTACAAAAAGTTTAAGAGGTATAAAAAGGGAACGCTTGGTAAAGAGATTTATGAGTTTATGCAGGCAGAAGAAATTGATTATGCTAAATCAGTAGCAGACTTCGGTGGATTTACTGATGGATATGACGCACGTGAAAGGGACATGCATGATATTATCCACGTTGTTTTTGGCTATAGTCGCTCTCGTTTTGGGGAAGGCGCAACAATAGCTACACACTATTGGCAAGGCAATTCTTTTGGATTAGCCTTTATTGTTTTTGTAGGTCTCGCTAGACAGATGTTAATACAACCATCAGCAGCTAAATTAATGTACACTGCTATTAGAGATGTATACAAAAGGCAAAAGGGAATTAACTTCCATGCCTATCCGTTTGAGGACAATTTAACAAAGGACATCAATATCATAAGGTACGAGCTTAAGATACCAAGCAAAACCCTTGCAATCCAAACAGTTGACAGGTTATCTAAATGGGACTAGTATTGTTTAATTAAACGTTTTGTTGTATAATAAACCAAACATAACACTGGATATAAGGATAATAATAATGGAAGAAACAGATAAACTTATGATGGATGTGGGAGCTTTAGGTATTACGGCTGGAGCTTTGTTTGAAATACTACCTAGCGTTACAGCGATGGCCTCGCTTGTTTGGGTGTGCATCAGAATTTATGAAACAGATACCGTACAGAAATTACTTGGTAAATAGAAGGATTTAAAATGGCATCAACGTATACAACAAATTTAGGTTTAGAAAAACAAGGGGATGGTGAGAATGCTAACACTTGGGGGTTACGTTTAAACCAAAATGTTATTGACCTTGTAGACCAAGCAGTTACTGGTTACTCAGTTATTACTTTAACATCTGGTGTCCAGACAAGCCTAACAATTTCTGACGGGCTGCCGTCTTCTGGAAGAAGCTCAAGCATTGAGTTTGTTGGTTTCATTGATGCAGACACCACAGTTGTTGTGCCAGCTTTAGAAAAAACTTATTTTGTTTTTAATTCAATTACTGGCTCTGGTAATATTTATCTTAAAAATTCAGGTGGGTCTACGCTTACGACAGTAACATCTGTCGGTAAAGGAATGTATGTTGCAACAGACGGCACAAATATTAGAACACTTAGTGAAGTTGATGATGGTCCTATTTTAGCAAATGCCTCTGCAATTTCAGTATTAGATTCTACTACTTACAAAAACAATGTAGAAAATACAGTTAGTGCTGGTACGTTTACATTTTTAGAAGATGTTGTTTTAAGTTTTAATGTAAGTACAAGTTCAAATCCATATGTTACAAAAATGTTTCACGATGGGCTTTTTCAAATCATTGACCTTAACAGTCCTCTTCTAATTAACGATAGCACCAGAACATCAGTGACAAATAGATTTGCATTTGAAGTATCGTCTGGTAGTTTTACAGCTGCTGGTGATGTTACAGCTTTTTCAGATGAAAGATTAAAAAGTAATATTAAAACGCTTGACGGTAGTAAAGTATTTGATATGCGTGGTGTTTCCTTTACTAAGGATAAAAAAGAAAGCTCTGGTGTTATTGCCCAAGAGCTAGAAAAAATTGCTCCAGAGTTGGTTAACAGTACTGGAGAATATAAATCAGTTGCTTATGGTAACATAGTTGGTTACTTAATTGAAGCAGTCAAACAGTTGAAAAAAGAAATTGAAGAATTAAAGGAAAATAAATAATGACGCTTCCGTCATCAGGACCTCTTTCTATAGAAGATATAGCTAATGAGTTTGGTGGGACTGCGCCTCACTCTCTTAGTGAGTATTATCGTGGGGGTGATTTTGTACCAGACTCTTCATTAACTCAATCAATTCCTACTTCTGGTTCAATTAGTATATCTGATTTTTATGATACAACAAACTACACTACTTTAGAAATACTAGGACAAGTTGATTGGCTGCAAGATTCAACTACTAATACTTCTTCTTCTCAATCAGTAACTATTCCAGAAGGCACAAAGTCTGTTATCTTTATGGGTAACATTGGTACAAACTCTGGAAGAGATACCCTACATACTACAGCTACATTAGGGGGAAATGCCTTAACTGAAGTTATATCTATAAATAGTCCTCTTTCTGAATATACTTTTGATTCTGTAATTTATGCTGGTAATACTTCTTTAACAGGAACGCAAACAGCAACATTTAACTACGATGGTGGACAGGCAGTGTATGGTTCTTTTCATATTATTCTTTTTCTTAATAAAGAATTTAATTCTTTTGTAGCTTCTTCATCTGATAGTATAGAAACTAGAACAAATCCTGCAACTCTTTCATTAACAAAGTATGGAGAAGGAATACAGTTAGGAGCAGCGACAGTTAGAGCAACTTTCGATATGACTAATATGCCTACTCTAGTTAGCAACGGTGCTGATGGTGGCTCTACTAGGACCTATCTTTTTGGTTATGGTATTACTTCTGGTACTTACAACGAAGCCAGTGCTTTAAGTACAGCTGCTAGTCAAATGCGAAACGATTTTGGTGAAACTTTTTGTGCTGTAACTTTTGCCCCAACAAAATTTAATGATTAATTTATAGGTAAATAAAATGAGTTCAACTGATGCACGGGTACTAGCGTTAAATTTCCTCCCAGGATTTCACAGAGAATCTACACAGTACTCTGAGGAAGGCAAGTGGTATGACGGCAACCGTGTTCGCTTTCGTGAAGGTAAACCAGAAAATCTAAGAGGTTATGAAAAGTTTTCTGATTCTGCTATTGGTGGGGTTGCTAGAGATATTCTAACATGGACAGACAATCAAACAAGACCTTATATTGGTATTGGCACTAACACACATTTATATACCTATCAAAACCAAACACAATTTGATATTACTCCTGTTGTCTGCGCTGTGTCTGTGTCGGGTAACTTTGAAACTTATACAGACAAAACTCTTGTTAGAGTTAGTGTAAATAATTTTATCACAAGCACTACAGACAGAGTAGAGTTTTCTGGTGTTGCTACCATTGGCGGCAATCTTAATATTAATGGTATCTCTACAGTTGTTAGTATCTCAGGAACAAATAGTTTTTATATTGATGCTGGTGTAACGGCTGCTTCAGCTTCTGCTGACCAAGGTTCTGCTGGTAACATTAGTTTCTTTTTACAAAATCAAGAATCAAATGCTATTCAAGGATTGGGATTTGGTGCTGGTGTTTATAATGCTGGCGTTTCTGTATCAGGCGCAAGAGCTTGGAACGAAGCTGCAACAGAAAGTGCAATTACATTCTTACCTGCTATGTGGCAATTAGATAACTGGGGTGAAGACCTTATGGCTTTACGCAGAGGAGGTCAGCTATACATATCAGACGCTGATGCTTCAACTGTTCCTACACGTGCTGTGCTTATTAGTGCATCACCAACAGCTACAACTTTCTTGGTATCTCCTAATGATAGACATGTTATTTGTTATGGCGCTAGAGAGTTTGCAACAACAGTAGGTGAAGGAATTAATCCAATGCTTGTGCGTTGGTCAGACCAAGAGGACTATACGAATTGGGTTCCAAGTGCTATAACAACTTCTGGTGAAGTAGTGCTTGCAGAAGGCTCAAGAATTATTGGTGCTAATCGTTCACGTAATGCTATTAACATCTGGACAGATAGGGCTATGTATACACAGTCTTTTGTTGGTCCTCCTTTTATCTTTAACTTTACTCAGGTAGGTTCTAACTGCGGTCTTATTGGACAACACGCAGCTGTAGACTTTGATGGCGTGTCTTATTGGATGGGTGATAATAACTTCTATGCTTTTGATGGTAGGGTTCAAGTTCTTCCCTGCACAATTAGAAGACACTTGTTTGATAACTTTAACATGACAAACAAAGAAAAAGTATTTGCTGCAATTAACTCAGAGTTTAAAGAAATTATTTGGCTATACCCTTCATCTGTTAGTTCTGAGCCAGACTCTTATGTATTATATAATGTAGAAGAACGTACATGGGTATATGGTAAACTATTTGAGAATGGTGTTGTAACTGTATTTGCTGATAGAAATGTTTATGACAGCACATTAACCATAGGTAAAACAGCTAGTGATACTCCTACTTATGTATATAGTAATGAGCCAGATGAAATATATACAGGTGATGGACAGCCTTTATCCTCCTTCTTGGAATCAGCTGAGTTTGATTTAGATGAAGGTAAAAGCTTAATGTTTATAGATAGAATTATTCCTGACTATTTCTTTGATGCAGGTGAAACTGTTAAGATGGAAGTAAACATTAAACAATATCCGAACTCTGATATGAAAACAAAAGGTCCATTTACTATTTCACAGAATACAAATAAAGTAGACTTAAGAGCTAGAGGTAGACTTGCTAGTGTAAAAGTTACAGCAACTAACACGGGAACTTGGCGCTGGGGTTCTGTTAAGTTGTTACTACAGCCTGATGGGGAAAGATAATGGCTACATATCCTGGACTTCCTAAGTATACAAAGATTACTACTCTAGATGATTTAGTAAACATATTGAATACTTACACTAACGAACTTACAAGAGAGCTTGACTTGCAAGATAAAAAACAAGAAAGCTCCCCAGCAACAAAGGTATATACAGTAACTACTGTTACAAACATTGGTAGACCATCCGCAGGAGATGTGGCTTATTCTACCAGTTCTGTTAAATTTAGGGGATACACAACAACAGCAACAGGGTGGGTAGATTTTAATTAAGGTCTGGTATATCCACGTAATATATAGTATAATAAAGAAAATCAAAAGGAACATACACTATGGCATATGGACAAAATATGAAAGCACCAATGGCAGGTATTACTGGCCTCGCTGCCCTTAAGGGTAGACAGGGAGATAATACTCTTGTCCATGTTAACCCTATGGAACTTAAAGCTTTAGACAACATGGCTCCTGGTGGCCTTACACGTAATCCATATACAGGATTGCCTGAAGCATTTAAGCTTAAAGACCTTCTTCCTGCTCTTGGTGCTATTGCTGGTGGTGTATTTTTAGCCCCTATGTTAGGTACAATGTTAGGGGCAGCTGGTTCAGCAGCTGTAGGTACAGGTCTTGGCAGCGCAACGGGTACAGCATTAGCAGGTGGTAATAGAGAAGAGATTCTTGGTTCTGGTCTTTTGTCTGGGGCTACAGCAGGCGCTGGTGCTTATCTAAGAGGAGCAGGTGAAGCAGCTGACGCAGTTGGAACAGCCGCAGGAACAACTGGAGAAGCGGCTCCAGGAGCAATTGGAGAAGCGGCTCCAGGAGTAATTCAAGACACTACTCTAAAACAAAGTTTCCCAGCCGCCTCTGCTCCACCAGCTGCAGCACAAAGAGCATTAGAACAGGAAGCAATTCAAAAGGGCATGACTACTGCTGTTGCAGAACCAACAGCCCTTGAAAGAATAGGCGGTCTTAGCGGAGCAGCAACTACAGGCTTAGCTGCAATGGCTCCTATTGGTCCAGAGATGCCAGAAGAATCTGAGTATAAAGGGCCAACACAAAGTGCTATTACAAAAATGGAAGCACGTCCAAACCAAGAACAGTCAGTTGACGAGTTTATTAGGAAAGGTGGTGCAGTACCACAGTTCTTTGACTATAGACTAACTCAACCATACATTGCTGCTGAAGGTGGTCAGTTAGGTGATGCGCCTCGTGGTGAAATGTTTTCTGGTATGGTGAAGGGCAAAGGTGATGGTATGTCAGATGAGGTAGCCTTTGAAGTAGTAGGCGACCCTGAAGTAGATACTGCGATGCTAAGTCCAGATGAATATGTGCTAGACGCACATACAGTCGCAGCACTTGGTAACGGTTCTTCTAATGCTGGTGCGGCTCAGTTAGACGCATTTGTAAAACATTTAAGAGATATAACTCACGAAAGGCAAAAGCAACCAAATCAAATTAATGCAAAAAAGGAGCTAAGTAAACTAGCTTAATGTCTCAAGAATATCATCAGGTACATCCACAAGATGTGCAACATAACTGGGAATTGTTTGCAGCTTTAATTCATAAAGCAATGACAAAATCCCGTCAAGAAGAATACACTTTACAAGGTTGCTATGAAAGATTAGTATATAATCAGTGGCAGTTATTTGTAATATTAAAGAACGAAGAATTAGAATCTATTGTTGTTACTTCTGTTCTTCCTTTTGATTTATGTTGTTATTTAAATGTTATATTTGTTGCAGGGGTTGGTGATAAAAAAGTAGATATAGGCTACATGGACAAATCTTTAAAAGAGATTGCCGTTAGCTTTAAATGTGATAGACTTATAGGCGGCGGTAGAAAAGGTTGGCAGAAAGCTTTAAATAAATTTGGTTGGAAAGACCTTAACTTGGTGGTAAAAGAATTATGATTTTATTTGAAAAGAAAAATAAATATGGCAGCTTTAATGACTTGATGGACGTGTCTATTGAGACTGGAGATAAGTGGCTAGATAAAAAACTTAA
>Ga0222719_10003236_pt1 | contig 14556 bp, 28 predicted proteins | sample C33_34DmetaG_FD_165039 | JGI IMG/M metagenome (GOLD analysis project Ga0222719, IMG submission 165039) | Estuarine water microbial communities from San Francisco Bay, California, United States - C33_34D | ecosystem: Environmental > Aquatic > Marine > Unclassified | place: USA: California...
TGCCTTGGCAGAGATAGCATTAGCTACATCATTACCCACTCTTTTACGCCATTCCATAATAGACTTGTGTGAGAGGAGCTTTAATACGGTTGTAATGGATGGATAGGCGGCACCATCGGGTGTAATATAGAACCGCCTATCATCTTTGTTTTCTGTTTTTAATTCAGTAAACTGAAATGCATCTTTTCTATGCACAAAGGGCTTGGTCGTAGCCAAGTTTGTGTTTTGTGATAATGTATTCTTTAACGAGACCTGATCTGACAATGTCTTCTTCCTCAAATTCTACATGCTCAAAGTTTTTGAGTTTTCTAAGCACATTCATAAATTTATGTAATCCGTTTTTCTCTTCACCTCTGAGATCAGACTGTCTGAAATCACCACTAAAGATTATTTTACAATTTCTTCCAACTCTTGTGATTACAGAATCAAGCTCATGGAAGCTCATATTATTTACTTCGTCAACTACTATAATAGAATCTTCAAATGTGATACCTCTAATAAATGAGGTAGTTTCAAATTCGATAAGTCCTTTTGTTTTGAGTATCTCATATGCGTCGCCTCTACCAAACAAATCTGAAACCACCGTGCTATAAGGAGCTTCATATACTTTACTTTTTTCTTTTGCATTACCAGGTAAGAATCCTATATCTCTTGTTGGTACAACCGATCTAACTATAATCATCTTTCGATGATCTGACATTCCTCCAAGAAGTTCATTTAATGCAAGATAACATGATATAAATGTTTTTCCTGTACCTGAAAGACCATGTAACAATAAATTCTTTCCGTCCTCGTACGCATCAAAAGCTCTTTCTTGGTTATCTGTCAACGGAATAACATTATTCATTCTAAAGTTATTTCCTGATGAAGTCAACGTCTGATGTGGGAATATTCCCTGTCTTCTAAGAGCTTTCTTCTGGCTTTTGTTGAGGCGACCTTTCATGCAGATTCTCCTACCATGTGTTAATAGTTGATTTGGTCAGTCCTCCTGAATGTGCTTTGCTAATTTCTTTTAATCTGTCACGGAATCCATCATCTGGTTTTCCTCTTGTAGCATCCATACGAGAGGGATCAGCAAACTTCGGAGGCTGAAGAACGTGGGTGATGTTGGGATTTTGTTTTAATAAAGATTTCATGTCATTGTATGACATTGTTTCTTCAGTGTATTGATCATTAGTCGAATTATAAAACGTATATATTGGCATACTATTATTTAGTCTTTTCGGTTGCATGATTAGGGAGAATATGTGTGATTTTTCCATCACTATCAAATATTAATCTAATATGATCTTCTTTGCTAAGCATAATGAGTGTCCCTGAGACCCCTTCATCAAAACCAGATCTCCATCCTATCTTATACAGCAAATAGGATGTTACACTCATTATCAGAGCAGCATATAAAAATTCTAAAGTCATGTTAATCCATATATTTTATTATTTGTTCGACATTGTTTTTCTTTAGAGCTCTTGATAATCTCTTTGCTCTATTTTTATTTATTGTTGATGGCTTCAGTTCAACATCATCATATGCATACTTAAAGTTTTTGATCTGATCTTCTTCTTTGAAAGAATTCTTATCTTTTCTTGTTGGCATGATACTTTCTCTATACTAATCCTGGAAATGCTTTTTGAACAACAGATTTTGTAATCTTACTATAATCAGATGGCATCTTTTTATCTTTCATGCCAATAATAACTAATGCATCTCTTGGATGTATAATTTCTAACAACTCAATAAAAAGCATTTCTCTTTTTGTTTGTTTGAGTTTGTCACCATCTCCTCCTTTGCGAAACAACTGCAACTTACGAGATTGTTGATACAAAAATGTTTCTGCATTAACAGGATCACAAGGCTTATACGGAGGGGTTCCAGGAGGTAGGGCAAACTCTACGGTAGGATCAAACATGTAGTTCAACACTTGCCATAGAACCTTGTGCTCGTGCTTCTTTAAAAAAGCAGCCCTTTCTTCTGTTTTAGTGAGTTTATTTGCACCTTCGAGAATTTCAAAGATTCCTAGTTTCATTTGAAGTCACCTATGTGTTCAGTTAGATTTTTAAGTTTATGTTTAATAAAATAGTTGAAGAGTTTAGAACTATCTCTTTTATTGTGCTGATCATTATACTGACGTAACACTTCGTCGCAGATATAATCAGGTATAAATTCTAGATTGACTAGCTGTTCATTTCTGCTCCAGCCTCTCTTCCATTCCTCTGGTATCTCACCAGTACGGATAATTTCATCTACTTTGGTTTTACGGATAGGCTTTTGACGACCACCATTAACAAAGCAAGAATCATCTGATGCTATATTAGGCACACCATCAGAACGATCTCCTTTAATTGTATGCTCTAATACATATTTTTGAGGATCGCTATGTTTAACAAATTTCTTTAGTACTGGATTATACTGATCAACGTTTGACCATTTCTGAAGCTGTACAAAATCCTTGTCTCCTGATAGGATCAAAATACGAGATTGTTTATCTCCATTATCAAGAATACTACCAAAGTTGTTAACAAGGGAAGCAATAATATCATCAGCTTCAGCTTTGTTAACTTGAATGACTCTGTACGGGAAGTACTCTTTGAGCTCATCTCTGACTCTATTAAGTATATCAAAGATAGCATTCCAGTCTAACTCTGATTTCTGTCTTTGAGTTTTACGAGCAGCTTTGTAATAAGGGAAAAGATCTTTGCGCCAATAATTCTTATCATCACAGGCAATAATCATTTCACCATAATCTTTAAACTTGAGTTTGTTTAAACGAATTGAGTTGAGAATCATATGCCTCAACAGACCTTCGTCTAATTCTATATTTGTATGATTGCCAATCTGAGCCATCAAATTTGAAATCATTACTTGATTTAAATCTACTATAATCATTTTACATTCCACTTTACATATTATATAGTAATAATAACACAGATCTGTTAATTAATCAACAGGGTCCTCGTCTTTTTCATCGGTCATTCCATTCCACGAAACACCACGAGAATCAATGACGTCTCCATCCTCATCTATCTCTTCAAGTCTTATTTCACAATCATCTGCAGCGTCTTGCATGGGGTGGTGTATGTCATGTACTCTTAACATAGCTGACTTAACGGTCTCGTGTATCATTACTATATCTTTCATGCTTTTCTCACCATCAAAAATGTATCCAAAAGAACCAGCTTTGTGTATTATGCTTCTAGTAAGATGAGTTGAAACCTCCTCGATATAGGTTTCATAGGCTTCATTAAATCTGTCTTCTAGCTCGAGCTCGGATGTAATCCTATCCTCATTTTGTTGAGCGCGAGGATTTCTTTTTGGAAACTGTATTACGTTTTCTGACATTTCGTCTCCTTGATGGTTCCCCACTACTATTTAGGTTATAGTAATCGTTATGCATCTCTTCAGTCCATTTACCAACATCTGGATACACGACACCTATATCGCGTTTAGGCATGCCTTTCATAGGACCTTCAAAATGATAAGCCATGGCCACGCAGATCATTTTAATCTTCTGGCCTTGTTCCTTACCATAGTAGCTGTCAATCCAATCTCCTGTACGGAGATAATGTTGCATATGACGTAAGTAGCCCTCAATGCTTGTTACTTTGGATTGAGCACCTTTTACATTAGTTCTAAGATAACGTCGCTCTTCAGAAAGAAGTTCCTTATTATGTTTGATCCACTCACGAACATTCTTTAATGAAAATGTATCTTCATCAGGCTTTGCTAGTACAGAAGGATGCACATTCATAGGCGCACTAGAAGTCTTTTTCTTAGCAGCGCGAGCTTTTGCTAGACGTTCTGCAGCAGCCTTCTTTTGCTCCTCAGTCATAGGCTTTCGAGGTTTTCTAAACTTCTTACGCTTAGGAGCAAGTTCCTGTTCGATCTGTTTTTTGAGATTTTTATTATTCATGCTCACCTCCATTGCCACGACCAAAACCACCAAAATACTCTGGCTTGCGACGAGCTGTTTCAAATGTTCCGACTGTAAGAATAATTCCTGCGATGAATAAAATATGAGCTACTGCACTATATGCAAATACAGTAATGCTACCTAAACTCATACTAAAGATAATACACCACATCCAAGCTAAAATTTGCATGACCACATGTCGGGTTTGCAAGTCTGGAATATTACTCAATGGATTAAGATTATGATCCATGATACTATTCCAACAATTTACTATAAATGTTTGCACTGGATAAACTCCTTTTTCATATGTCACCTTCAACGGATAGTGAGCATCAGCAATATCTTTAAATTCTATTGCATCATACTGGTCGATGAAATATCTAACCACAGTATGATCCCTGAAGTGTGCTTTGACTTTGTATATAACGAACTCCCATTTCTCACTTTATAATTAATTATCACTTATTTTAAGAAAAAGGTCAACAGTTATTTTTCTAGCCATATCTTTTCAGAACAGTATAATATGCCTCGGTGAGCTCTTTCATGTCTCTTTTCAGCACTTCAATATCATTCTCTAATTCTCCTATCTTTGCTCTAAGATAAGGATTCTCATAATCAAGTTTATGTTTCTTGTCTTTTTTTGCTGCCTCTTCTTTAGCGGCATCTTCTTTCATCATTTGAAATGCTTTACTGTATTGCCCCATCACTCTAACCCTTTCAAAAGATCTTTCCACTGATCTGCACGTCTATCCCAATTATAATAGGTATCAAAAAATGCTTTCTGAGATTTGAGTCCCATCTGCAGATTCTTATGATTCTTCTTGTCCAAATAATTTTCTACTGTTGCCATCAGAGCACCTCCAAACACGTTTGCGTGTTCTTGGTCTACTTCGCTGTATTGATAACCAACACCAAAATGACTCATTGTTTCCGACAGAGCACCATAGTTTGGATGAACAACAGTACACATTGCACTAGCAGCTTCGATAGCTGCAATACAAGACGTCTCAAGCCAGATAGACGGATATGCAAATATATGAGCTTTCTTTAGTGCCTCTTCGATAACATCGTGTGGCTGGTAGCCATGATATGTAATACCTTCGTGTTCTTTGCATCGATCAAATAACTGCTTGAAAGGCTCATCTCTTTGATCCCAACCATACAAACTAAATGAAGAATACACATCCAGATGAATCTTATCACCAAACATATCATACAATTTCTCGTAAACAGGAAGGAGAATAGATAGTCCTCTATGTGGTGTAGTATGATAAATCAAGTTAATTTTATCATCAAAATTCTTCTCTTCAATTTTGATTGGTTCAATGGCATTCTGTAAAACTACTGATTCAGAGTACTGTACACCGTGAACCATGTTATACATTAGCATCTGCCAATTGGAAACAAAAACAAGTTTCTCGAACCGGTTTTTGCTTTGCTTGTCTTTGAGATGTTGTGATTCAGGATCATGGGGAAGATCGTGTAACCAAAGAACAGATTTCTTTGAAGGATCAACGTAACGAACCCTAGAACATATAATTTGAAATTTCTCTAGAAGTTCAGGATCCAGACGTTCCTGCAAGCCTCGATACATACGTTCTGTACCACCATTAGACTTTGCTGTCATCTCATCAAGCTGTACTTGCTCAGCTTTCATCTTTTCATTTTCTTCTTCATATTTCTTTATATCAAGCTGCTCAGCATATTCTTGAAGATTTGTGTTCTCAGGAACATCAGTAAAAGTTAATTGTGTGCTCATTTTATTCTCTCATTCACCTGTGAATTATTTTTGGAATCTGACAGAATGTGTCCTGCCCTGATAAGTAAAGACGATGGTGGAATGTGAATAGACTCTTTGTCTTTCTTCTTCAAACCGAGTTTCAACAGAACAAGACCTCCTAGTACCACCAGTAGCAGTGCTATTTGAATGCCCAAGCATGCCACCAATAACAGCACCAGCCAATCCACCATCTTTTTCTCCTTTGATATTATTACCTAGAATTCCTCCTAGAATAGCTCCTTTAATCATATCACCAGATCGATCTCCAGAAACAGCTCTGTCTGTACAGACCTCAACCTGATATGGTTTTTTCATAATCACATCTTTGTAATGATCTGTGATATCTTGAGCATACGCTGAACTAGAAAAAAATACAACAGCCGCTGAGAGAATGAATTTATTCACTTGAGTTATCCTTCCATTTAATAAACCTATTGGGACGTCCCCAATAATCATTAGCCTTAACCTTAATAAATCTTTTATTTGTTTCTTTATTATTAGGATTAGGAACAGTAATCCATGGATTCTGATCTTTTAACCACGCTTCAGTAAGTGTTGTAATATAACCAATAGCATCGCGCTTTTCTCTTCGGATAGCCTTGAGTACATTACGTGATACGTTTCGACGTTCACCCTTACTTGTCTGTGTTGCTCTTGACTTCTTCTTTCCCATTTTTTTCATACCTCATGCTAAAATCTTCGGTGTTAACACCATATGTTTCAACCCAATCTAACTCTGGACCTTGATTTTCAATAATTTTCTTGGCTCTTGATTTTTCATATTCTTCGAAGTTCATTACATTCATCCAATAATAGTTGGTGGTCTTCCTCGAAGGCGCCTGCCTTTCCCGCCTCCATTATATATAGGTTGGAGGTCTAACAGAGTTTATACTCTCTCCCTATTGGTACTCGGTGAGAGATTCGAACTCCCGACAAAACGGTTATGAGCCGTTGGTTCTAACCACTGAACTAACCGAGTGTATTGGCGATTCCGAGAGGATTCGAACCCCTGACCCATTGCTTAGAAGGCAATTGCTCTATCCAACTGAGCTACGGAACCATAAAATTTAACTATTCCTTTGAAAGTTTATTATTCATATTATGTAAACAAGCGGCAAATGTTTTAGACCAAAACTCATAGCCCCATTGACCATGATTAAAAGTATCCCTCATTTTTAGACAATTGTCAAGCCTTTTTTCATAAAGCTGAAATTCTTTTGTGGACATCATACTAATTCCTCAACTATCCCAAGACCTTCTGCAGCTATAAGAAATAGTCCTGCAAGTACAAAATTACCCATGATAAGAAAAGCAAAGCCCCCTACACGAACAACACTTTTAACCATGCTGACATAGAAGTGTCCCTTCCCTGGATCCTTTGCCGCGATTTCAATTTTTTCAGTATGAAAAGCCATTATATTTTACTCCATCCATGTTTTAATAATTTTCCTTCAAAATCAAACAGTTGATCCAGGTTCATCTTTAGCTTTGTGTTATATCCATCTGTTTGAATCATTTCCACAACTGGTTGTGAAAAGCCATCTTTCTTGATATAATAAATTGTTCCTGGACGTTCAGAATTAATCCAACGTGAGTTCGTACGCATCATAACTGTTCCTTCTCATTATAGCTTCATACAATTGATCAACAAGATATACCATATCATCTTCATTACACTGAAAGCGAATACCAATACCACCAGCTTTATTCCATTTTACAATATTCTCTGGCTTATCGTCAACTAAAATATTAGGTTTACGATCAATTTCTGACCAAGCATATTTCCATTTTGTAGATGTGAAAATACAGTTTGAAACCTTAGGCATAAAAAGATGTGACTCAAGCCAACGACGTTTATGATAACATGAGTTGTTGGTATCACCTCTCATTGGCGATGAACAAATACCCCAATCAATTTCTTGTTCCCATGCGATAAGTTTAACATGTTCTACAATCTTGTCACTGATATTAATTTTATCTTCATAGAAAGGTTCTAGATTATAAAAGAAGTCAGTGTTCTTTAACTTAGCAAAAGCAACATTTTTGAAGTCAATATCTTTCCAATGATCAACTCCAAATTCTTTTTGCATACCTCCAAAGAAGTCAGCAATCACACCATCCATATCCAAATAAATCATTATGCAGCCTTCCTTTTCAAAACTTCTTTCACATCAAACACTGAGAAGTAGATTGGCTTTGCAACCATCTTACCATTTTCATCCTGCTCTTTTTCTGTCTTCGAATAACGAACAAGAGTAGCAGCTTTCTTAATACCTTTAAGGTTCTTACCAGAGATACCATCCAACTTAATAGCTTGCTTGAAAGTAACGAATGCATCGTTCTCATCATAGCCCAGCTGGATTAGTGCAGCTGCATTTTTACCTGAATACTCATAACCAGTTGAAAAATTAATCATTTGTCTCTCCTCATTTCTCATTCTATAATTGATTATCACATATATTTGAGAAAAGGTCAACACTTTTTTATCATAAAAATTAAATTATTTCATCATCGAGATAATATGCACCATACTTACATATGTAATAACTATCGATAACATCTGAGGAGGGATTGAATGATTTTTCTGGCATGTTTAGATATTCTCTAATATTAAAATTAGGATTATCCTTAATAAACTGTTCTTCCATTAACTGTTTATTGGCTGTGCCTTTACCAGTTGCATGTTTTTTGATTACTGTGGGTGCAATAAGATGATACTCTATTCCAGCTTTCCACAATTTATCTTTGAGAACACCACCGTTTTCAGCAATGTGGAAAACCTTTCCTTTGGAACCATATGAGTAGTCTTCGAGGAAAGCTATTTTGACTTTGTTTGTTTTAAGAAAATAAATGACCCAGTTTGAGATAAAGTCATAGCGTTCAGGATACGAAAGACCTTTTTCCATAATAAAACTTTTAAATCTAAAATCACTTACCTCATACTTTTGTTCAAACGAAAGAAAACTAAATCTACAATCTTTGAGATTAAACTCTGTTCCTTTGAATGCACATATAGCAGGAGAAGTGAGTGAATAGTCTATACCAGCTACTCTCATTCAGTTCCTTCAATCTCTTCCATATCAAACTCATCCAAAGGCTTGCCACAATAAGCACAAAACTCTGGTAGATCATCAATATATTCGTCCATGTTTGTTATCTTAAACTCTGCATCACATTTTTCGCAGGTTACTTTGTAATTAATGTTCTCTGTCATTCGAATTTAGCTTCCTTTAATCTGTCTAATATTTCTAACTTTCTGCTATCGGTTGCGGAACGCCACTCTTTTATTTCATCAGTGGATCTTCCGCAACCTATGCAATAGTTATCTATAAGAGAACATATCTTTAGACATGGTGAAGGTATGTCAGACAATTTCACAGAATCCTGCTGCGCAGGCAAGTTCTTGTGATCCAACAGTCATATCCTTATTCTCATATTCTGTTAGTTTAATCCAATCAACATTTGCCGGCATTTCTGCTTTCAGCTTTGTATACTCTTCCTCTGTGCAGTCTTGATATGGAGCTTGACGATATACATGATCAGAGAATGGTAAGAAAGATACACCTGACATCCACTCAAAGTTTTTATATACCCATGCACCAACATCCATCCACTCAGGATCTTTAACAGAAATAGTAACAGATGGCTTATGCTCACACCAATGTTTTTGGTACTGAAGCCACAACTCCAACTGTTCAATGGCTGTCATCTCTGTACGGAACACAGCATTTTCTGGTGCCTTCATTGGGAAGGAGAATACAGATGTGTGTTCTGGCTTCATTACATCATCTTCTACTGGGAAGCCAGCAGCAACCATCATCTTTGTTAGTGGATCTTTTTTATCACCACGTACCGTACGAACATAATAAGGATTATGACGAGCATGAATACCAGAAGCAGAATCTACCAACTGAGACACTGTACCAGAAGGCTTAACACAAGTAATAGCGGCTGACTGAGGAATTCCTAGCTTTTCTGCCCATACTCTGTTTGTCTCGACAGCAAGATCTTTTAGTTCTTGTAATCTTTTGTCTAAACCTTCTTTACGTCCATTAGTAAGCTCATTGTCCATAATACCTGTCATAGAAACACCAAGCAGTCTTTCTTCATCACAGTTATTTTTCCATGTCTTATTAATGTACTTGAAATTTGTGAGAGTTGATTGGAACGTGCCAAGAATAGTAGCCCATTTAACTTTGTCTTTCAGAGTCTTCATTGAATCTGATTCTCTGATAACAACTTCTGTAAGGTTACAGAACTCTGCGTCTCTTAGAATGATCTCGGAACACGGGTTGGTTCCAAACTCATGTGTATTATCTCTACGACCATTTCTTGCAGCTTGCATCTGTGCTGATTGACGATTAAAGATACCTCTTTCGCCTGACTTGGAGTTGTACAGAGCAACCCACTCTTCCATAAAGATACCAATATCTGGCTTTTCTGTATAACATGCACTGTTGTTTGATAGAGCACGTTGAGCATTATGTTCCCACCATTGACCTGACTTTGCATGTCTCATTCTATCATCAGAAAGATTAGACAGAGAGATCAATGCAGAACGACGTACACCGCCCACAACAACAATTTCTGCAATCTTACATACTAGGTCATGGGCTTCGAGAGAAGACAATTTACGACCTGCAGCGTTCTTAAACAATGTTACTGTAAAGTTAAATAATTCGTTCAATGGATCTGGTCCAGAAGAACGACCTCCAAATGTCCTAAGAGGTGCACCTGCTTCACGTAGTTTAGAAAGATCCCATGATGGAATCTGACCCGCATACAATAAAGCAATTAGTTCCTTCAAAGACTTTGCCCAACCAACACGTGAATCAGCAACAGTAATAACTGTATCTGTTGGATGGAAGTCATCAGCTACTACTGGGAGCTCAGCAACATGCTGACGTTCAACTGAGAAACCAACACCCGTTCCATTCATAAGAATATAAAGAATCTCATCGAAAGCAGTAACTTTATTGATAGCCTTAAACGAACAGTTATACCCAGCAATATGATCCCTTGCAAGCGCAGGACCAGCTGTCATTAAAGCTCTCATTGATGGCATTACTCTCAAACCAAGAATAGCTTGTTCGAGATCTTTCAATGTTTTTTCGTCATCGAAATTGTGGTTTTCTGCTAGATGATCTTTGAAAAAACCAATAAGTCTCTCTACAGTTTCTGACCATGTTTCTCGGCGACCAAGATCTTCTCTCCACCGTGAGTAACGAGACAGGTGAATAAATTCTTGATAAAGGCTGGGTAGTTGATTTGATAACATTTATATCTCCGTGAATTAAAAAGAAAGAGCGCTAGGAAAGATAGTAGCAATTACCTTCCCAATCTCTTTTGCAATTTCGATGTGTTCTTTTTGTGTTCCATGGGCAGAACGTAGCTCTATATAGTGAATCCATGAACGCAGAGTTCCGTTGACATACATTCTTGATAATGTCAACCCTTCTGGCAATATTGCTCTTGCTTGTTCTTTGGCTATTCCGTTCTCAATAGCCCATGTATATGCTTTATGTGCATCCAATGCAATTTTGTCTTGATGCGATAACCATTGCTGTCTGATTGAATTTTGTACAGGGTCATCATCATCGATATCTATACTGTTTTGTCTATTAGATGGATCTTGCAATCTTGCTTCTCTTCTTGTAAATTTAAGATCATCTAATGGATTAGCATATCTCTGTGAGAATTCTTGAAACGAAAAACTTCTATGTCTTAGAAGTTGTCTTCCAATATCTCTGGTAGTTTCAATTTCTAAGCAAGCAGACACCATCTCGAATGGTGACCAATGTTTGTGTTGTACAAGATAGTGTAACAGTTTTGACGACGTTTCCGTGTTAAGTTGGTTTGAGGGATTCGAGACACGGGCACAATAAGCGACGAGATCTTGAGCATTTTTTATATCCTCTTCCATATCTATTGCTGGTGTTGAATAGCTAATTAGTTTTACATTCATTGTTTTCTTCCGTCTCCTACTTGCATATATCCGAGACAATAATTCTCAGCAGCACTTTCTGCATAATGTATACTATGAACAGTTTCGCCTCCAGGAAAGTCTTTACTGGCTGTAATCATCTCCCTGGTTTCAATCATTTTATCGTTTTCAAAATAATCAACTTCAAAGTGTTCTGCTTTTGTATCTAAGTAAATAATAGCTTTACGGTCTTTATAATTGTCTGTACCCCAATGGGTAGATAGTTCTCTTCTCATATTCTTTTCCAATCATTTAATCTCAATCTACCTTTGAGACTTTTGAAAGTGTTATCTTCGATCATTTTCATAACATCTTTAGCTGAGTTTCCAGCCAGTATATAATCATTGATATCCTTATGACCGACGTTATCTGGCCAAATAAACACGCTAGAACCGCTTCTAAGCTGCTTCTCTACCTTGTCGACTATGTTCCTGTTCCTTGGCTCATTGTCGTAAACATAGACCGTTCTAGACGCTTCAAATTGCGATAGATCCCCATCTGACCCAGCCATAGCAACACTATTTTCGATAAACATTGAATCAATTGGTCCCTCAAGTATATACACTTTTTTGTTTAAGTCAACAGTATCTAATCCAAATATCTTAGGTTTTGTTTCATCAAACATAATAGTAATATATCTAAGGTTTGATTGATCTAATGCTCTGCCTTGTACTCCTATAACATTTTGCTGATCATCAATAAAAGGAATGACTAGTCTAGGTCCATCAAGAGCTAGAGCCTTGTCATCAAATTTATTTTTTACAACTGTATTGATCCATCCAAAGAACTTTGGACAGTAAAATAGCTTCGCGTGATATTTTGTTGGAATTTTACGTCCATCGACATACACCTTAGCTTTGTGGTTTGGTTGCAACTGAGATATCTTTTTTAGATTCTTCAGTTGTGAATTGGTCATATATTTAGGTTTTGTAAATCTTGAGATGTCCGGTTTGAAGTCGATTTTTTGCTTTTTTGAGGAATTTTTTTCCTCATAGGTTTCCATAACATATTGTTTGTGTAATTGAGGATCTAGCAATTGCACAAAGTCATACATTGACTTCGACTCACCGCAATTGTGACAATAGAATACAAGCCTGTCTTGTTTGGCCATTAGATAGCCTCGAGACTTAAACTTGTTCTTCTGAGAGTCACCACATACGGGACACCTGAAGTTATATAGATCTTTTGTTTTTCTTTTGAATAGTGTTAGATGGGAAGACAGTAATCCCATATATTTGTGATCAACCCACAAGCTCATAATATACCTATAATTATATTTTACTTAAAAATAATATCAAACTCTGTTAACATATAAGTTATTATACCACATGCTCCCAGGATCATCCAACGCATTTTTTCCAAATCCATTAATTTTTTTTGTATTTCATCATGTTGGGATGTGGATTCAGATCTGATTTGTTTCAACTCTTTGTATATGTCATTGTTGGTAGTTTGTTGTTGTTTTAACCTCAACTCATGCGCACTAATAATTTGTTTCATGTCTTGATGAACTTCTGCTATCTTCTCTATAGATGAATCTAGCTTCTCAAACATTGTAACCATATGAGACATGTCTCTTTCAATAAGGGCTACTTTTGTTTCCATGTCTACAGCAGATTGTGCTTGTCTAGCCATTTTTTATGCCTTTAATTTTTGCATTTACTTTTCTGTGACCGTTCCAAGCCATGAATCCTCCTAAACGTAAAGCCCAATAAGCAAGATAGTTTAGGAAATGAAATCCGTTCTGTTCTATATTTATGTCTCTGAATATCTGATCTGCTTTCTTCTGATCAATAACACCCATCGTTGATTTCTTATTTGATCTGAGAAGTGTTTCATATTTGTATGCATAATCATGTACAAGACCACCCATTAACAAAACTCCTGTCGGGGATAGCCATGTATGTAAGAATTTTGGTATAGATGCACCATCAAACGTAAATCCAGCAGGGATTACATAATATTCACCTTCTATTTCAAACGACCAATCCTGAGCAACCATCCAGTGACGAGTACCTGTCAACCACATCCATATTGCACTCCAAAATCCTTTACCTGCTGTACTAATTTTTAGAGGTTTTAGTTGTGGCATCTCAACATATTTAAAACCAATAATATCTTCATCTTGATCAACACCTAATTTGTTGATTAACCATCCTATAATAATAAGAATACCTACAACAGTAAACTGCCACCAAGTAATGAGCTGATCTATGATAAAGTCCATTATTCTGTTTCCTTTTCTTCTTCTGTCACAGCCTTTTCATAATATAGGATGATTTCTTTTTGCTGTTCTAAATATCTTTTTATATCAGCTATATTTAATGCGAGATTTTCATAATCTTTCATACTGAGAGCAACAAAAGCAAGATCCCCATATGCATCTGTGAACTCTTTTACAAACTCATCATAATTATCTTTTGTAACTACAAAAACTCTTGTATCATTCAGCTGGAGTGGTTTTGGCTGAGCTACTGTTGGAATCTGAACCTTTTCCATCTTGGTTACTACTTTGATCTCCGGTTCCGGTTGGAACCGACTGCAACCAGCTAGGAAGAGGACGCTCAGCATTACCACCAGTGTCATCCATGAAGTCACGCCATAAGTTTGCTGTCGCACCATTCATTTTTCCTTCTAAACTTTTTGAACTTTTCAATGCTTCTACTACCAAATCAAGATTAGATAGTTTGGCTCTTAACTCATCACCGTATGCTTCAGCTTTTTGTAGATCTTGTTGAAGAGATTTATTAAGCTGTCCTAGCTTTTTCATATCTCCCTGCAATGTTTCTACACTAGCTTGAGCTGTATCAACTGCTACTTCTAGCTTAGCGTTATTATCTCTTAGTGTGGCTATTGTATTTTGAGTTGTGTCATAATAATATTTT
>Ga0222719_10003239_pt1 | contig 14548 bp, 10 predicted proteins | sample C33_34DmetaG_FD_165039 | JGI IMG/M metagenome (GOLD analysis project Ga0222719, IMG submission 165039) | Estuarine water microbial communities from San Francisco Bay, California, United States - C33_34D | ecosystem: Environmental > Aquatic > Marine > Unclassified | place: USA: California...
ATAGCCATATTGGATGTGTAACACATAAAAACGCTAGCAATGCTAATGATACTACTAGATTTATGACCAATAGCTTTTGATAAAAATTGCCACCTAAGTCCACGAATTATATCTGAACAGGCACCCAACACCATTGCAGCTATAACATATTCTATTTTAGCGGATTTAATATAACCCCATATTAAAGCTCTTTCTGCTTCTGATGTAATTTCAAAAGTTAGGTATATAAAAAACAAGCCTAATGAAATTGGGATCAATATTTTTAATTGTTTTTTCAATTCTTTTAAAGCTTTATGTTATCTATCAATCTAATATTTCCAATTCTGCATGCTATGAAGGCTCTTGTTTCATTACTTTTTTTTGAAATATTTGAAAATTCTGCAAGATTCATTATTTCAAAATACTCAAGTTTAAAACTATCAATTAATTTGGACCTGTTTTCTATTTCATTTCTGATTTGAATAAAATCAAACTCAGAATACACTTCTTTAGCCCATAAAAGCAGTTTGATGATTTCCTTAGCGCTTTCCCTCTCTTTATAGCTCATAAGCTTATTTCTTGAGCTCATAGCTAGTCCGTCAACATCTCTAATTGTTTCACACCCAACCACGTTTGTGTTTATATTAAGTTGCTCTGTTAGTGTTTTTATTAAAAGTAGTTGTTGGAAATCCTTTTCTCCAAAATATGCATTATCTGGTTTAAAAATTTTGAATAGTTTTTCAATGATTGTTGCTACTCCATCAAAGTGACCGGGTCTGTGTTTTCCTTCCATTAGGCTTGTGAAGCTTCCAAAATCATATTGTTTTGAGCTTTCGTTTTTTTCGTATAGGTCATTATTGTCTGGTGCATAAACTATGATATTTTCAAATCTGTTAAGCTTCTTTAGATCCTCTTTAATATTCCTTGGGTATTTCTTTAAATCTTCTTTATCATTAAATTGAGTTGGGTTAACATAAATTGAAACTATAATTTCATCGTTTTCACTGTACGCTTTTTCTATAAGTGATAGGTGCCCCTCGTGAAGGGAACCCATGGTGGGAACAAGCGCAATGGACAGCTTTTGCTTTATTGAATTTAAAAGTTCTTTATGGGAAGAGTAAACCCTCAATTATGAGAAATAAATTATCTTAAAGATAATGTTTTTATATTCTTACTCATAATTTTCGTAATTTTGCCTGACTATAGCCAATACACATATTTTGAAATTATTGAAAGACAAAAAAATATTAGTTATCTCCTCGGAGGTAGTCCCTTATCTTCCTCAAACTGAAAAAGCTGTAAATTCATTTTCAGTATCAAAAAAAATTAATCAAAATGGTGGTATGACAAGAATTTTTATGCCTAAATATGGAATGATAAATGAAAGGAGGCATCAATTGCATGAGGTTATTAGGCTTTCTGGCATGAATATGATAATTAATGATTTATACTTACCATTGATAATTAAGGTAGCTTCTATACCTAAAGAAAGAATGCAGGTTTACTTTATTGACAATGAAGAGTATTTTAAAAGAAAAGACTTGCTTTTTGACAAAGAAGAAAAACTTCTAAAAGATAATGATGAAAGAATGATTTTTTTTACTAAAGGGGTTATAGAAACTGTAAAAAAACTTAACTGGGTTCCAGATATCATTCACCTTCATGGTTGGTTTGCATCACTATTTCCGCTTTACTTGAAAAAGTTATACTCTGATGATCCTATATTTGATAAAAGTAAAATAGTTTCCTCTATTTATGGGAAATCATTTGAAGGTAGTTTGTCAAAAAAATTAAGAGAAAAAATTGAATTTGATAGAGTTGAAGGTGATCTTGATTTAATCTCAGAGCCCAACTTTGAATCACTTACAGATTTAATGATAAAATTTTCAGATTCAGTAATTCTGTCTTCTGAAAATATTGATAAATCAACAGCTTATTCAATAAAAAATCATTCTAAAGATGTCCTTGATTTCAAAGATTCATCAGATGATGAAAAGTTAATGGAGTTTTTATTAAAAAATATTGATTAATGCTTAAGAAGAGATTTTCAGTAATTCTTTTAATGATGTTTTCTTTAACTCTATATACTTCGTGTAATAAAGATTATAATTCTGTAGGTATTGAGTTATTAGATCAACAATTTCAGAATTTAAAATCAGAAATATTTCCTATATTTTCTTATCAAGAATCCTTAGAAAGAGTTCAGACAAATAATCTTTCAAATGTTCATTTAGGTGTTTTTAATGATAACCTTTTTGGGAAAACAAACTCAAGTTTTATATCACAGTTAGATGTTTCTTTACTCCAATCTTTTGGAGATTATACTCAAGTCGAGGAAATTGAAGGAAGCCAAACCGACATAAGAACAATAAATGAAGAAGAAGAGTTGACGGCTGTATATCTTGACTTGCCTTTCTTCAACAATACTAATGATTCAGATGGTGATGGTGTAATAGATGTTTATGACTCTGACCCGCAGAACATTGAAAGTGATTCAGATAATGACGGTCTGACTGATATAATAGAGTTCCAGGCTGGAACTAATCCTCTTAGTAATGATTCAGATAATGACGGTATTTTAGATCCAGATGACACTGATAGTTCTTCTTATAATGTTGAACAGCAAGTTTATGAAATAGATTCAGTTTTTGGAAACAGAAATGCAGAATTTGATCTAAAGGTTTATGAATTAACTTATTATTTAAGTTCTCTTGATCCCGCAAACAACTTCGAGTCTTCCAAAGAGTATTTTTCTGATGATGATTTTTATGATCAGGGTTATTATGGCAGAACCTTGCATAATGATAGAGTTAGTTTAAATTTTGAAGAAATACCTATTTTGTACACTGAGGATGATCCTACTACAGATCCTGATGAATTAACTCAGGTAAATTATTTTGAAACACCCCGATTAAGAATACCACTTGATGTTGAGTTTTTTCAAAGAACTATTATGAATTTAGAGGGCTCTGAGAGGCTAGTTAATCAGGCTAATTTTAATAATTTTTTTAAGGGGCTTATTGTTAGGGCTGAAAATTTTTCAGATGATCTTTATATGGTGCTTGACGTATTGAGTGCTAGAATTGTCTTAGAATATGACTATAACTCTTATAATTCCAATGGAACTATTGATGATTTTTCTGATGACACTATTGATAGAAAAAAAGCGTCTAACGTTATTCCTCTTGGAGGAGTTACTTTTAACATCTATGACCAGGAAAATTTTGATCAAAAAATATTGGCAGAAGTTAATTCTTCTGAGGAAAACATACCATCTGAAAAAATTTACCTTAATGGGTCAAAATTCATTTCAAAACTAAAGTTATTCTCTGCCGATAATTCCATATCAAATGAATTAAGATCTTTCATGTCTAAAGATGTTTTAATAAATGAAGCCAACATTGTTCTTCATTTAGATGATGACATGAGTACTTCGGGCTCTAAAGTTTTACCTGAAAGACTATATATTTATTCTTATGACAATGGTAGTCCAATTGAGGACTACAATAAAGATTTTTCAATAGATTTTTCACCAACAGCTGTCAATTCTAATAAGTTTCGTTTTGGAGGACTTCTTCAGTATGACTCCAACAATAGACCCACAAGCTATAAGTTTAATATAACAAACCATGTGTCTAATATTATTCGATATGATTCCTTGAACATTGATCTTGGTTTAACCACTATGTCAAACATTGATGATGTCTTTACGTTAAAGAATGGTTATCTTCCTAATATGAAAAGGGTTTCATTACCTAGCTCTTCACTTTCATTTCCTTTTCCTGTTGCACTATTTGGTTCCTCGCCAAGTCAGGCCAATCTTTCTAAGAGGCTAAAACTAGAGGTTTTATACACTGAGTATTAGAATATCTAATTGATACACATTTTATCATAAAATATTATTATATATGTTTTTTAATATTTAAAAAAACATGATATTAAATCCATGTTTAGCTAACTATATAAGAAAATACTGTTAAATTCGTAATTTATATAAAAAATACTTATTCTCTTGCTTTAAGTTTTTTAATTAATGCTGGAACTACCTCAAAGGCATCGCCAACTACTCCATAATCAGCAGCTTTAAAAAAAGGAGCTTCAGGATCATTATTAATTACAACTTTCACTTTAGATGAATTTATTCCTGCAAGATGTTGAATTGCACCCGATATACCGATTGCAATATAGAGATTAGAAGAAACTGGTTTGCCAGTTTGTCCTACATGTTCACTATGTGGCCTCCAGCCCATATCAGATACAGGTTTAGAGCAAGCCGTTGCAGCACCAAGAGTATCTGCTAAAGTTTCAATCATTTCCCAGTTTTCAGGTCCCTTAAGACCTCTTCCAGCTGAAACTACTATATCAGCATCAGCAATAGTAACACTACCTGTTTCTTTTTCTATTTTTAAAATTCTTTGATTTGATGGAGCTTTATCGACACTAAATGTTTCAACTGATGCATCACTGATGCTTTCAATCAACCCAAAAGAATTAGAGGAAACTCCAATAATTCTAAGATCATCAATCATTTCAGTTGAAGAAAATGCTTTATTGGTAAAACATGTTCTTTTAACAATAAATGGCTCTATGCTTTCTGGAAGATCAATTACATTAGACACAAAAGACGTATCCATAATACCTGACAGGTGAGCTCCTAAAAATTTTGAGTTAGCTGATGAAGATAGAATCACATCTGAAGAGTTTTCAGATTTAATTACCTGTGAAATTGCATGAGAATATTTCTTAGAAGAAAATTGTTCAAAATCAGAGTCATTTATTGTTATTATTTTATCTGCACCATATTTCTTTAAACTATCTGTTTCGTTACAATTAAAAACTAAACAAGACACTTTAGAATTCATTTTATCTGCAAGTGCTTTACCATATGAAAGTGCTTCATATGCTGTCTTTTTAAATTTATTGTCTTCGGATTCTAAATATACAAGTACTCCCATTTAATTAAATTACTTTTGCTTCGTTTTCCAATAGATCTATAAGTTTGTCTAGTTCATCAGGCTTAACAAGTTTAACTTCACTTTTAACTTCAGGCTTGTGAAACTTTTTATCTATGATTTTAGCTTTAATATTCTTTGCTTGAATAACTTCAAGAGGCTTTTGTCTTGCCATCATAATCCCTCTCATATTTGGAATAATTAGATCGCTTTCTTCAACTAATCCTTTTTGAGATCCAATTACTAAAGGAATCTCACATTCACTAATCTCAGTACCACCTGAAATTTCTCTTGCACATGTTGCCTTTGTATTATTTATTTCAAGATTTACGCAATTAGTTATAAAATTATAATCTAAAAATCCCGCAAGAAGCCCAGGTACTAGACCTCCATTATAATCAATAGATTCTCTTCCACAGATTATTACATCGTAGCTAGTTACTTGACAATGAGCTTCAATCTCTTTGGCTACGGAGTATGCATCACTAGCCTCACAGTCTATTCTAATTGCTTTATCTGCACCAATTGCTAAACATTTTCTTAAAATAGCTTCAGCAGATAGATTTCCAACTGTGAGAACTGTAACATTGGCTCCGTTGGATTCTTTCATCCAAACAGCCTTAGTTAAACCAAATTCATCATTAGGGTTGATAATATATTGAACACCATTTGAGTCAAATTTAGAGTCATTTTCAACAAAATTGATCTTAGATGTTGTGTCAGGGACATTACTTATACAGACTAAAATATTCATTTATAATTCAATATTTAAGATAATTTCTGAGACCTTCTGTAAACTCACCATCAGAAATTTTATTTAGCTTTATAACACCGTCATTATTATTTATGTTAGATGTTATCTTTCTGTTATGAAGCTTTTCGTAGACATCAATACTTATTTTTTTTCTTTTGTTTAAACTATCGAATAGATTGATAGTATTTGTTTTTTCAATCCAATTTTTTTGAACAGTCCCTTCAAATATTTTTGCTTTGGAGCCACTACCATAACTAATGAATCCAATTTTTTTGTCTTCAAACTTTTTGTCATTCTTAGCAGCATCAACAAGAGAACTTATTAAGGACATAAATATAGAAGCAGTATACATATTTCCAATTTCTGAAGATGCCATCTCACCTGGAGCTATCTTGTCTTCCACAAAATTTTTATATACATTAGATTTAGATACTTTTTTTATCCAATCTTTGTCTTGATTAGATTCTGGTTTTCCAATCTCTGAATAAATCTCCTCAGTCATATCATTTTCATTCATCCAATCTAACCATTTACTTATTATCATTCTTCTACCATGAAATGCATATGGTAGATGAAAAATTATATTTTCCCAATCATTTAATATGTTTCTTTCATTCTGCTCATTAAAGTTTTCAATCGCCTCATATACTCTTTCTTGGTAGCTTTCATTAGAAAATTGACCTTCAAATATTGGCTCTTCTTTGTAAACTTCAACTATTTCATTTGAATCTGACCAAAACTTAGAATCAGAATTTGCAAGTAATGTTTCAGCTTCATTTGAAGAAATTTCTTTATTAAAAAGTTTAGCAGCTTCAATAAGAATATTAGACCTTTTAAAAGTTCTTCTAGGTTTAAAAAAGTCACCAATACCTTTTGTTGAGACACCCCATGAACCATTGAAAGAGATAATTGAAGGATTTTCACAAATTAACATAGAAACAGATCCAGCTCCTTGGGTATACTCACCACTTGAGTTTAATTCATATTTCGCTATATCAGAGGCTATAACTATTGCTTTTCTGTTTTTACCATTTCTAACCCAATCACAACAATTTTGAAGTGCATCTACAGCTCCTGCACAAGCAAAAGTAAGATCAACTATATCACAGTTCTTAAAACATCTTTCTCCGTATTGTTTAGAAAACACCTCTTCTAATATTTCTACGACATATGATGATGTAGGTTTAGAAGAATCAACACCACTTTCTGTTCCTAAGTATACTCTTCCAACTTCTCTTGGATCAATATTGTTTGCTTTGATTAAACGAAGTAAAGAGTTTGCAGCAATTGAAGCAGAATCTTCATCATAATCAGGAGTTGACATTTTTTTTAAACCCAAGCCTTTTACTAATTTTTCAGCAGGAATATCACGTTTAGATGCTAACTCTTCAATATCTACATAAAGAGAGGGAACATAATAAGAAAGTGAATCAATACCTACTTTTTTCATTATAAGAGCTGAGAATCAAATATAGTTACATAAAAGTTTATGCAAAAAAAAAGAGCAACCAAAGTTGCTCTTTTTATGATAAAATTATGATTAATTAGAAGTTAAGAGTTAGTTTACCTAAGACTCTTCTTCTAATAGTTGGTAAATTTGGATATGTTTTATAAGGATTATCCGTAAGGTTTGTAGCAGATATATCAAATCTCATACCTGGGCTAAATCTATATCCTACACTCATATCAATTAAGTTTTTAGCCTCTACCATACCATTCCAGAAACCTTGAACTGATCTAAACTTATCATCATGTTGGAATGAAACTGAGAAGTTAATACCACTTAGAGGAGAATAGTCAACACCCATTCTATATTTCCACATAGGAGTATTTAGATATGATGTATTAAGTAAATCATCATCATTGTCTTCTCCTGGAATCCACTCGTTTTGACTTAACCATGAAGCATTTGCCCAAAGTCTTAAGTCAGAATTAGCAAAGTAATCCATGCTTAAATCTCCACCAAAGTGAGACCTTTTAGCATCTCCTTGAGTAATATATCCTGTTGTTATGTGAGTAATTCCATCTCCTTGAGGAACTCTATCAGATTCAACAGCACCTATAGCACCAAATAATGGACCTAATTGACCAACAAATCCAGCACCACCAGCATTAAATGCAGCGTTAATTCCACCTAAAGTTTGAGCTACACCGCCTGCAATTGAAGTTTGAAGAGCAGGGACACCAGCACCTGCAAGAGCACCAGAGGCAACAACACTATAAGGTAAACCTAACTGTGCAGCAAGGCCTTGATAAGTCTGAGTTGTAACAGCAGTAATTGCTCCTGTAACATACGCAGTAGCATCAGCAGCAACAGCCGCTCCTAAATCTCCTGGAATATCTGATCCAACTAATGCATATGTATCACCAATTGCACTAAAGTTTGTAAATCCAGTGTTTACATAAGAATATATATCAGCACTAATTTTTAACTTTTTACCAATAACACTACTAAATCCTAATTCAAAGTTTTCTACAGAGCTGAATCTTCCAGTTCTTGTATTTCTGTTACCAGTAGTCTGAGTAGGTTCGAATAAATCATAAGGAGCTAAAATCCCTGAGCCACCAGACGGTCCTGCATAACTTGCAAAAAATGGTGTTAATAAAGGTTGAAGCGTAGGAGCCTGTGCATATAAACCTGCAAGAGAAGCACCAGCAACAGCACCATATGGTATCGCCAGTGGTAATCCACCACCTGCAGCTGAAACAGGAATATCAACAGGAAGCCCTGCTAAATCAATTACTTGATTTGCTGGATCAGCAAAACGCTGTGCAGTACTTTGTCCACTTAACCATGCATCTAAAACTCCAGGTGCCGGAACATTTACTGGGAAGTCAATATACATTTGAAGCGCACTAGGTCCAGATAAAGCTTTGTTATATGAAAGTCTCCAAGTCGTTTTCTCAGAAGGCTTATATACAAGAGCTGCTCTAGGAGCAAATTCTCCTGCGCTAATAAAACTAGCTTGATCATATCTACCAGCAACTACAAGGTCTACTTTTTCAGACATTGTTAAAGTTCCTTGACCATAAATACCATTGGTTATATAGTCATCAGAATCTTCATTTCTTCCCCATAGAGTATATTCAGAGTCAGAATCAGTATTTCTATAATCATACCCTACAGTCCATTCTGAATCAAACAGCCAAGGCATATCAAAGTTGTACTGAATTTGAGCCTCCATTGTTGTTCTTTTGGTTACCTGACGTAAACCTGTACCATACAAGAATGTTGGATTATCTGTTCCACCACCATCATTATGGTCTATAAAAGCTTGAGCATACCAGTTACCCATTGTAGCCTGAACTTGACCCCAATATGTACTACCATCAGCATATCCAATACCTAAGTCTTGAAAGAATAGACCACCTCCATTAGTCATACCTGCACTAACTTGATAATTCGTATCATCACTTGGTCTCCACTCTAAATTTGTGTCAATAGCAACATTGCTATAGTTATCTATAAGAGAGTTTCCTCCTGTAAAGTCATAAAGTACAGGTCCATTTTGAGATAAAAGAGGGTCAACTGCCTTATTTGTAATAACAGGTTGTCTAATTATACTTTTTATTCCACCGACGTTAGCAGCTAATGAAGCTTCATCATCATAAGTAAAATCATCACCAGAATTTAATCTAGCATTAATTTTCCACCCAAAAGTCTTATCATCATTTGCTCTCGCAATTCTAAACTCTGACCCAAAAGTATTTAAATCTCCACCCCACATTGAAACAGCATTACCAGTATAATCAATAGGACTTTTTGATCTAAAGTGAACTACACCCGACGTTACACCAGGCCCATACAATACACCTGCAGCACCTCTAACTATTTCAACAGAGGCTAAATCTAAGTTAGAAAGACCTTGCTGGAAACTAAAGAAAGTACCTGCAGCAGGAGTTATTAATCCTCTATTATCTCTCATTACATAAGTAGATGTTCCGAAAACTCCGGATCCAGCTCTCATTTCAATGTTCATTGAGTTTGCTGTTTGTTGTTGTATTTGCACACCTGGTACAGACACAAGAATTCTTGAAGGCTCAGTAACTTGAGCTGAATTTTCAATCTGCCTAGTAGAGATTACACTAACTGAAGCTGGAGCATCAGTAACTTTTTGTGCAGATCTTGATGCAGAAATAATAACCTCTTCAAGGTTTTGTCCTGCGCTTAGCATTACATTTATATTTTGACTAGCAGATGTCACATCAACTTTTTCTGCGCTATATCCCATATAGCTTACAATAAGAGTTAAGGGAGCATCTTGACTTGTATTAATGACAAAATTTCCATCGAAATCTGTTACAGTTCCAATATTAGTGCCATCAATGATAACGTTTACTCCGGGAATTGCTTCCATACTATCCGAATCCATTACTGAACCAGATATTTGAGTTTGTGAATAAACACTACCAAATAGAATTACAGCCATAAAGGCTAAATAATACTTATTTAAAATATTTTTCATATTAATTAGGTTTTGTTACTTCAAAGATAATTCTTTTCTATAACTAGTTTATATATTTAATACAAGTATAGTGTGAGGGCCAGTAAAAACAGGTTAAAGACCCATAATACTTGATCTGATTTGAATTCAAGTTAATATAATTTTTTTCACCGACCAAATGCAGATGAAATCATTAGCTGCGTATGTAGTTTATCTTATGAATATGAATCAAATCTTTGGGAGTGATTTGATGCTGATTCAAAGATTAATTTTTCACTTGCTTCGTGCCATTTAAGATAGCTTCCAGAATAAAGATCTTCAACAGCTCCTCTCTTAAGTTTTTGAGTTGGTCCTATAATCCCATTTTCTTGTGTCCACTCGTCTTTTACAACTATCAATGTTGATATTTTTTTATAATTAACAAGTCCATTATTAACTGTATCAAGTGTTTCAGTTAACATTTTTGACAGAGCATCTTTTGAAGCTTTTTTACCAATTTCTGACAACTGAATTAGACAAAGCGGCTGAGCAATTCCAAGACCAACTACACAAACTTCTTCTATTTCATTAATATTGACAAAATATTGTTCCAAAGTAAGTGGCTCAATATACTCTCCTTTTGAGGTTTTAAAACTATCAGCCACTCTTCCAGTTATGTGTAAATATCCATCATCATCTAAGAATCCTTTATCTCCCGTGTGAAGCCAACCCCCTCTTAATGTTTGATTTGACAGCTCTTCATTTTTATAATAACCAATCATTACAAATGGTCCTCGCATAAGTATTTCGCCTGTTTCCTCGTCGATCTTAATCTCCACACCTTTTTGAGGTTTTCCAACAGTATTTAATTTACCAAAATCTTTTCCATCAACCGAGCTACAAATAGCGCAATTTTCAGTCATCCCATATCCGTTGGTTATATATACTCCAACTTTTCTAAACCATTCAATTAATTCAACTGGCATAGGAGCTGATCCTGAGACAGTCACCCTAACTTTGCCAAAACCAAGTCCTTTCCTGATTAATTTCTTCAGTATACTTGACAATACCGGTATTTTTAGTAAAGTGTCTAATGTTTTTTGAGGAAATTTAGATAAGATTCCCATTTGAAGTTTAGTCCAAACTCGAGGAGCAGCAGCAAAAACATGTGGTTGAACATCTTTAAGATTTTGCCCAAACTTTTCAATCGATTCCACAAATGAAATTGTTCCACCATATCTAAAAGAAGTCCATTCAATAACCACTCTTTCAAAAATGTGATTTAACGGGAGATAAGATATAAATTCATTATTACCATCATGTTTAATCCCTAAAGGGTTATCAGGGTCATCTAATACAACTTTAATTCCGTCAATTGCTTGATATGTTAGCATAACTCCCTTAGGATTTCCTGTTGTACCAGAGGTAAAGATTATTGTCCATAAATCAGATAATTTAGGATTATGAGGGTTGGTTATCGGTTCATGTTTGTCAATAAATTCATGCCATTTATGTCCTATATCAACATTTGAACAGTCAGCATAATTAGGAAATGTAATCATAGGCATATCTTTAGGTAAGTCATTTTTTATATCATCCCATGTCTCAATTTTACCCAAAAAAAGTGCATCAACATCTCCATAATCCATAATGTATGCAAGTTCTTTACCGTTTAAAGAAGGAAAGAAAGGAACTGAAACATATCCAGCCATTACAATTGCTAAGTCTGAAATAATCCATTCTCTACAATTTTTTGAATAAATCCCTATATGCGCACCTTCCCTAAGATTAAGAGATTTAAGCCCAGAGGCTAATCTTCTGGCCATATCTCCAACCTGACCCCATGTATATTCTTCCCAAGCTTCACCTATAGGTTGTCTTAGGTATGGCTTATCTTTTAATTCCTTTTCCCATTTGTAAAAGTTAAGTTCAAATGGCTCTTGATTTGCACTCATAATTATTTGGTTTTTATTATTTTCCGTTCTTTATCTAAATTATTATAGATCAGTTTTATTAAATATATAAGAATATTTTCATCTATAAAAACATACAACCTCATTAAACTTTATCATAAAATCTATTTCTGTATTTATTTTACATTCTTATAAGGATAATTAAATCAATTAGTATATTACGTCAACATAATTGTATTTATAATGACAAAAAAATATACAAAACTATTTGATTTATCTGGTAAGGTTGCCATTGTAACTGGAGCAAGCAGAGGTATTGGTGCATCAATAGCTGAGGCTCTTGCAGAATTTGGAGCAAGCGTAGTTGTTAGCAGTAGATCGAAACAGGCAGTTGATGAAATAGCCAATAAAATAACAAAGAATGGATATAATGCACTAGCATGTGAATGTCATGTAGGAGAAGAGGATCACTTGAAAAGTCTGATTGACACAACAATAAAAAAATATGGTAAAATAGATATATTAGTAAATAATGCAGGAATAAACCCTGTTTTTGATAGACTGGAAAATGCAGATGAAAAGCTTTTTAACAAAATAATGGATATAAATGTTAAGGCTGCATTTAAACTTTCTAATATGGCGATGAAGCATATGAAAAATAGTAAATCAGGAACAATCATAAATATTTCTTCTGTAGAAGGACACAAGCCAGATAAAGGACTAGGAGTATATTCAATTAGTAAAGCGGCAATTAGTATGTTAACTAAATCTCAAGCAAAAGAATGGGGGAAGTATGGGATTAGGTCAAATGCAATATGCCCGGGACTAATAAAAACAAAATTAAGTTCTGCTTTATGGCAAAATGAAGAGATGTTAGAATTATGGTTGAAAGATTTACCTATTAGGAAAGCAGCTGAACCAGAAGAAATTTCTGGGATCGCTGTCTATCTTGCTTCTGAAGCATCTAGTTATACAACAGGAGAGACATTTAATATAGACGGGGGATACATGATCAATTAATTTATATTATGGAAAAATCTTATTCAACAGAAATAGAAAATCTAGAAGATTTAAATAAATACCTTGGAAAGGAAATTGGCATCTCGGAGTGGTTTGAAATGTCACAAGAGAAAGTAAATACATTTGCAGAATTAACTCAAGATAAACAGTGGATTCATATAGATGAAGAAAAAGCTGCAAAGTATTCACCTTATAAACAAACTATAGCACATGGGTTTCATGTATTGTCCTATGCATCTCAGGTTGTGTTTCAAACACTAAAACTTAATAACATAGCATTAGCAGTAAACTACGGACTTGAAAAGGTTAGATTTCCAAACGCAACCCCTGCGAATTCAAAATTTAGAGGGAAGGTATCTTTAACAAATATTGAGGAGGTTTCAGGTGGAGCAAAATATACATTAAAAATCATATTTGAAGTTGAAGGAGAGGCCAAGCCTGTTTGTGTGGCTGAGATAATCTCATTGATTTATTCACTTCCAAGCTAAAAAATAAAACCTATATAAGTATTAACAATGAACTTTAAAGAAGTAAAACATCAAATTAAAACATTTATTAATGATGAGTTGATTTCACTAGAACCTTGGATTGTTAATTCTGAGTGGAGTGAAAAATTACCAAAACTAAACGAATTAAGAGATAAGGTTAAAAAGATGGGGTTTTGGCTGCCACAAGTTTCTAAAGAATATGGGGGCTTAGGCTTAACACTAGAACAACACGGTGAGGTTAGCGAGATACTTGGTGCAAGTCCTTATGGATTTTATGTATTTAATTGCCAAGCTCCTGATGCGGGCAACATGGAAGTTTTAATTGAAACTGGCACTAAAGAACAGAAGGAAAAATACCTTCAACCACTTTTAGAAGGCAAAATTAGAAGTTGTTTTGCAATGACAGAGCCTAATTATGCTGGTTCAAATCCAACAAGAATGGGAACGACTGCAAAAAAAGAAGATGGAAACTATATTATAAACGGACATAAATGGTTTACCTCAAGTTTTGATGGAGCGTATTTTGCAATAGTCATGGTGGTTACTGATCCAGATGGAGAGGATGTTCATAAAAAAGCTAGTCAAATCATTGTTCCATTAGAAACAGAAGGCGTTGAATTTGTTAGAAATGTTTCAATCATGGGACATCCTGGAGCAGGGTGGGAAAGTCATGCGGAAATTAAATTTAATAATGTATCAGTTCCAATTACAAATGTTCTAGGATCAGAAGGAGAAGGCTTTGCGATTGCACAAAAACGATTAGGACCTGGAAGAATTCATCACTGTATGAGGTGGATAGGAATGTGTGAAAGAGCATTTAATTTAATGTGTGAAAGAGCAGTTTCAAGAGAAATAGCTCCAGGAACAATGTTGTCAGAAAAACAGACTATTCAAAACTGGATTGCAGAGTCAAGAGCAGAGATTAATGCCGCAAGATTATTGGTGCAAGATGCTGCCAAAAAAATTGATTCTCAAGGAACATATAAAACAAGATCAGAAATATCTATTATAAAATTTT
>Ga0222719_10003241_pt1 | contig 14543 bp, 17 predicted proteins | sample C33_34DmetaG_FD_165039 | JGI IMG/M metagenome (GOLD analysis project Ga0222719, IMG submission 165039) | Estuarine water microbial communities from San Francisco Bay, California, United States - C33_34D | ecosystem: Environmental > Aquatic > Marine > Unclassified | place: USA: California...
TACTTCTTTTACAAAAAATGCACACTGTGGTTGTTTTTTCTTTTGTATTGGTGTAGTAAGTAACTGTCCATTTTTTAGTTTAGGAAAATAAAATTTAACATCTTGATAAACATTTATTACGTCCACAGGTAAAAATTCAGGTCTTGAACTTGTTAATGGATTGAAAATAAATGCTTCAAAGCCTCTATCGTTTAAACTTGTTAATGGTAGTACTTCTAGATCACCCACTTCACTGTTACCTACTACCATGCTCCATTCTAGTGGCATTTGCACTTGATGGTTGCCAATCTGTAGTACAACAGCAGGCGAACTAAAACTTTCTAAGTAGATCAACGGCACAAAGAAATAATCCGGATCCTTAGGATCTGAATTATCCAATACGCTGTATCTTATATCTTTGTCTATCTCTTTAGGTAAAGTGTTTAGATCAAAGTGTTCATTTTCTAATGTTAATATTTGCATTTGTTCTCCTAATCGATTGCTATCTTTTCTATAGTGAAAGGATAGTTCGCTTCTTTATAGTATTTTTTTCTCTGCGTTAGGTGTCGTTTCGCAAATTTACATTTGCTGGTGAGATCCCAAATTTGCACGAAATCTTTGTCTTCAGCACGTCTAATTCCTCTACCGATAGACTGAATAACACGAACAAAAGACTTACCAGGCTCAATAAGAACCAAGTTAAATATGCGAGGGATATTAATACCAACCGCGGCAACTCCATAAGTAGCAATAATAATCTTATTGGTACTGTCTTTAATGGAATCATAGTGTTCCTTTCTGTCAGTTCCTTTAGTTTCTCCAGACACAAACACGGAACCTTCTAGTCTTTCTTCCAACATCTTTCCTGCTGAAATACGATCAACTAATATTAATGTATTGCCTGAGTCTTTGATTTTGTCTACAAGTTTACCAATCCAATCAATACGATGTTCACTTGTAACCAAATACTTTAATTCTTCTTGATAGTTGCTAAACTCTTGTACATCATCCGTTTGTACAATGTTTACATGACAATTTGCAAGTACACCTCTTTGTTGCAAATCACTTGCACTAATATGATTAATTACTTCACCTAGTCCTGCTTTGATACCTTGAAACTCAAACTGTTCTTTTGGTATTGTTCCTGTTAGTCCCCAACGTATAGGAACGTGTGCAAAGTTTTGTGTAAGCAAATTCTTAAGCACATCTGCTTTTGCTTGATGTACTTCGTCGACAATAACACAACGTACATCTTGTAAAAATTCTGTTAGTGTAAGTGCCGCTTCGTGGTTCTTTGACTTCTTGTCTAACACATTAAGACTTTGCCATGTAATAATAGTATGCTTATGTCCTAGTTCTTTTCTGTCACCAAAGTATACACCTACATCAAGTCCTACATTTACATAGTCTTCTTCTGTTTGTGTTACAAGACTTTTGTTAGGAACAATAACAATAGTATTTCCATAAGGCTCACAAATATGACTTAGTGTAGCAGTAATAATTGTCTTACCTGCACCTGTAGCAACTTCTTGTAAACTTTGTGGATTGCCAATAAAGTTGTTAATAACTTCTACTTGATAATCTCGTAATACAATTGGTTGTCCTTCTGCTACGTGTCCTTTAGGCCATACAGCGCCTTGATCCTTCCAGTAGTTTTCTGTGATATTAGTAAAACTTAATTGTGTGGTTTCACGTAAATCTTCTACTTCTACATACCAACCTTTTTGTTCTAGCAATGGCAATGCTTCTTCCAACATACTTACATATGTTGTTCCGCCTAGTCCAAAGAAACTTACCTTACCATCCCATCGTCCTAGTTTGTATGCTGGCAGGTAACGTGCATAAGGAATGTCATACTTGAACTTATTGGTTAATGCTTTACGCATTTCAAGATCGAGTCCTTCAAACTTTACGTTTACTTCGTCTTTAATAATTAATTTACAAGTTGGCACAGTTTTCAACTCCACTAGGCGATGAACCACAATAATACAAAACATTAGGTTTGTTTTCTAACCATGCCTGTGTTTTATAATGACTAGGCACAATTGGCAAGTTTACAAATATCAATTGCGGATCTATATTATTAGTTAATAAAGGTTTTGGAATCTTTTCACCTATAATAAAAATCTTTTTATTTGGATCAAATTGATTCACACCTTTTTCCTTTATCCATTTATTTCCTTCAAAGTAATCTTTTGTTTTAAATCTAAACATAACAGAAATATCTGATGTGTTATATCCAGATAACAATAGATGATCAACAACGTTTTTCAAAACAGTTGTATCATTAGTACTACACATAATTATACACTGATCTACAGTTTTAATCAACTCAAATATGTCCAAATAGGAATATAAGTTAGAATTAATAAACCATTTTTTACTATCACCTAGCAGTATTTTATCCATAGGTTGTTTTGGTTTCATACCGTCCACTACACTATCATCAAAGACTGTACACCCTTGTAACCTTGCTTTCATTACTGCACGTCTAAAATTATTTTGCTCTATTACCTTATCATTATAAACAAAGCCACCCATCTTTTTTCGTAGCATTGGAATGTCAGCATTATCGATTGCTGATCTTTTCATGTCGATAATTTTTTTATAATCTTGTAATATTTTTTCTTCAATGCTAAAGTTCATACCTTTAACAAGACTTACTAAAAATTCTACGTTAGGTTCGTTATATGCAAAAGACCATTCTTTAGTGTCACCGCTATAAGTGCCTTTGATATAAGAAGGCTTTCTTCGTTTTTTGATCTTATTAATTACATCTGCAATGAAAGGACTTTTAATTACAATGTGTTCGCCGTCGGTGTAAAGTGATTTTGTTTTATCAATGGTCCTAAATGGCCATTTAAAAATGCCCTCGGTTAGAATCTTTTCTGCTTCGAATCCCTTATCTTTTAGTAGACTGCTATATTTTTTTACTAGACGTAGACCAATCAAACTTTGTTTTTGTGTAAATGCGTTTTCATTTCCTAACTGTCTGCCTAAACTTTTAACAATAGATAAATCATATTGATCTATAGAAACTTCTTCTCCAAAAATATATTGCCCTTCACCAGCAAGGAACATTATACAGTCTTCTACATTCTGTTCGGTGGCAGGAATAGTGTTAGGTTGCATGTCTTTATACCTCGATTATTTGTATATTATAGCACTATTTTTTGCTTTGAGCAAGAACTAATTGTTCTAACTTTGGAAGTAATCTTACCAATGGTAACCCGTCTGCTATTTCATCTATAAAGTATTCTGTATATAATAGATCATTAAACCATGTTGTTCTATTAGGCATATTTGGATATTCTATTTTGGATAGATCTGTATTTGCCACAGGAAGTGCTAGACTATCCTTTCCTACAAAGGCAGGAACTCCTGCAATGATTGCTTGCAGTCCTGGGTTACTACTGTGACTTACCACAGCATGAGCATTTTCTAATGCTCTATCATAATCGTATTCGTCATATGTTTCGTGATACCTTATAGGAAAATTTATTTTTACATCTTTGTAATTGATATCTAATTTCCTCACTACCATTTGATCCAAAGGAGATCTAGGATGAGGTCTAATTTGAATAGGACGTTGTGTATATTTTCTTATCTCAGCAATAGTTTGTTCCAGCCAGTCATTTACTCCCGGCATATTTCTCCATTGATGACTTTTGTTGTGCTGTGTACAAATTAAAATATATTTGTTAGCGTGTGTTTCTCGCCACGGCAACAATGATACACCAAATTTATTTTGTCTATGTTGACCAGACTGTCTTAACCAATTGTTTACACTGCTGGTGGATTGTTGTCCGAAATATGCTTCGTTGTTAATACCACCTAATGCAACTTTCCAACTTTGGTTTCTTAATATTCCACCTACTTCTAAAACAATAACAGGCTTGTTGTATTTTTTACAGTGTTCCCATACGTCTTTGTTACGAGCCATTCGACCGTGCCACAACACACTCCAAATGACTGCAACATTACACATGTCAATATTTTTTGTCCAAGGTATACCTGCTTTATCTAGGCTTTGCTGAAAAGCACCAAACACGGGTACTGAGTTCATTGCTCCGAACTCATTAAACATACCTACGATCATTCAACCCTCTCCCATATATTATCTGAAGTATATTTAAAACTTCCCTTCGATTCCCAGGTTACTCTTTCTGGATCAATTATGCTTAGAAACAATTCATCGTTGTAATTCAAATACAAATGATATACTTTTCCTACAATAGGAACAAATGCATACTTGGCATTGTACACTAGTTCAGTATCCTCGGCCATTTGTACCAGTTTGAAATATTCTTGTTTAAGTTCATCAAACTTTGATTCTAGGTAGTGTGTGGCATTTATTCCCCTATCTTGTTTGTGCCTAAGCACATCAGGAACCGTAAATGCCGGTGCACCAACGTTTGTAGGGTATGGCATAGATTGTGGGTTATCTACAACATTATCTGGTTTTTTCAATGTTTTCTTGTTTGTCATATGGAATCACTAAATATACGTAGTTAATGTTATTTATGGAGTTTATACATGCCACGAAAATTTGCTGTTCTCACAACGTTTAATCAGCAGGGTTTACAACTGTATGGTCAGCGTATGATCAATAGTTTTGATGATAGAATGCCTACAGAAATAGATTTATATATCTATGCTGAAAGATGCACACCTGTATCACGTAAAACAAAGAGAAATATTACAGTGTTTGATCACGAAAAAACTTTGCCTGATATGGTGGAATTTAAAAAGAAATACATTAACGATCCTAGAGCAAACGGTATGGGACCTGATAAAAAAAGACTTGATGCACGTAAAGCATTCAAGTGGGACGCAATTAAATTTTGCAATAAAGTTTATGCAGTTTGTAATGCCGCAAGACGTGCTAAACAAGAAGGCGTGGATGTTTTAATTTGGATGGATGCAGACAGTTATGTACATAGTCCTATGTCAATATCATTTCTTGAACAGTTTGTTCCTGAAGATGTGTTTACATGTTTTTTAGGTAGAGGACCAAAGTATACAGAATGTGGTTGGTACAGTTTAAATCTAAATCACGAACATTGCGACAAATTTATTGATGAATTTCAACGCATGTATGATGATGCCGAAAATGGTATCTTTAAAGAAAAAGAATGGCATGACAGTTACATTTATGACGTAGTAAGACGCTGGCACGAAACTACCTATGGTGTTAAAAACAAAGACATCAGCAGTGGTATACAAGGCGAAGGCCACCCACTTATTAATAGTGAACTAGGTGCATACTTTGATCATATGAAAGGCGATCGAAAGCGTGAAGGTCAAAGCAAACGTAAAGATCTAAAAGTGCAAAGACAAGAAGACTATTGGAGGACTGTAAGATGAAAGGTCCATTAATTGAAAATTTTTATAGAGTATTTGATGTTGTAAAGCCGCAACGTATTTGTGAAATCGGAACGCACGACGGAAAGAGTGCAGGCCAAATGTGCGAGTATCTTTTGAATATGGGATTGGACGTAGACTATACAGGCTATGATCTATTTGACGATGCTACAGATGAAACGCACAAGATAGGACACAACGGTAAAGGTACAGGGAGATTAAGTATTGCAACTGCTAAACTTAACTCATTACGCACAAAGTATCCAACTAAATTTAATTACAGATTAATTAAAGGTGATACAACTAAAGTTTTAAACACTCCTCAAAAATACGATTTTGCTTTTATCGACGGGGGTCATAATTACGAAATAGTAAAACACGACTACAGAATGTTAAGTGAAACACCTGTAGTAATTTTTGATGATTATATTATTAAAGGTGTAGCACAAGCAGTTGCCGAAATTGAAAATGTATATCAATTAGATACAAAATGTAAACGTAATAAGCGTAAACAAGCAATACGTTTCTTAGACACAAGCATTGTTGATCAACTTGCACAAGGAGTTATTAAATGAGTTTACCCGATCATCTAGGCGGACATAAAAATAAAACACATCTCGACGAAGGATCACTTAATCACATGATTCGTATGTTAAATGTAAAATCTATGCTTGATATCGGTTGTGGACCTGGCGGTATGGTTGAACTAGCAAGGTCAAAAGGCTTACAAGCATATGGTATTGACGGTGACTTTCAAGTTAGTAGACCTGACAGTATTAAAGAATATGTAACAATACATGACTATGAAAAAGGTCCAAGTAAATTTGATAAAGAAGTAGATTTAATTTGGTCTGTAGAATTTGTTGAACATGTTTGGGAGAAGTATCAAGAAAATTATATGAAAGATTTCCAACGTGGTAAATTTGTTGTAATGACATTTGCACCTCCTGGCAAAGCAGGACATCATCATGTAAACTGTAATACTCCGGAGTACTGGAAAGATGTGTTTAAAAATTATGGATTTCAATACGATGCTAATATGACACGTATGATCAAAGAAGTAACTACTTTAAATATTAAAGGAAAGTTCAGTCATAAAGCATTTGTTAAGCACAACGGCTTATGCTTTGTAAAACTCTAAATGTAAATGCTTGCTCGAATCAGAAGCAAGAGATTTTATTTTTGTAAAGCCTTTTTTAACTAATAGATCTGTAAGCAATTCTCTATCGTAACCGCTCTTATGTATGTCCCATACATCGTCAAATTCGCCGCGTTGCCAGCCCCAGAATCCGCCCTTAGCATGTCGTAAATTTTTTCCCTCGTGTCTCAAATTTACCCATTGGTTAATATGGAAAGTCATATTAGGTAACATCATTTCACATTTACCACTTGGCTTAAGAATTTTTTTCCATTTATCTAAAACTACTTCACCTTGTTTAAATGTTAAGTGTTCAAAAAAATGTCTTGAAAAAATTTCATCAACAGTATTTTCTTTAACATGTTTGTCTATGTCCCATGCAGGACATACAAAGTCAACACCTGGAACATTTCTTACATCACAAGTTTTAAAACCTTTTTTAGTTGGCGTTTCTCCGCAACCAAACTCTATCTTCATTGTGCATACTTTCTCATATGTGCCCATGCTTCTCCGGAACTAAGTTCTTCAAAGTTCCAATGACACATACTTAATTTTTGCAACCAGGGTTGTCTATCAAATATATCCGGAAGTTCAATGTTTGCAATATTAGTATTTGCAACATCTTGTGCTTGACAATCTCGAGGATCATCAACAAATACAGGAACTCCTTCAATAGCACTTGCAACTGCTGGACTACTATTGTAAACCACTGTTGCCCATGCACTGTTTAAATCCATCTGCAAACTTCTATTTCTATGATCACTTATATGAACATTGTCAAGTCCGTGTAGTTTGTAAGCACGTTCTCTTGGATTAAGATACTTACCAGCACGACGATCTCCAGGATGACCTCTTATAATAATTGGTCTATCAGTATGTTGTCGCAACCGCAAAATCATATCACGTGCCCAATCCTGATTGTCCTGTCCTTTCATACTCCAGCCACCGTTACGTTGCAAGCATATTAAAATATGATTACCTGTTGTACGCCATGGTTTTACATTGATGTTTAAATTAATTTTTATTTTTTCCCAACGTTTTGGATCAGGATTATCCCAAAAATAGTTTCCAGTAGTAGGAAACACGCCATCCATACTATATCGTAAATATCTCTTTGTATTTTCTTTATCTAAATATAAAAACAGATTGCTATCAACAATTATTGTATGTGCATTGCGTCTAGTCTGCTCATCAAGTACCTGTTTACGTAATATCAAGTGCGGGGTATTAGGACTGTCTTCATGCACATATCCTTGTAACACAGCAACATCACTAGGAACATATCCACCGTCGGATGCTATTCCTACATCTCCGTGTACTTGTACGCCTTGAACAAATCTTTTTAATACTTCAGGCTTTTCTGGATTTTTATTACTGCCTGGTATTCCTTTTAGATAACTGATTACTTTCATTCTTCTACAGGCTCAGGTTTACCAACTAGTTGTACAATTTTAGGCCAAATGTGTGTCCATGCTCTGCTATTACTCATTTCCATCCTATTCCACTGACAATAAGAAAGATCTTGTAACCATTGTATTACAGTTTCGTGTGATGCTTCTAGTGGTTTTTCTACTGCATCTAAACTTTTACTACAAATTGGATAAGCAAAATTGCCTTCATCAATTGCAATAGTCGGTATGCCGTAAACAATAGAGTCAATAGCACTACCACTACTATAAGTAACACAAACTTTAGCATCTTTCAAATCTTCTTGTAAAGTTCTTGCTATTCCGTCACTCCAGTGTACTTCTTTATAGTTTTTAAAAACAACTTTACCAACATCTCCAAAAAAGTTTTCATGACCTTTTTCACTCATTGCAGGATGAAATCTAATTAGAATTTTACGTCCGGTTATTTTTCTAATTTCGTCTATGGTATCCAATAACCATTCGCCGTGATTGCTATCACGTAGACTAGCATCTCCGGGAAGTTGTAATAGAATCAAGATATGTCCGTTGCTGTTTTGTTTCCAGCCATTCCATCCACTGTATAATTCTCCATATGCTTTTAATCTTTCAGCATCGCAGTTCTCGTTATTAAACTCACCTTGACCATTTAAGAATCCATTTAGACCTATTCTATAATATTCATGATTGCTTTGTTTTACGATACTACGTGCAAGTAAAGGAGTTTCAATTATAATATGATTTTTTGCATCTTTAACTACAGCAGATCTAACTCTGTGATGCAAGTTGTCTCTCGGTTTAGCACTACCAAAAATAACGCCAACGTCACAGTCCTCTCCCGGATGTTCATTATAATCCATGCTAATATCAATACCGTTTTTCTTAATTTCTTTTACAACCTTGGTTTCGTTGATATCATTAACATCTTTTTCTCCAATTGATGTAGCAAAGTGTTTGACTATACCTCTATAGTATGCACGAAGAACATCTTTCTCTCCGTTGTTTTGACCTGTTAACATAAAAATTTTAATTATCATAAAGTATTCTCCTTGCTGTGCCGTCGTATAACTCTTGTATATGAAACTGTCCATATGCTAAATGACAGGCCCATTTATAAACTAAATCACTGTCTGCGTAGTACGGAGTCTCAATTTTAGTTATGTCATCTAGTGCTACAGGGGTACTAGCATTGGGTGCTAGTCCAAATGCAGGAACACCATAAAGTACTGCTTCAGTAGCGGCAATGCTTTGTAGTGTTACAACAGCATATGCATCATCCAATTCTTCGTAAATTGTTTTTACAATACGTTCTGGTCTACTTGCTTTTTCTCTTACAACAATAGGACGATCAGTATACTGCTTGATTGTGTTTATTGTTTGTTCTCGCCATTGTTCCAAGTTAATATCATAAAACTTTGCTGGCTTTTCACTAGGCATAACGACTAAAATATTTCTTCCATTCTTTTTCCAATTAGGAATTTTATATTTTAATTGTTCCCATCTATCACCCGGACGATCTATAATTTGATTATGTTGCAAATCATTTTTGACAACACGATGAAACCACTTCCATCCGTTAGGATTAATTGGCGACTTATAGTTGCCTAAATACCCACTGTCCATATAATAGAAGTCACGCTCATCTTCCCAACATTGTTTCATAATTTTGTGTTTGAGAATTCCACGGAGTACTATGGGTTGTGGAGCAGTTGCATCGTAATCAAAAGTTTTATCTGAGGTAGGTTTAGCATTGCAACCTTCAGCAAACATATTAACGTATTCGTCAGTACCGTTTTTACTTAAAAATATCATTATAATAATTTTTCCAAAATTCGTGTGTTTTAATTCTTGTTTTAAATTCTTCTGTGATTTTATTTGTAATATTTTCATCACAATTTAATGTTACATTTGATAATTTACTTTCGTCTAACTTGTTAGGGTCGTAAAAGAAAATGTTAACACTATTACTGTTTACTGTAAAAAATTTATATCCTAATGCTTCTAAATAGTTTTTGTACTTTAAAAAACTAACTCCGTGATACTGTTGCTTATTATAATGATTGCAGTTTTCAACATAAGGAAAAGATGCAACAGTATTGTATCCAAACCTTTTGTTCATCTCTGCACAAATTATACTAGGTCGAAAGTTTAAATTCATTAGTTCTTGCATTACAGGAAAATCATATCCGTCTATATCTAAACTAAAAAAATCTACATCTTTATCGAATAATTTTAATACTTTCTTGCAATTATCCGGAGTAATTTTTTGTTGATAAAACCGTACCTTATTAGGTACACTTATTTGCTTTTTTAAATCAAATGCTACACACGAATAGTTATGGTTTTGAATTAGATTTTGTGTGCAATTAACTGCTAAATTATTTCTTACATGCCTTCGATCGTTGCCCCAACCGATTTCAACACATTTTTTATTTGGGTTATGTAAAGCATTTATCAAGTGTAATATTACACCGTCTTCGTCAAATTGACTGTAATGCTGTTCGCTGTAAGGTAACTTAAAACTCATGATAATATGTACGCAAGGCCCTTCTTTGTTTTATCAGTAATTAAACTTTTTGCACCTATTTCGTCACAAAACTGTTTCACTGGTTCTAAATCATAATCGTCAAATATAATAAGTTTACTGCCTTTTACTTTTTCATAATCATGTTTTACAGTATCATAACTGTGTCCACCATCGATAAAAACAAAATCAAACTTACGTTTCTTCAATGTTTCCTGTGTATAACCTTTATGCAATTCCCATGTAAATTTTTTATCTTTATATATGTAAAATTTTTCTCTGTTTGGATTGCAATCTCGTTCTATCTTTTCCATTGCTAATGCTGTACGTCTATAGTTTCCACTGCCTTTGCCATTAATTTCTTTTTTATTATTTTCAACTGTAGCAAGTTCAAACAAATCGTAACCAACAAAATGTAATTCATTTACTTTCTCTATTGCATGTCGACACAAGCGTAAACTTGTCTTTCCTCTATAACAACCGATTTCGCAAATGCTCTTTGGTTTAATATAATCTATTCCTGCAAACAAATAAGGTAATCTCCATCCTACCTGTCCGCTTGGTTTTTCTGGCCAATCAATCATTTCCATGTCCTAAATGTATTAGGCAACTCTTTTAGTTTACCGTGTTTTTTATTTTTCTTTTCTTGTTTGTCAAGATCCTTGCGTTCTGCTCCGCTAGTAATCTTATTAATATATGAATCCATCTTTGGATCTTTTTTCCTAGCGCCTTTAAAATGTCTAAAATATTTTCCTAGTACAGTTTCTTTTAATGGACTGTGTGCAGTACGTTCGGGATGGAAGTCGACAATTTTAACACCGTTAGAAATTGCATCAGTTACACAATCTGCTAAAACATATGCATCGTTTGGTTTAGGAAAACGATCGTTATCAGTTTTTACTTCCTTAGACAAATATATATTTTCGTATCTGTTTACAAATGTATCTGCGTAAGGGTGATTCTTGTTAAACCAATAAATGCCACTATCGGCGTGTTGTTTATTAGTTCCTGCCCACTTACCTTTGTGCATAGTTACACCCATATATGCAACTAGTTCATCTTCTTTTAGTATGCTGTCTAACCATTCGTTTGTAATTGGTCTATATGTAACGCTATCTGCATCTAAATAAATTATTTGATCTACATCTAATGTCTTACATGCATGTACCCAACAAAATGCTTTGTATGCAAATCCTCTACTGTAGTGTGTACCAATATAATCTAGATATTCTTTTAATGGTTGACCGCAGGCTTCGTATACATCTATTTCTCGAAGTTTAGGAGAACTTAACGGTAATTTCATATCTTCTGTATAGCAATACAACGGAATGTCTTCAGGCCAAAACTGCAAATAAGTTTCTACCATTTTGTTTGCCATTGAGTCGTAATAGTCTTTATTAAATGTTGTAATACACGCAAATTTACGCATCGTTGTCTCCAAAAATTAATGGTTTAAGATGTGCCCAACTTTCACCTGTAGCATGTTCTCGTTGTGTCCATTGTGTGTAGGCAATATCATAACTCCACTGTGTTCTATCTATATTGTAATTTAAGTTTTCAATATTTGCTAAATCCATCTGTCTAATAGGCCAAATCATACTTCCATCTTCAAATGCATATGTAGGTATTCCTTCACATATAGATTCAATAGCACTTAAACTATTATATGTAATTACGCAATATGCTTTCTTAAGGTCTTGATAAAGGCCGTCTGCTTTGTTTTCATTGTTGTCATTTGGCAAATAATCTGCAAGACTATCTGTGTTTTCACTAACAGATATTTTTAATTTAGGATATTTTTTCTGTAATTTGTAGGATAATTTGTTTCCTCTACTTAGATTTCTAGGATGAGGACGAAGTATTATAGGACGATCTGTGTACTTTGTTACTTCTAAAATTGTTTTTTCTGCCCAATCATAAAAACTATTATAATCTTTGTACAAATTTAAAAGACTACTGTCTCCCTCTTTTTGTCCCATAATTATAATAGCGTCTCCAGGACTATGCCAATCTTTTAATTGGACTCCGCTTTCTTTTTGAAACTTATTCCATCTATCGCTAGGACTATTTTCATTTCCAAAAATGCCTTCTGTCCATTTGTAACTGTACCAGCCTAATCTTGTCCAACCTAGATGTCTTCTAAAACTAGGTGATTCGTTTACAAGATATGGTTTACCACTATCACGAATAAATCTATACATAGGACCTTGCCAGCCGTTGTCGATTTTAGGTTTTAATAGATTGGTTTGGATGTAAGCATCTGCATTATGTGGAATGTCAAAAGAGTCTATTATTTCAAATTTATCGCCGTGCTTTGCTAATCCTTTAGCAAGTGCACCGGAAACATTTTTGATTGCTCCTTTTAATGCTACAACAGAGACCATACTTTACCTGTTTTATTTGCTGTATTAATCCACAGGTCAGCATAGTCAACATCTTGACAATTTTTAAACCAAGGTCCGCCTTCAGTAAAATGTATTGCTTTTGGTTTGCCGTCTTGTGGTTCTTTATACCAACCTTCAAGCCAATTCCATTCGTGATTGATTTTTCCAATTTCAGAATCTTTTAACCAACTAAAACGGTGCATGAATTTTCCTGTTTCTTTATTAACCATTTCTGGAATAACTTGAGCATTACTAGGATGTCCACAGTTCCATAATACCATCGAACTCCAGTTTTTTCTTGGATACAAATGTTGTTGTTTTCCGTCCATCTTTACTCCTTCTTTTGGAGTATAGTCGTGATGAACACACATTACAGCATATTTGTCATCACGTTGTGCAAACAATTTATCAACATCATCTAGCCATAAAAAATCACAATCACAAAACAATGCCCAGCCTTTGTAATTTTGTAAATGAGGAATTAAAAATCTTGTAAATGTAAATTCAGTTGAACCTAGTGTATCTTGGCCGCGGGTGTAAATTCCTTTTTGTCTAAGTTCATTTAACTTTAAGTATCTTACATCGATCGGTTCTTCTGTGGTATGTTTCAAACTATATTCACATACATCACTTGCAATTTTTTCTCTGCTGTCGTAACCAATATAAACAGTATTCATTTTTATTATTCCTCTCTGCGTTCGATGTCTTCCTCAACACACAACTCTCCGTGTTGGACTTCTAAAATATGACAAGGCTCGTTGAACGGATTATAACCTTGATGCCATACTTCTACACCTATATCATATCCCTTGTTAAGGGGCTGTAGAGTTACATCATCTGCAATACCGTTTAATTCAGTTTTACATTTACACATACCTTTTAACACGTACCACATTTCGGCACGTTTAAAATGTTTTTGCATGGATAAACTTTTACCAGGCTCAATTACAAGTTCTTTAACTTTGATGCCTTTACCAATAGTGTATAGATCTCTATACCATCCCCATTGACGTTCTACTTTAGGGGTTTTCCATTCTTCCAAGATCCAACTTGATGAATTCTTTTTAAGATCTCCACCAACCCCAAATTTAAATTCCACATTAGGATCATCACCATATGTGAGCATTTCAGGAATGTTTTTCCATGTTCGGTCACCACCGTTTGCAAAAATAATCTTGTTATCCAGTGAATTTAAACTTTTAGTTTTGAAAATTGCTCCACAAGCACTATCGTCAGTATCGTCGAAGTCGATGACTGCATCTACCATGTAGAGATTTTTTACTATTTCAACACGCTCATTGATTGGCATAAAAGGTCTACCCTTTTTGCGTGTTAGCCATGCATCTGAGTTAAGTCCTACCCAAAGTTCATCACCTAACTTCTTTGCTTCTTCAAGGTATGCTAAATGTCCACTATGTATAGGATCAAAGCCGCCTGTTACTAGTACTATGGTTTTCTGTTTCATAGTACTATTTATATGCGTATATTATGATTATAATATTATATGGATGCGTCTTCCATTCCTGCTACACGCAGTTTAGTAATGTTAGTGATTTGCCATTGTTTCATGTCAATGCCTTTCATTACACCTAACCATTTGTTACGTAGCAGTGCAAACTCATTGATAATTTTTTCAAAGTCAACAACGTCTGCTTCACCGTCGACGTATTTTTCTACGTCCCGGCTGGATAATGCTCGTTGATAATTTTCTAGATATTGTTTGAAGAACTTACTACGTGTTCTTCGTA
>Ga0222719_10003243_pt1 | contig 14540 bp, 23 predicted proteins | sample C33_34DmetaG_FD_165039 | JGI IMG/M metagenome (GOLD analysis project Ga0222719, IMG submission 165039) | Estuarine water microbial communities from San Francisco Bay, California, United States - C33_34D | ecosystem: Environmental > Aquatic > Marine > Unclassified | place: USA: California...
CTGTTTTCAAGCCGTAACCACCGTAACTTATGTAACTTGGCATTTAACAGTATATATATAAAGAATAAATTTGGTTACATAAGTGGTTACACAGAGAAAGTACAAATATGTAACCAGAAAGATCAATATTGCGTTAAGGGGGGCGGGGGAAATTTTTTATAAAAAGTTTTTTCTGGCCTATATAACTGTAGCGGTTATATAAGGGATTTATCTGATAGTTAATTAATGAGGATAGCATGACCAAAGCGAGAAGAGGTCGCCCTGTTAAGAAAACCAAATACGGAAGCATCCCTTCCCCACTTTTGATAAAAGAGCGCGCAGTGCCAAAGCATAACAAACTGGTCGATCCTGATAGCCCACGCAGTGACCCCCGGGGTCAGAAGAGAATGTCGGTCGATAAACGCCTGACCCGCAAGCAAGAGCTTTTTGTAAAAGAGCTTGTAAGCAATGATGGCCTGATAACTTTTAAAGAGGCTGCAATCCGGGCGGGTTATCCAGAAACGTCTGCGCATACCCGAGCCTATGAATTAACCAACCCGCATAAATGCCCTCATGTGGTCGCTGCTATTAAAGCTTACCGGGCCGAGCTTGATGCTAAGTTTGACATAAACTATGGCCGTCATATTAGAGACCTCCAGAAAATTCGCGATCTGGCTTTGGAAAACGGCGCTTACTCTGCCGCTGTTCAAGCCGAGTATCGGAGGGGTCAAGCCCAAGGCGACATCTATGTGAGCAAGTCAGAGATACGCCACGGCAGTATCGACAGCATGAGCAAAGAGGAAGTTTTGAAAGCGTTGAACGAATTGAAGGGCGGATATGACGAAGACGTTATCGATATTACCCCAACAGAAGATGACCAACGAAGCGGGTCTGTATAGGCAATTCAAGACCGCTAACAAGTCGCGCCGTAATTGGACCCTGACCCGGATAGAAAACTGGGTCGGCCAAGGAATTCCTGATCTTCTGGCCTGTGATGAGAACGGCGGCTTGCATTTTGTAGAGTTAAAGTTTTGTAAGGCTAACGCTGTAAATCTAAGTCCGCACCAAGTTGCGTGGCTCACAAGGCATCAAAAGAGCAGCAGTTGGGTTTTGGTTAAACAACAGGCCCGGGCGGACGTTAAGGCCACCCTGCACCTTTACAGAGCGTCTCAGGCTATATCCCTTGCAGAGGATGGCTTGAAAACTTCCGCAGCTGGTACGTTCGAACACCCTTTTGATTGGAACGCTGTTTTTCAGTTGATCTCTCCCATATAATCCCATATGCTTATATGACGTAAACTAATTGGAGAAGGTTATGACCGATAAGAAAGAACAAACCCCTGCCCAAAAAATCCGCCACCAGTTGAGCGTGTTTCAAATGATGATGCTGGCTGGCCGTGATGAGGCGGCGATAAAATGTTTAAAAAACCTGTATCAGATAGCCGATGATTTGGAGGCCGCGTGATGAACATAACTTGCAGTCGAAAACTAAGCTTGGATGAAATAGAAGAACTGGCGGGCATTGCAAAATTAATGGATCGGCAAAATTTAATAAAAGATTGGACCGGGGATGGTATGCTTTACAAAACCACTGGCGGTAACTTTCATTTTATAGATCAGGATAAATTGCACGTTAACGGGAAAGGGGGACGCAAAAATGTTTCTGTTTAGTTTTCTGGGGCGGCTAATCTATGGCAAGGATTATGACAAGCTTAGTCGCAGGGCCAGCAAACCCCGGCGCAAAAGGCGGAGATAAACTTTCTAAAGTTTTTACTTGCAGTCTATGCGATAATATGCGAGAAAGAGGGCGGGGCTATCCTGCCCTTTTACTTTTGGAGAATGTAAAACATGACACATAATATTGAAAACAGCAAAAACACCCTGACCGCACTTATGATGAAAGTGCAGGACCAAGCCGCAAGATCGGCGGATTATCTGGCCCCAACAAACGATTTGCAAAAAACCACCACTTTGGATGGCAAACCCCAGATTGTTATTGAGGCCAACCGGGGTGTGCCGACAAAACGTTTTGACATAAACGATACAGCCTTTGGTCAAATCGCTACACATGCCGGGATCGACACCCGTACAGCCCGCCGTTTGCAGTCTAATTATCCCCGGGAATTCGACAATTTGACCAACGCTATCTGGCAAAAAGAACCGACTCGCCGCATGATCCGGACGCATGCCGATGATCGGTTAGATACTGATGGCACGGCGCGGGCTTTTGTGTCGGACAAATTCAAAACTTTTGATAACGTCAATTTGCTTGAAGCCTGCCTTCCCCAGCTGATCGATAACCCGGCACAGTTTCAAGTTGTGTCCGCCGATGTTTCAGAAAAGCGGATGTACCTACGTTTAAAATCTTTGGAGCAATTGGGCACTGGTGCTAATGTCGGCGACCACATGGCAAACGGGATTGGTTTTGGCAATTCAGAAGTTGGCGCGGGATCGGTCACAGTTTATCAAATCGCTTGGACGCTGGCTTGCCTGAACGGGATGCAAACCCAAAACAAAACCCGGTCAAGCCACATCACATCCGCCCGCGATGGCGACGATTGGGGCCTTCTTTCCGATGATGCAAAAAATGCGGACAATCGGGCTTTGGAATTGAAGCTGCGCGATTTGGTTGGGCACTATTCAAGCCGCGAAACCTTTGACGATATATGCCAGCAAATGCGCGCCGCAGCTGCTGATGTGATCGAAGGCGAGGCCACCGATGTGACCGACGTTGTCAACAATCTTGGCCGCGTGATGCAGCTGACCAAAAAAGAAAACAGCGACGTTTTGAATGGCCTTATGGCGACCATCGGTCAGGCTGGCTATGAAAACAGCCGCCCGCTATCCCGTGCCACACTTGTGAACGCTGTGACCGCCGTGTCACACCGCGCCGATATTGATGATGTTGACACATGGCAGCAACGCGGCGGGCAGCTGCTCAATATGTCCGCCCGCGATTGGCAGCGCGTCGCCGCCTAATCCCTGCAATATATACCGCCCAACTGGCCCGCCTTAGCGCGGGTCTTTTTTTGTTTGATCTTTAGAAATTTATATGCGAGAAATCTTATATCGGGCGGCTCCCGTCCGACAACTTTACATTTTGGAGAATGTACCATGACACACCCAATCGAAAATATGCCTATTACACGCGGCAACTTTGTTGATGCTTTGGTGGTTGATAAAGACCAAGCGAAGGCGGATTTGGCCGCTGCTCAAAAGGCGGCAATGGACCTTATCGCAGAACGGGATCGGTTACAGGCGGAACTGGCCGACGCTAATCGTTTTAAAGAGGGCTTTGCCAATTTGTTCGCCGATCAAATAGACGCCGCGGTAAAATCCGCCATGCTCGATTATGACAATGATTTTGACATTAGCGCCTATGAAAGCGAAATCCAAGAAATCACCCGCGATAGTTTTGATGCCAGCGACCATCGCGACAACATATTAGACGCCGTCGGCTTTGATATGTACGACCACAAATCAGAAGTGGCTGACATTGTCCGCGATGTTCTGCGCGACGCAACTGTTAAGTTGGAGGTGTAAAAATGCGGCTTACCAAACCCCAAGCGAAAACCCTTTACCGCAAGTGGATCGACGGCCAGCACGAGCACGGCAGCACCCGCGACGTTTCTTTTCTGGCTTTCCGTCGGACAGTTGAGCCGACGCATGATGATAGCGTGATGGTCCAATGGTGCGGAATGTATATTGGGATTGAGGCGGACGGCTACCCCCACAGCTAAAAACTTCTAAAAATTAAGATTGGCCCGCCCTATTGATTGGCGGGCCTTTTTCGTTTTATAATATGGGACAACTTGCATATATGGAGAATGCACAATGCTAAAGACTGTAGAAACAAGCCGCGCCCAAAAAACTAAAGGTTTGGCCGTAACATATCGCGCCGGGTCGCAAGAGAAATTCGGAACTTGCCCGGCCAGCTGCGAATTGAACCCGTCGGGGTGTGGCGCATCATATGTCGATTTGGAATATTTGGACGCGCTTTCCAATGCCGTCCCAACTAAGGGGATCGCCTTTACTTATTCCCACTTTGCGCCGTTCCATTGGTTTAGGAAAAATGGGCCGGGAAAAACTGTCATAAATTACTCTTGCAAAACTATTGCCCAAGCCGCGCTTTATGTCCGACGCAGAAGCCGCGCCATAAATGTCCCCGTTGTGGTTACTGTCGCGCTTGATTTTTGGAACGGCCGCAAAACTGTTGATAGTGACGGCGCGCGCTTTGTCCGATGCCCGGCCGAATATCTGCCCAAGTTTGGCTGCGCCCAATGCGGCAACGGCGATCCACTTTGCGCCCGGTTGGAGCGTGATTTTGTAATTGGATTTACAGCGCATGGGGTCCACAAAAAGAAGGCGGCCAACCCCGACGACCCCGGCGGCTGCTATGCCAGCGGCGGCAATGTTTTGCTGCATTGGGAAGCTACGGCCGATCAAGCGCAAGATGAAAGTGACGCGGACAAGGTGACCCGGTTTGCTAAAAGCTTGGCACCTCGCACCATATTGCGCCATCACATTGCCGGGGATATTGGCGACAATTAAATCCGCGACCCCATCAATTGATGATCTGGCCCGCCTTTGCGCGGGCTTTTTCGTGCCCTCTGGCCGATCTTATCGACCGATCACCCGATCCAATTGCACCAGCTGTACCACAGCGCCAGGGATTATCTAAAATAGTTAAACAAGGCGGGCCTCGCCCCTTGCACCCCGGCCAAACCTACCGGGCCCGAGATCCGCGGACGGACATCGATGTCCGATTTCATCGACCAGCTGGCCCCCGGCGCGCAGAAAATCTGTCAGCAGCCGATCCATTTTGCCCGCAATTTTCCCCCAGCTGGCCGCAATTCGTGCCCGCTGCTGACAGTTATCGGTCCGCGATCCGCGGTCGATCCGCCGGGGAAAACGCGCCGGGTCCCCCGGATATCGGGTCAGAAAACCATGATTTTAAACGATAAAACGCGATCCGCGCGACGCGGCCCGCGGGTTGCCGACACGGGGGCAAGGGCCATGTTTCTCTCAAATATTTACATAAAATTTCGTTTGGCCTATAACTATCCTATAAAGCAGTATATTATCCCATAAATAACTAGGGTCCCCCGATGAATGTTAACCTAAATCATGCACAGCAAGAAAAGGCCCTGAAGCTTCAATTGAGGCTCGCCCAAATCGCCAAGAACGAGGGTTGTCAGGAAAACTTTTTGGACTTTGTTCGATCCCAGTGGCCGGAGTTTATTGCTGGAAGACACCACAAAATTATCGCGGAAAAGCTTGAGCGGGTCGCGAGCGGCGAACTAAAGCGTTTGATTATCAACATGGCTCCGCGGCACACGAAGAGTGAGTTTGCTTCGTTTTTGTTTCCTGCTTGGATGATGGGCAAGAACCCTAGCATGAAGATTATTCAGGCGACTCACACGACGGAGTTGGCTGTTAACTTTGGTCGGAAGACTAAGAACCTTTTGGACATGGACAGTTACAAGGAGGTTTTCCCTGACGTTAAGTTGGCTGCGGACAGTAAGGCGAGTGGTCGTTGGGACACGAGTGCTGGTGGTATGTATTATGCTGTTGGTGTTGGTTCGAATTTGGCTGGTCGTGGTGGTGATTTAATTATCATTGACGACCCTCATTCTGAGCAGACGGCGATGAGTGCTCATGGTTTTGAGGATGCTTGGGATTGGTATACTGGTGGTCCTCGGCAGCGTTTACAGCCGGGTGGTTCTATCGTTTTGGTACAGACTCGTTGGTCTGAGAAGGACATGACGGGTCAGTTATTGCGTGCGATGGCGAAGGACCCTTTATCGGATCAGTGGGAGGTTGTTGAGTTACCTGCTATTTTTGAGGATGAGACTCCTTGTTGGCCTGAGTACTGGAGTTTAGAGGATTTAACCGCGGTCCGCGCATCTATACCTCCGAGCAAGTGGAATGCTCAGTATCAGCAGAATCCTACTGGTGAGGAGAATGCGATCATTCCTCGGGAGTGGTGGCGTCGTTGGGACAAGGAGGTTGTTCCTCAGTTAGAGTATGTAATTCAGAGTTATGACACGGCTTTTAGCAAGCGTGAGACGAGTGACTTTAGTGCTATTACGACTTGGGGTGTTTTTTATCCTAACGAGGGTGGTTCGGGTCCTAATTTAATTTTGTTGGATAGTAAGAAGGGGCGCTGGGATTTTCCGGAGTTGAAGTCTATAGCATTTGAGGAGTATCAGTTTTGGGACCCCGACACTGTAATTATTGAGGCGAAGGCGAGTGGTTTACCTTTGACCCATGAGCTTCGTAATGTTGGTATACCTGTTGTAAATTTCACGCCTAGTCGTGGTAATGACAAGGTTAGCCGGGTACATGCTATTAGTCCTATGCTTGAGTCTGGCATGGTTTGGGCTCCAAACAAGCCGTGGGCTGATGAGTTAATTGAGGAGGTTGCGGCGTTTCCGAATGGCGAGCATGACGATTTGGTTGACAGCATGACCCAAGCTCTGATGAGGTATCGTCAGGGTAATTTTGTCCAGTTACCAACAGATGATTGGCAAAACGAAGAAGAATCTGTTAAGGTGCGATCATATTATTGACGGAGGGCCTTATGGCTATTGGCGGATTGATGGATACGACTAACGTTCCTAGTCAGTTAGACGAGGAAGATTTACGCGCAGAAGTTGAGTTAGAGGTTCCGGATTCTGGTGCTGACCCTTATTTGATGGCTTCTGACGTAGGTTCGGATGGTCTTGAGATTGAGATCATTGAGGAGGACAACGGCGACGTTACCGTTGATTTTGACCCGAGTTCGTCTTTGGGTGACATGGAGGGTGATTTTAGCGATAACTTGGCTGAGTACTTGTCGGATTATGAGCTTTCTCGCATTTCCAGTGATTTATCTAGCGAGTTTGACAGTAACAAGGCGTCTCGTCAGGAGTGGGAAGATACTTATTCCAATGGCTTAGAGTTATTAGGATTCAGTTATTCTGAGCGCAGCCAGCCCTTCCGTGGTGCAAGCGGCGTTACGCATCCTTTGTTAGCGGAGGCTGCGACTCAGTTTCAGGCTCAAGCGTTTAATGAGTTATTGCCTTCTTCGGGTCCTGTCCGGACGGCTATTATGGGTGAAGAGACTCGTGAGAAGGCGTCTCAAGCGCAGCGTGTTCGTCAGTTTATGAATTATTATCTGACTAATGTTATGGAGGATTACACTCCTGACATGGATCAGATGTTATTTTATTTACCGCTGGCGGGGAGTACGTTTAAAAAGGTTTACTTTGACGAGGCTATGGGCCGGATTGTCAGTAAGTTTGTGCCTGCGGAGCAGTTAGTGGTTCCTTACGAGACTTCTGACTTAGATACTTGTCCGAATATCACTCAAGTTGTTCGCATGGGTTTGAACGATTTGCGCAAGATGCAGGTTGGCGGCTTTTATTTAGACATTCCTGTGACTCCGGTTCAGCAAGATTTGGACTCTGTCGGGACCGAAATGGACCGCATTAACGGCATGGAGAGCTCTCAGATCGATTATGACTGCACTTTGTTGGAGTGTCATGTTGATCTGGATTTGGAGGGTTACGAGGACCGCGATGAAGAGGGCGAGCCTACTGGTATTAAGTTGCCTTACATTGTTACGATTTCTCAGGATAACGGTCAGGTGTTGTCTGTCCGCCGCAATTATTTAGAGGATGATGAGCAGCGTAAGAAGATACAGTATTTTGTTCATTACAAGTTTTTGCCGGGGTTTGGTTTTTACGGGCTTGGCTTGATTCATACTATTGGTGGTTTGTCGCGCACAGCTACATCTTCACTTCGTCAATTGATTGACGCTGGTACGTTGTCGAATCTTCCTGCGGGTTTCAAGGCCCGCGGCCTGCGGATCAGGGACGACGATGAGCCTTTACAGCCGGGTGAGTTTAGGGATGTTGACGCTCCGGGCGGTGCTATTCGTGACAGTTTGATGCCGTTGCCTTTCAAGGGACCGGATCAGACGTTGTTCCAGTTGTTGGGTTTTGTTGTTCAGGCTGGTCAGCGGTTTGCGACTATTACTGATATGAAGGTTGGCGACGGCAATCAGGGCGCGGCCGTCGGAACTACCATAGCGATGTTGGAGCAGGGTTCTCGTGTTATGAGTGCTGTTCACAAGCGGCTTCATTATGCGATGCGTCAGGAGTTCAAGATTTTGGCTCGTGTTATGAGCGAGACGTTACCTCCAGAGTATCCTTATAGCATTGAGGGTGCGGATCAGTCGGTTATGGCAACGGACTTTGATGACCGTGTGGACGTTATTCCTGTTTCGAATCCGAATGCTTTCAGTCAGTCTCAGCGGATTTTGTTGGCTCAGACGAAGTTGCAGTTAGCTACACAGGCTCCTGAGATGCACAACATGCACGAAGTTTTCCGTGACATGTATGAGGCGTTGGGTGTTACGGATGTTGATCGTTTAATGAAGGCGGTTCCTGACGAGGAGTCGGTTCCTTTGGACCCTGCGCAAGAGAACATCAACGCGTTGGACAACGTGAAGTTAGAGGCGTTTTCTGGTCAGAATCACCAAGCTCACATCATGGCTCACTTGGTATTTGGCGCGAGTCCGATGGTTGGTCAGTTACCTCCTGTTGCTTTGTCTATGCAGAAGCACATTATGGAGCACGTTAAGATTGGTGCGGAAGAGCAGGCTATGTCTCAGATGCAGCAAGCTGGACCGCTGCCCGCGGATCAGCAAGAGATGCAGTATCAGATGATGGTTGCGCAGTTTGTTGCGGAGGGTATGCAGCAGGTCAAGCAGCTTTCCGGACAAGTCTCTGGTCAGGGACCCGATCCTTTGGTACAGTTGAAGGAGAAAGAGTTGGAGATCAAGTCTCAGGCAGAGCAGGCGGATTCTCAGATCGATCAGGCGAAGTTGCAGCTTGACGCTCAGAATCAGCAGATGCGGGCCGAGCAGTTCCAGCAGCGTCTGGCGAGTCAAGAAAGTCAGACAGACAAACGGATTGAGAGTGCTATGCAACGCGAGTTGTTAAAACAGAGAGGACAAGACAATGGCCGCGGGTAATAAAATACCAAAAATAACCGATTTTGATACGCTTGAAGCGTATGTTGATGCGACTTTGGCTATGGACGGACCTCCTAAAAGCATGGGCAAGGTTGGTCCGGGCATGCGGAAATCTCCAAAGATTCCACAGAAAGTAGGTCCGGGTATGCGGAAATCTCGAAAGACTCCACAGAAAGGACTAAATAATGACTAAAGTAAAGGTAAACGGTTCAGCACCGGGTCCCGCTCCAAAAGCGGTTCCTTACGCAGATATTAAGGGCCAAGGGCGTATTCCTTATGGCAAGACTGCGGATGTTAAGGTTCCGTCTATGTCGGGCCGTCGCGGCGTTGCTCGTGGAATGGGAGCCGCCAAAAAGGGTGGCGGCTACATCGAGTGTTGATCGGTGGACATGTCGGAACTTTGGAATTTCGGATTAACGGCGGCGTTAGGCTTTGTTGTTTGGTGGGCTAAGACTCAGCACGACGAAGTTAAACGTGTGCAGATTCTTTTGAACCGGACCCGCGAAGAGATGGCGAAAGAATATGTAACAAAATCAGATAATTCCGCTGCATTAAGTCAGATTGTCGCTCGTTTTGATAGGATTGAAGAGAAAATAGACCGATTGATGGAACGGTGAAATGTGGTGTGTTCTTGTATTTGTCGGTTACGGACACACTTTCGTAAACAACTACGGCACGATGTTCTATAAAGCCTGTTACTACGACTGTGGCGCACCGGGCGGAAAGAACGGCCAGTGGTACGATAAACGGCACGTTGTCCACCCAGACGCTTACTGCCCTCCGAGGTACATGGACACATGATTGATCCTATTACAGCAGTCGGATTAGCCACATCTGCTTTTAATATCATTAAGCAAGGAATGAGTGTTGGAAAAGACATTCAGGAGATGAGCGGCACTCTTGCTAAATGGGGGGCTGCATTTTCTGATTTTCAATACGCTGAACAACAACTCAAAAATCCTCCGTGGTACAGTTTCAAAGGTTCTGACGCTGAAAGTGCTATTGAAATATTTGCACAGCGCAAAAAGATGGAGGCTATGCGTAAGGAAATAAAAGACTATATTTCATGGAACTACGGTCCTTCAGCTTGGGACGAGGTCTTGGCTATTGAGGGTGAAATGAGGCGTGTCCGTAAACAAGAGCTTTATCGCAAAGAAGAACTGAAACGCGCGGTTATTGAGTGGACTTTAGGTATTATTATCGCCACTTCTACTGCCGCTGCTGTAACTTTTATACTTTATTATTGGGGCAGATATCAGGGGAAGTGGTAATGTGGTTTTTAATCTGGTTTCAAGTGATGAACAACAATATCGAACACTATCAACTCAATCAGTTTACCACTGAGAACGAGTGTAGAGAAGCTCTTGAGGATGCAAAAGTCTTGATAACTACGAGCCAAACAACGGTGTATTGCTTTGAGGTTATACCGAAATAAACGTGGAGATTACGTTGTATATGACAAAAACGGAAAAGTTGTTATAATAACCCACCACAAACGATATGCTGTAGAGTACGCAAGGAGTTTAGAAGATGGCACACACGATACTTGATGATTGGAAGGTTCTTCCACGGTTGATGATGTTGGCGGTGACTGTGCTGACGTATCAAGCGGTACATTGGTTCATGGGGCTAGATGATCCCAGCGTTGCTCAATCAGGGCTTGTAAGCGTCTGTATGGGGGCTCTTACGGGGTGCTTTGGCATATGGATGGGCAAAGAGTCTAAGACTACGGTGACGAGCACAGCTTCATCATCGAAGGTAGAGTATGAGGTAGACAAATGATACAGGCGCTTATAGGTCCCTTAGCTAACTTAGCCGGAGGTTGGCTGGACGCAAAGACTACTAAGCAGGCTGCGGAAGCCAAGCTCAAGCTGACCGAGGCAGAAGCCAAGGCAAAGATTATGCTATCTGAACATACGAGCGTTGCCGATTGGGAGCGCATCATGGCAGAAGGCGCGAAATCAAGCTGGAAAGACGAATGGTTCGTAATTGTGCTGTCAATCCCGCTTATTCTGGCCTTCATACCCGGTGCAGAGGGTTGGGTTGACCGTGGTTTTGAGCAGCTATCCAAAGCGCCTGATTGGTATTTTTACAGCTTAGGTATTGCAATCAGCGCGAGCTTCGGTGTCCGCGGTGCGCAGGCTTTGTTCAAGAGGAAATGATGGAAAACTTAAAGTTACCTGTAGCTCTTGTGGCAGCGATGGCTGTGCAACTCGCTGCTGGCGTGTGGTGGGTATCACAGCAGGCTGCAACTATTGCCAGCCTTGAAGAGACGGTAGGTCAAATCGGCTCACGCATGGCTATCGAAGACAACATCAATCTAAAGCGCGATGTCCAAGACAATGCAATGGAAATCGAATACGCTTTCGATGACCTTGATGAGGTCTGGGATGAACTAGCTAACTTAGCTAACTCCATCGGACAAGTTACTGCGTTGCAGCAAAGAGTTGCGTTGGTCGAAAAAGATTTGAAGTATATTGGCCGAGATCACAACGGCCTTCTGGACATGAAAGGTGGTATGAAATGACATACAAACTGGGAAACCGCAGCAACGAAAAACTGGAGGGGGTTGATCCCGCTTTGCAGGCCGTTGTTCGCATGGCTATCGGAATTAGCGAACAGGACTTCAGCGTGATTTGCGGACTAAGAACCCGCAAGGAGCAGGAAGCGTTGGTCGCGAAAGGTGCTTCGCAGACTATGAAGAGCAAGCATCTTGGGGGTTATGCCGTTGATTTAATGGCATATATTGACGGGGGCCGCTGGGAGTTGAATCTCTATGATGAGATCGCAGACGCCATGAAGTCCGCCGCCAAGGATTGCGGTGTTAAACTTCGCTGGGGCGCGGCTTGGCATATTGACGATTTTGGTGCTTATGCAGGTACGGCTGAAGAGGCTATGAACGAGTATGTAGACTTACGTCGTTCACAGGGCCGTCGTCCATTCATCGATGCGCCTCACTTTGAGTTAATGGAGGATTAAACACTCTTGCCTTTCTGTTGAATCTCGCTAGTGTCTGTATCAGATAAAGTGGGAGTTTATAAGAATGGATGAGATATTCATTGCGGAAGCCGTCTTTCGCATGATAAGAGAACGAAGACATGCCATTGTTGACTTAATGCAGTACAACAACGTCAAGTCTATGGAGCAATATCGTGAGCTCATAGGGAACTTAGAAGCCCTGAATCATGTGGAACAGGAACTCAAGGGCCTGCTAGATAAACAGGAGCAATCTGTTGACTAAAGTTAATTTAGAGGCCGCTCAAGAAGCGGTCGCCAGCCTCTCCGAGGCATATGCCGCACCCGAAGAAAGGGTTTTAAACCCAGACTCCATTGGTGCTTCTCTCTTAGAAAAAATGCCCACACCTACAGGGTGGCGTCTTTTAATTCTTCCGTATCGGGGAAAAGGAAAGACCGAGGGCGGTGTTTACTTGCCGCAAGCTGCGGTAAGTCAGCAAGAGGTTTCCACTCAAGTTGGTTACGTTTTGAAGGTAGGCGAGCTTGCTTACAAGGATACTGAAAAGTTTCCAAACGGACCGTGGTGTGAACAAGGTGATTGGGTCATGTTTGCTCGTTATGCGGGTTCTCGCTTTGCCATTGACGGCGGTAACGTGAGTATTTTGAACGACGACGAAATATTGGCCCGAATATCGGAACCCTCAGACGTATTGCATTATTAGGAGAGAATAGATGGCTGAAGACCAAATTGAACTGGACCTTGCGTCCGACGAAGACACTGAGGTGGAAGTAGATTCCCCCGAGGTTGAAGATTCTGGTGTAGAGGTTGCCTCTTCGGACCAGTTTGAAAAAGCAGATAATGCGACGCAGAAACGCATTGATCGTTTGACTAAGAAAATGCGTGAAGCGGAGCGTCGCGAAAACGAAGCTATCAACTATGCCAAGCAAGTTCAGCAAGAAGCTGAAACTTTAAAGCAGCGTTTTTCTAATTTGGACAGTAGTTATGTTGCAGAATACAGCAACCGTGTTCAAAACGAGATGTCGCAAGCTGAGTCTGAGTTCGCCCGAGCAATGGAAATGGGCGATACTCAAGCGGCGGTTGAAGCAAACAAACGCATGATTGCTTTGACCTCTCAGAGCGAACGCGCGGCTCAAGCAAAGCAGGCTCAAGAGCGTCAGAAACAAACGCAGGTTCAACAGCCTTTGCAGCAACAGCAACGAGCGGCCCCACAGGTCAAACGCCCTGATCCAAAAGCCGAGGAATGGGCGAGGCGCAATGAGTGGTTTGGTCAGGATGACGCTAAGACTTTTGCGGCTTTTGGGATTCACAAAAAGCTTGTTGAGGACGAAGGGTTTGACCCGACGAGCAATGACTACTATACTGAGCTTGATCGAAGGATTTCTGACACGTTTGGAGGTTCCTCGCAAGCACCTAGCAGACGGGCCGTCCAGACGGTTGCGGGTGTTTCTAGAAATAACTCTGGGCGCAGTAGTGGGAGAAAGGTTCGACTCACCCCGAGCCAAGTCGCAATCGCGAAGAAATTGGGTGTGCCGCTAGAAGCATACGCGAAATACGTTAAGGAGTAAGACTGATGAGCGAAGATACAAATGTAAACGGTTCTATCAAGCGCACTCCTCGCGCAAACCAAACTCGGGAAAAAACGGCGCAGCGTAAGCCGTGGGCTCCCCCATCTATGCTGGATGCACCGCCTGCACCGGAAGGTTTTAAGCATCGTTGGATTCGTGCGGAAACGCGCGGATATGATGATCGAAAAAACATCAGCGCAAAAATGCGCGAAGGTTGGGAACTTGTTCGTCAAGACGAATACCCTGACTTTGAGTCCCCGGTAGTTGAATCAGGAAAATATGAGGGTGTGTTTGGAGTGGGTGGTTTAATGCTGGCTCGCATTCCTGTCGAAACAATTCAAGAGCGTACCGAATACTTTAAGCAGCGTAATGCTGACCAAATGGAAGCTGTTGATTCTGACATGATGCGCGAGAACGCACATTCAACCATGACGATTCATAAACCGGATCGTCAGTCTCGTGTAACCTTTGGCGGTCCTCGAAAATAAGGGCCTCCTATTTAGGAGAAAAATCAAATGGCAAATCAAAACACTGCCTATGGTCTTCGTCCTATCGGTCTTGTTGGCTCGGGTGCAAACTCTACTGGTGTAACCCAGTACGAAATCGCGTCTGACAACACTAACGCAATCTTTCAATACGGTCTCGTAACCCCTACGTCCGACGGTGTTGTTGATTTTGCTGGTGCTACCAATGGTGGTACTACTCCTGCGTTAGGTGTCCTGATGGGTGTAGAATATCAAGACTCTACACAGAAAAAACCTGTGTTTCTAAACTACTGGCCCGGTTCCGGTTCCGTAAGTGTAGATACAAACTATCCCGTAAAAGCTTTTGTTGCGGACAATCCAAACCAGTTGTTTAAAGTTGCGTCTGACGCTTCTTTGACTGACCGTGCCACGGCGCAAGCTGCGGTATTTGCTAACGCATCTTTGGGTACATCTGCACGAACTGGCTCTACCAACACAGGTAGTTCCAATTCAGCTTTGGGCGTTTCAACAAT
>Ga0222719_10003245_pt1 | contig 14535 bp, 11 predicted proteins | sample C33_34DmetaG_FD_165039 | JGI IMG/M metagenome (GOLD analysis project Ga0222719, IMG submission 165039) | Estuarine water microbial communities from San Francisco Bay, California, United States - C33_34D | ecosystem: Environmental > Aquatic > Marine > Unclassified | place: USA: California...
ATACTCTAGATTTTCAATTCGAGTCTCGAGTGCACCAATATCTCGCATCGTATATCTTCGATTGTCAACAACCTCCACATTCAAATCCGTTTCGTCGTACGTGTATGGATTCACAGCTATTGTAGCCAACAGCATGGTGTCGCCAGATGTAGTTGGTACTGGCGGGTAGTTGAGTGCAGGAGCTCCAGAAGTAACAATAAAGCTACCGTTTTCATCCAAAGAAATCTTATGTACGATTTTCTTATAGTAGCTGTAATCTGCTTCTACTTCGAAGGTTTGAGAATCAACAATCTGATGATTGTTGAAAGTCTTAGTCGAAATATATGTGTTCGAACTTGTATTGGCTGATCTTGTAGGTCTAAAGTCCAATACGTCTCTAAGATGGATTTCTTCGCCTTTACTGTTACGGTAAGTTGGGATTAAGTTGTAGTTGGGGTAACTCTTATCTGAGAAGTAACCTAAACCACCACCATGCGAGTAGTAATCAAAATCTACTAACAGATGGTTGTTATTTGCCAAATAACCAGGTTTTAATTCAATAGTAGCGTGGTCATAGAAGTTATCTTTTTGTCCAGTATTAAAAATCCACTTATCGGTTATAACTGTCGATAGGGAGTTAGCAGAAACAAAAGTTGAGTTACCCTCATAAACAGCATTCAACTTAATGCCGTCAGCGTATCCTAGCGACAGCTTAGTACCGTTAGCTGGATATCCACCAACGATAGTTTTCTGTTGTCCGCTTACACGAGTCTTTACTCGCCGCGAATCTGAAGTCACATCGATAGCTGCATAGATATCAGCAGTACCATTAAACGACGCTTCATCGACGTCAATAGTGGCAGATCCTGGGTTACCTGGTGTAGGTGTTGGTACAGATACTGATCTGGATCCAGCTGTCATGTCGACGTTCTCACCAGTTGAAATCGTTCCAGCACCTCCAGACTTAACAACTACAATAAAGTTTTCGTTAGCAAGATCGCCGGTACCAGATGAGAATCTTTCAGAACCACTAAGAGTCTGAATAGTAGCTGTTCCGTTAGTAAAAGATACGGTACCGAACTTGCGCTTAAACTTGTAGTCTACGTTTACTGTATTTGCAATGTTTACATGAGGCATTGCAAACAGACCAGTGTGGTAATCTTTATCGGTTAGCTTAACACTCCTAATCGCCAATGTGCTCGATGTATTTGATACGAGAGCTTGATTAGAAAGCGTTATGGTATCAAAATTAATAGCTGTGACAAACGTGTTGGCAGTAAACGCGTTGTTTTCGACTACCTGTCCAACTCGCACCCCACTAGCACTCGTTAATCTTACATTAGCACTTCCAGCTGTGATGTCACCAGTCTTATTAAACGTAGTGATGCTGTCGGTGTTGACTTGTGCATAGGCCGTATAGCTAGAATGATTACCTTTGATTACACTCTTAATGTTATTAAAAACTTTATCGTGAGCTGTGATTGTTATGTCATACAGGAACAGCTTATATTTTCTTTGATCGGAAGATCCAGAAAGGTACTCAATATTTTTTACATGAGCCTCGCCAATCTTGGACGTCGATGTAGGAGTAAGTTGCGAATGCAACTCAACCCTATCGTTGATTCCCATCAGGCCTGTAGTAAACGTATTAGCTACAATGTAGTTACCGTAGTAGGCCGTAATCGTCTGCTCGGTAGTACTTTCAGTTGATCTAGATTTAGGAAAAGCAACTGCCTTTACTCCTGGAGTACTAATCCTGTAACCCTTGACGTAAGCTGTACCTGGTGAGAACTCAGCTACCAGATTAGCTGTAGTAGCTGACGTGTTAGCAATGGTCATCCTAAAGCCATCAACAACATAATGGCCAGACTCTTCGTACGTCCTTTGCGCTAACACATCACCGAGTCGGTTATAATCTGGATCAGGTCTCTTCCTAGCAAACGTGCCATCCAAAACCCTTGCAACTTCAAAATAATTGTTAGATGAGATAGGTGGACTAGAAATATCGCTTACCGGTTTAGTAGTAAGTGTAAGGTTTACTTTTAGTCTATCAGCACCAGGCGCAGCATAGTTGTATGAACCTCTAGCTGGATCGGTCAATGTACTGTCGGTATCTGAAGTAATTAAACTTTCAGTTGAAGTAAATCCAATACTAACTTTATGAGAAGTATTTGCTGCTATAGCTACAGTCTGTGCATCAGCTCTAATAAACAATCCTTTGTGATAATAAACAGACTCATCGATACCATACAGATATCCCAGAGTCACAGGAAGTTTAGCAGCGCTTCCTTGAACAGTACTGATTACCTGTGCAATCCCTGAGTTAGACGTAAAGATGTTATTAGCATTAATGAACGATGAGCTAAAATCGATGACTTCGTTGTTAGCTAATTGCGTAGTGAACGATCCTAGCGAAACCGTGTTAGCATCTTGTAGGTATTGCGCAAACACCAGATCAAACTCCCCACCACTTGCGGGAACTACCTTCTTAACTTTAAATACTTTTTCTGATGTTCTAGTCCTTGCATACTTTCCATCGAACGTGTTTACGTCAATAGCAGAACCCGCATACGAAGACTTTAATCGGAAAACTGTAACTTGATCAAGAACTTCACTAGTACCTGTAACCTCGGACCCATCTTTAAAAATGTGATTGCCAAATCGGTGTATTTGATTTTGTAGAATTGACTGTTGCTGTGTTAGCTCTCTAGCCTGTACAGCAAATCCAGGACGATAAAGAACACGATGAAAGTTTTTAGTCTCATCGTAATCATCGTAGTATGGATCTACGTTAAAGTTAGTTGTCAAATTGTTATTAGCAGTCATCTTTATTCTCTTAATTAAAACTTAACAGTAAATGTAAAGTTTTCCGTTTGATCGACGTCTCTCTCTAGCGGTGCTTGAGTTACCTTATATAACATCTGTCCACTAAATGGTGTAAGATCAGATAGCTGTACGTTCTGTATCTGTGCTGTTACACCTGAATTATTAGCGGTGATCATTTCTGCATTAGCAAATCTTCCTGTTGGATACGTCAAATGCAGAACACCGCTGGTTCCAGACATGTTACTGTTAGCAAAATATACCACTCTACCAGTTGCTCTAGAACTATCACCTACAATAAATTCATCTTGAGTAAAGGTTCCGGTTATAGAGCTTAACGTAATTCTAGTTGTCTGATCATATCTAAGATTACTAGCAACACCACCGGTTGCTCTAATTTGTGGATCTCTAATTAATCCATATATTCTAAACTGGTTGTTAGCAGCAAAGAAGCCACCCTCATCACCCTCTACCTCTACGTTCAATGTTACATTACGTGCAAACAACTCATTAACTGGGTCTGCACCGTGTCCTCCAGGACCTGCAATGTAAGCAACCGCTGTTGCTCCAGAACCATAGGTTGGGTTAGCGGTAATGTTTACTCTTGCTTCGGAGTAACTTGAACCACTATTGACAGCAGTAATCTTAGATACAGCACCAGACTGTACGTTAGCATATGCCTCAGCTCTGTTACCATCACCAACAATATTTATACGAGGACCAATATGATATGTACTAGACGTATTTGGTGATACCGTGAACCCTGTATTAACCGTTAGCAGCCTCGTAGTTGCATTGTACCCGGTAACAATTCTTACCTGTCCAGCACCAAGACCACTTGAAATAAAGATAGTAGAGCCGTTATATACGTTATCAGTACCGCTAGCAGTGTTAGCAATAGACAATTGTGTTGTGCTAGTAACTGATGATACGGTACCTTTATTCTCTAAGTAACCTGAACCACCGTTGGTGACATCATAAATTTCAATAGCCCCATTCGCTGCAGCTTGTTGTACAGCCCATTGCGCACTAGCATCGTTCGCCAACAACGTTTTAACTGGAATGTGATTGACACCACCAAACCTATTAAAGTCCGCTGCTGAGATGTCATACAGGAACTTCCATTTATAACCATCGCTTGTTGTTATAACAGAAGTTGATCGACCTGTAGGAACTACTGTACTGGCTGTATTGCTTGCATTGAATAAGCACTTGTACACTTCGTTGTTACTAGTAAATACGAAGAAGTTCTTGTCTGGTAGGTCAGCATCGCTATCGTTAAATTCACTATACACGGTACCAGATGTCCAGACATACTTTGGAACAGCCATGGTAACATTATTATTAGATACTTTCTTTAACGCAATCATTCCTCTCCATATATCTCTATCCGACACAAGCGTGTCATCGAGAGAAGGAGGACTATTTTCATTGCCCCATGGATCGATCTTAGAATAAAACAAATAGATCTGACTAGGATCAGACTCGTCAAAAGCCTCCCTAAACTGCTGAGCAACGTGTGCGTTTAATTTTTTACTAATTAATTTTGCCATTTAGCACATCACCGTTCTAGGTGTATCTGAATACGCCGTTCGCCATTGAGTCGCCGGCAAAGTTACTATTGATTGTGAATGTCGTGTTACTGTAAACAGTATTTACTATATATGTCGTGTTGCCAGTAGCACCTGGTATACGATCTTCAATTTCTATCTGAGTACCGCCAGACAGGAAGGTAGAGAAGGTATCAGCACCATCACCCTGTACAACTGTCCTTGTACCCAGCAATACTGGCTCGATTAGGTATCCAGTAACAGGCTTGGTCAAATAGTGTGAAATCACATTGACGTTAGATACTCTTACGAAGCCAGAAGTAGAACTGTATACTATAGGATTACTAACTACTGTATTAGCTGCTATAGAAGGTATGTTGAATGACAACGATACCATAGCATTGTTAGATACAATAGTGTTTGGACCAATACTTGGAATACCAAACTTACCACCAATCAAGTTAGTGGTAACGACAGACTCAGCATCCAGTGCAGGCATCTGGATTATATTTTCGATATCTACCTGACCAAATAGCTTTGTACCAGCTGGGTGGATTACATCCCGTACCACATCTCTGTATGTCTTGAGAGCTTTGTTTGATCTAAGAACATAACTAAATTCTTGATAGTAGTAGTTGTCTTGTAACCGTTGATCCCAGCTAAGAAATCCTTTAGTACCCTTATAGTTTCCAGTTTCGTTAATAACACCTGATACAACTGGATCACCAATAGCATCTGTAGCGCTTCTTGTAGTATTAGTTACGGTTACGCTATCAATTGCATTATAAAGGCGTCCACCATTAGTTACAGTAACATCTGATATCGATCCAGGTACGAACGCAGCTGATATAACAGCATTGCGTCCTTTGAATCCACCTGAGCCATCTGGAATGTCCAGCTCGGTGATTGTAGAATCGATTGCAGATACTACTGGTAACTTAGCACCAATATAGTTACCATCCACAGTATCAACAGCACTAATAGTACCTGTTACAACAGCAATAGTACCAAGTGCTGATCCAAGCGTAGTAGAAGAGTTAGATGAAGCAAGGTTAGAACTGATTATACCTGAGTTAGAGCTGTAGGTGGGACCATATTCGATTGGAGTATCAGATAGTCCTTGTATTCTATCTGTGAAAGCAAGAATAGTTTCCGTATTAGACACAGCTGTCACGGTAACGGATCCGGTGAGACCACCCTTTGGTGTACCGCCTGATACAGTGGTAACCGTGTTTCCTACACTATAACCACTACCACCATTAACCAAGGTAAACTTAATTACCTCATCAACAGTACTATCAATCACACCAACAGCATCAACACCGGTAGCACTAGTAAATCTAACGGCATCGCCAACTTGGTGACCAGCACCACCTGTCGTACTAGCAGTACCAAACGTCACATCTTTCAAAGGACCAATAGTGTTAACAACGAAGCCACCTAGGCCACTACTAGTCAATACTTGCTCAAGGTCTTCGAATGTTCCCGTAACTTCTACTAATCGTAATTGCTTTACCTCAACGCCACTTTCAAAAACGGTTATCACCCGCAAAATTTTTCCAGTCGCCCCTGATTTCTGACCGGTAACTATCTCACCAAGAGCCTCTTCTAGATTACCCGTGAAAGGAGCACCAAGACGTACTAAGGTATCTTGAGTCCAACGCCCATCAGAAGCGCGTAGAATGTTCTCTGACGGCTTATAGATCGATACGTTCTGATCGAACAGGATTCGGAATAAAAGGTTGTATGACGCGGCTGAGCCCTTGCTACGGTATAGATCCTTGATCCTCTTTGCTACCAGTCGCTTATCGGCTAGAATTGCATCTGGAAAATCTGCAAGAACCTCTTTCTTAAAGTAAGCATAGAACTTATCAAGGTTAGTAGTATCGATATCTTTATTGATTTGTAGGTTCTTAGATGCATCAGTAACCTGGCCAGTAGTCTCCATCCACTCATAGTATGCTTTTAAAAACGCAACTAGATTAGGTCCTTCTTCCAGCAGATAGCCGGGAACCTGAGACTGAACTAGAGTCGATATTTTTTTATCGGTTGCCATTTAGTATATCGATCTGCTGTTTACAACACCGGTCTCACTAGAAACCGTAGCTTGGATAGTAGATGCTACATTACGTGATAGTACTTCTGATTGATCGGTCTGATTATTAATAATGTTTACTGAAGCATCTGCAAGCTGGCAGATCTGATTACGTTTACTATTAACCGATTGCTTAGAAGGTACTGCATTGACTTTAATACCATCGCCATCAAAAGCAGTAAACTGTACTGCATTTATTTTTACAATACCCTGTACATAATCTACCGTACCAGCATTACCACTTACATATACGCGGTTACCTGATGCTAAACGGTATATTCGTAACTTACCAGCACCATCATCATCGAAGTAGCAAGTAAACCCTTGGTATGTAAATCCACTACTGCTGATTGCATACTTGTGGCCTGCATGCGGATTATAGATCGCATTATTAAATTTAACCTGGTATGCTTGAGTGATAGTGGTATTAGGAATAAAACGTCTCTGCATCTTAATAGTAACATCTACGTTTACTACACTATCGTCAATACTATCAATCTGCTTTATAAACTCTGACAAATAAAAATTATTATTATACACACCAAGTTCATTTAGATTGAAAGAGCTCATAGTACTATCAACCTGCGTTAGCAGAGTATTACCGTCTTTATTAGTAATAGCAGGGTTATAGCGAACCTCTATAGTAGGAACAATATACAAATACTCAGCATCTACAAATACAGGCTCAATAGTAACCGCATTTCTATCATCCAGTAATTCTACCAGCTGTGCTTTACGGCTATCTGATAATACGTTAGCATCAAATGGCTTAGCGCTAATATACACCTTACCGTATACAGGGGGAGTATTCTTTTCACCACCCCATACACTAATAGTCTGTAAATCAGGCGCATTGTTTAAAAGGATGCTTTTATAGTCGTTTGCAGTAACAGCGCGATTTTGAGCGGAGAAATTTTTCGGAGCATTAAACTTAATACTATCTACCGACTGCGGATTACTACCACCCACTGCTCTACTAGTAGTAACAATAGTATAAGAACTATTACCAGCAAGGGTGGCAGGACCGTTAAAAGTTCTAGCACCGTTTAGAGTAGGGCCGTTTACTACGTTATAGTTAAGTTTAACAATATTACCATCAGAAGGTTTCTTACCCAGGATGTTATCGCCAAACTGTACCTCGTATGCGCCATCGTTATTCTCTTGCAAGAAGTATACTGCGCTATTACCATTGATAGTAGTAATATCATCTGCAAGGTTATAAACCTGTACTGCTGTATTAGAAACACTCTGCTGTATTGATACCTTTAAGCTAGTAGTATCGCTGTTTTCGTTATTAAGAATGTATCTGACAGGTGCAACGGAACTTACCGTATATGATTCCTGTACAGGGTCGCCTTCTCTTATTACCATGGATGCATTATACACCCCTGCATCAGAACGAGTGAATGTAGTAGTGTCCTTAGACTGGAATGTATAGGAAACGCCATCTACTGTACTAGAGAAAGTCGTATTAGCAGGTACTACTACCGTATCAGGAGAGCCTGCTGGATTAACCGTAACAGATAAGGTCGCTTCTGCACCGCGAGCACTAGTAGGAGTAAACCCAAGCAGCTTAGCATGGCTTACTACATTGTTTCTAATAAGAGCACTGTCTAAGAACATCTCATTTGAAACAAAGTTAGTATAGATCGCATTCTGATACGTGTTATAAGCAAGCAGCTGAATAATAGTCTGCATACCGCTACTTTCAAAGTCATAGTCCTGAAACTCACTCTGACTAGAAAGGTAGCCCTGTAGATTGCCTTTGATCGTATCAAAGTTGATGTCTGTTACTAGTAATGCGTTATTAGCAGCCATTTACCTTACTCTTTCTATTGCTACTTCTAGGTCTACTGGGAATCGTTGGTTAACAATCATGAAACGTATCTTTACTACCAGCGTATTGGAATCAGGCTTCACGTCTACTATGACTCGATCGACCTTAGCACGTGGTTCATACTTATTAATAGTATTGGTAATAATACGAACCATTTCGTCTTGAAGGATAGGGTCGTCTGCATTCTCAAACAGCATCGCCCTTATATTGCCTCCGTACAGCATGTCGTATGGACGCTCACCGTGGTTTGTTAGTATAAGGTTACGTACAGCGCGCTTTACTGCATCCGCGTTTTTAAGCACGGGCAGCTTTCCAGTAACTGGATGTGGCGTAAAGGTGACATTGACATCACTGAAAACGACTTCCTTTAAAAGCGGGTTTAAAGAACCACTCGCCATCTCAGCTCCCAGTTATTATTATTGTTGATCTATTATTTATCGCTGTTCTTAGCGTCTTGTATCTCTTGACGCAAAACTTTACATAACTTAGCGATCTCTGATAGAGCTTTACGTGCTCTAGTACCCGCAGCCTTATTACCACCTTCAAATTTTTCCATCTCTGCATTCAAAGATGATACGTGCTGATCAAACATATCTTTAGTGTTCATTTTACTTTCCTTATGCTACTGCTGTTAAAATTCCGTTCTCAAATGTGAATGTAGTACCATCCACGGTGAATTGTTGCTGTGTTGTTACTGCACCTGCACTTGCTAGCGAACTGGTTGCGAAAGCGCTATCCCCAGACAAAGAAGTACTTATCGAGCTCACTGCGTTTGCTGAAAGACTTGCCTCTGATTCACTCAATGATGCTGTCGCATACTCATTAACGTCTGATATAAAACCTGCCCTGTTCTCAGCCGTTGCTGATTCTATCAGCTGCTCAATACTACCGGTCTGAAACTTGGCTGGTTTACCTGTGATGCCACTTAACTTGCTCTGCACCGTGCTAATAGTTGTTAGTGCATTGTTAATCTCTTCTTCTGTAGTACCTAACGCTGCTAACCCTTCCTCAATTACAGTATCTAGAGCCGTGTCTAGAGCAGACGCAGCACACAACGCAACGTTTTGTTGTGCAACCTGAGCTGCTGTAGTGATGTTTTGAATGGCTTGTGCAAACTGAGCTAGCTGGATGGCACAATCGATTAGGGCAAGTATCTGAGGACCGATATACATGGACACGAACTTTTTCACCCACGATATAATCTTTAGTGGATTAGACGGGATGTTGGTTAGTGCTTCGAAAGGTGATAGGTCTGATACTGCTGCTGTATTAGTCTTGATCAAATCAACCATCGCTTTTATTTCACGCTTGATAATATCTTCGATCACTTCACAGTCGACTAAGTTCTTAAGCTCCTCTGCAGTTGCATTGATTTCAGCTGTAGGAAAAAGAATGCCAACTTGGCTTCCAACTTCGAACTCTAAAGCACCGGTCTCTGGATTAACTGATAGATTGGACTTTGCTTCTACATGAAAGGGAGCTCCTTCTTCTTCAGCAAAGTTGCTATTATCAGCATCATCATAAGCAGCCTGTCTATTATCACGTCCTATATACGACCGTACGGTATTGCCATCCTTATCAACAATGTTGTATGTGATCGTGTCAAGCTCTAGTTCATTCAGTGTCTCGAGCCCTAGCGTAGAAAAACGTACGACTTTCTGAGCATCTTGTTGTATCTCTAATATACTAGGCATGATTATCCATCCGTTGCTGATACCACAATACCATTCTTAACATCATAAACCTTTCCTCTAATATCAACAATCTTACAGGTAGCACCAGTACCAACTGCTAGACTACCAGCAACCTGCACTTTGTTAGTAGCAAGTACAACAGCACCACCTTTCAATGTAACGGTACGCCCTTCTATCACTGTTGTTTGACTTAGCTGCTGACAATGTCTACCAACAACATTTATATCACCATGGACACTCTTGTAGTGATTACCATCGATCATAGTGAACTGATCACCAACAACCTTATCCATTCTATTCATGGCACCTACTGCACCACCGATCTCAATATAGTTACCATTCTTATGGTAGATGTGAATACGTTCGAACTTAGGAGTGTCATCAATCTCAAAGATATGGCCTGACTTAGTCTCCAGTACTCTATTTAATGGATACTTCGACTTGAATTCTTTCCATCCATCAAGTACTGGCTCTTCAATTGTGTAGCCATTACCATACTGACTCTTATGCTGCCTGTTCTTCTTCTTATCAATGATGCTGTGTTCGTAGTCAGCTGCATCACCATGCACCTGGACGTTATCATTACGAGCGAGTCTGTTAGTATCTGGCTCTTCTAGATCCCAACTTGCAGTCTTTCTAGGGAACCCTTTGACATTACCATCTGGATCATAGAACCCTTCTACAGGAGGACCACCATCAGGGTTAGGGTTAGCTTGAGTAGGGATACCACCAATAGAACCCATCACTAGAGGTTCACGGGCAATCTCTCCATCAAGAAACATACCCATCACCCAAGTGCCTTTAACAATACCAGTCAAGGGACCACCAACACCACTATTAGGTCCTGCATTGACAGGCTGCATCACTTGAGCCCATGGCAACTCTTCAGTCTTAACACCAGGCTCACCGTCAACTTCCTTTAACGAACCACTGTGCCATCCAAAGATACGAACACGAAGACGTCCTAGCTTCAAGGGATCTGCATTGTCTTCAACAACTCCCATCCACATCACAGGATTGAAACCAAAGAATTCTTGTTTAACTTTCATTACGATATTCCATCCGTGTCAATGTTCTCACCCGTAGGCTCAATACCAAACGATTCCTTCGCGCATGATAGTACGGTAGTGTACATATCATTGGCCATGTCATAGTGATGTCTGATGGCAGTAACAAGGAACGTAGCCTTCTGTCCGTATAGTAGTAGGAACTTCTTCTCTTCTGCCTCCAGCTGAGTAGGCTGAGGTACTGATATGGTACAAAGCATCCCAACATAGTTCTCTGCAATACCAGCAGTAGTTATCTCAATCACGTTAGTGTACAGGTTTGTCAGCTCATGTGTTGTCTTAGATAGAAACGTCTCTCTCTTCCTAGGAGCATTTAATTGATCACCTTTCTTCACTGGATTCATCGTTTCAAAGTACTTATTCGTGTTTACAGGATAGTTCTCATTATCTTCTTCTATCTGGGAAACAATCATTCTCCTATGGGTAGAATACGCTTTTTTCGCTTTTCCCAGTTCTCCCTGCTCACTAATAAATTTTTTACCAGAATTTGGAAGGTGTTTTAATTCGTCCCAATTTTTTTTGTAATCGAACTGAAATTTTTTCTTATCGGGTTCTTTTAGCGGATGAACCTTGAATCTCTTTAAGATTGGGTCGATTACATTGACTTCATTGTAGTAGGCTCCTCTGTGAGCCTGATCGATATTGTCAAATGAGTCTAGGAACTTGATCCCTGTTATGTACTTTCCTATAGGTCCAGATGCTTCATATTGTGTAGTCTTGACTGGAGTCTGTAGTAAAAAATCATAATTAGGTTTTAAAGACGAGAACCAACTAACAGGCATCCAATAAAAATCATCAGCTGACTCCCAAAAAATATATGATGATGGATTATCGTACTTTTCTCCCTTTGCTTCCAGCGATACTTCATTGATTAGCTTTAAAGGGTTCTGTCCTGATGCTACTCTAGTATACTTGTTAGAAGTATTGAGAGATATGAGGTTCTTCTTGCCCTTCTTTAGGTAATTGTCGAATACATCTTGTACTATCTCGTGTGGCTTCATCTCTATGAATGGCTTGTAAACGTATTCGAGAGTATTGTTGAACCCTTCCTTTGAGATAGCATGTATAGTGTATACTTGAGCTCTGTTACGTATTTGTGTGCGTCCTGATACCTTATAGACAACAAAGTTCTGAGTGAGCTCTATGTCATTAGGGTTTTTGTACTTGAATTCTAGCTCTTCATCGCCAACTAGTGGGAACTTATCAATCAATCCAACCGAGTCGTTGATTATGATCTCCATACGCATGAAAGGACCAAACATATCCTCATACATATTAAGCTCAATTACTAGTAGATTGAGGATAACTGGCTGGTTAGCTAGGGGAGATGTGAGAGTTAACTTATAGTCTAAGCCATAGCTCTCATGAAATGTACGACTCATATTATACCTGTTCGATCACTGCTTCGTAAGTAGATATCAAAGCTGGCAAGTACTTACGATCAAGTATCTTAATTCGCTTGTTCGCTTCGTTAAGTTCTAGCTCATACGTATACTTATCTATTGCTCGTCTATTGGCTGGAGCAGTCAGATCATATGATTCCTTATCGATAATAACAGTCTTCTCATTTATAACAGTACCGTCAAATAAAATTTGCTCGTCCCTCAAAATTTTTTCGTACGCGTGATGTGTTTGCTTAGCACTTTCTCTGCTTCCATACTTGTTACGGATGTACCTATCAAACGATCGATCATCTAATGGCCAATCGAACTGTGGATCGATAATGTTGTTGATCAGATAGATCACCCAATCCAGTTGACCATCTCCGTAATACTTCTCAGCAATAATATCTGCTCGCTCTCCATCCTGTACATCATACTGATACATCACAGCTACTCTATCAATCAGTAGCTCATTAAGTTTAAACCTCAGTGTGATGTTGGTTAGCTGTAGTGGCTTACCATTCTTCTTTAGATCATAGCTAACAGTTGGCCATTTGTTAAACATGTACGCCATGATTATCTTCCCTTTGCAATTTGATCTTTGGTAAGGATATCAATCTCTGTGAACGTCAACTGCATACCAACTGACACAGGAGCTCCATCTGTGTGGAAGTAGCTTCCACCATCTGGATTATAGTTTACTTGAAAGTCTGACAAGACAGATGTACCAAAGTTAAACATGAAGTTCTCGTTCTTACCACTAAACGCAATAGCAAACTCATCTGGATACTTAAAGAATGCTGCTCCTTCTACCTCAGGATGCATATGTTTCTTGAATCTCCTGATGATGTTCTTGATAGTGGTAGACTCACCTGAATCACGAGGACTAAACTTATATGTGAATGTGTGTGATCTAAAGTTGACGCCTGTGAAGATAACAGCGAGGTGTGGGTTAGCAGCAACACCTGCTGCGACAGCTGCTCCTCTAGCTATATTCCCAAGTGCAGCACCAACACCAGCTCCAATAGGAGTACCAGATAGTCCAGCACCAAGCAATGCAAGTATTTCTGGACTTGCCTGTAATCCAATAGCAGCCATCTGTTGTGCTACTGCTTGACCAGCCTCTGCAGCGGTAGGTACGGTTCCAGCATTGATGTTATCTCTAGTGAAGTCACCAAGTACTCCAATGCCAGTACCGGTATCATACTGAGCATTGTACCCAGTAGACATATTAGATGGGATCGGTAATGTAATACCTCCACTACCGCCATCTGCCTTAGCGCCATCCTTCTTCGTTGCTCTGTTACGAGGCTGAGGTGTAAATGTGACATAGTTCTCTGATATCTCTACAGGGAATCTCAAGCTGCCACCAGCCGATACGGTTGTCAAAGATGCTAATGCATCTTCTTCTGAGGCCTCGGTTGTATTGTCAACATCTTCTGCCATATGTCAGCCTAAATAGTTTAATGAGAACACATAAGGGATACTATAAACCACGCAATCCTAACAAGTACAAAGGTGATCCCGATTGTATTATTTATCGGTCCAGTTGGGAAAGAATGTTTATGGTATATTGTGATAACAACCCAAATGTGCTGGAATGGTCTAGTGAAGAAGTAGTTATCCCTTACAGATCACCCATTGATGGTCGTTTACATAGATATTATCCAGACTTTCTAATCAAGGTACGCACTGCTAGAGGTGCTACTGATACTATACTTATCGAAGTTAAACCATACGCTCAAACACAACCTCCTACTGTTCGCAGCCGTAAGACCAAAAAGTATATCAATGAGGTTGCTACTTACGGCATAAATAGTAGCAAGTGGCAGTTCGCCAAGGAGTACTGTAAAGATCGTGGATGGAAGTTCCAGATCGTTACAGAGAAAGAGCTAGGAATCTAATGGTCGCATACGTTTTCGATAGAATCATCGCACAGGGTGCTAGAGCAGGACAAATACCAGCTCGTACTCAGCAAGCGCGTGACTGGTTCAGAGACAAAGCATCTAACACTAGAGCAACTACTGGTAGACTTATCTCTAGTAGCGATAATGTAGTCGCTAAGCCAGAAGTAGGTGGCATGTTTCTGTTTGGATATGATCCTAAGC
>Ga0222719_10003246_pt1 | contig 14528 bp, 16 predicted proteins | sample C33_34DmetaG_FD_165039 | JGI IMG/M metagenome (GOLD analysis project Ga0222719, IMG submission 165039) | Estuarine water microbial communities from San Francisco Bay, California, United States - C33_34D | ecosystem: Environmental > Aquatic > Marine > Unclassified | place: USA: California...
ACTGGAATTTCTTCAGCATATGCTCACAGACAGAAGAATGCTATAAATTATAAGTTTTTTAAGCCAATAGCTTTAGGGATAGTTGTTGGAGCATTTCTTGGCGCTTTATTTGCAGTCCAGCTTAATGGAAATATTCTTAAAATTATTATAGGTATCTTTGCTCTTTTTGTTGCAATTCAAATGGGTGTCAATAGAGAGATAAAGTTTAAAGAAAGAACTAAGCGAAATAAAGAGCCCTACTTTGTTGGTACTGGTATTGGATTCACCTCATCTATTCTAGGAATAGGTGGAGGAATTTTTTCTGTGCCCTACCTAAAAGCATCTGGATTACCTATGACTTCGAGTATTGGAACTTCTGCAGCATGTGGTGTTCCAATTGCCATCTTTGGTGCATTAGGTTATTTAATTTCAGGCATTAATAATGCGCTTCTGCCACCACTATCATTGGGCTACATATATATGCCAGGCCTTATAGGTATCAGTTTAACTAGTATAATTGCAGCTAAATATGGAGCCCATATTGCCCATCAAGTATCTGAAAAAATATTGAAGAGAATGATGGCAAGCATGATGTTGCTAGTATTTTTTTATATGGTTTTCTCATGATTATAGAATTATCAGAATTTTTTAATAACCCTTCATTAATCGAGATTGGTCCATTAAAAATACAATACTATGCTGTGACATGGCTACTATCTGCAGTCTTTATATATCTTTTTTTGAAATCGAATCAAATAATGATTGAACTTGGATTAAATCATGAAAAAGTTAATGATTTAGTTTTTCTTTATGGTCTATTTATTGGTGCTATGTGTGGAGGAAGAATTGGGTACATGCTTTTCTATGGAACAGATCAACTAATTAATAATCCAATATCATTGTTTTATATATGGCAAGGAGGCTTGAGTTTTCATGGAGGCTTAGCTGGAGTGGTTATTAGTTTCATAGTGTTTGCTAAAAAAAATAGTCTAAGTTTTTTAAGGCTTATGGATGGCGCAGCTCTTGCTATGCCGATAGGTCTTGGGCTTGTAAGAATTGGTAATTTCCTGAATGGTGAATTATATGGAAAGGAAACAAATGGAGGCTGGGGCTTTGTTTTTCCTACAGATCCATTTGGACTCTTACGACATCCTTCACAGTTGTATGAAAGTTTTGGAGAGGGCATGGTATTGTTTGTTTTGTTGTACTGGATAAATAAGGTTACAAAAATTCATGGAATTGTTTGCTCAAGCTTTTTAATTTTTTATGGATTAATAAGATTTTCTATTGAGTTCTTCAGGCAACCAGATTCTCATATTGGATATATCTTTCTAGACTCATTAAGTATGGGGCAGATTCTTTGTGTTCCTATGATAGTAATTGGATTTATAATGTTATTTTATTCAAGGAAAAATGCATGAAGGCTTATTTAGATCTGCTGCAATATATTTTAGAGAACGGTGAAAAAAGAGATGATAGAACCAATACAGGAACAATTTCCTCTTTTGGTCATCAGCTGTCATTTGATCTAGAAAAAGGCTTTCCTGCTGTAACAACAAAATCTCTTGCATGGAAAGGTGTAGTATCTGAGCTGATATGGTTTTTAGAGGGATCGAGCGATGAGAGAAGGCTTGCTGAAATCAGATTTGGTAAGAATAGAGAAGAGCTTACCGACTTAAAAAAATACTCAACTATTTGGACAGATAATGCTGACAATCAGGGTAGAGATTTAGGTTATGAGAATAATGAATTAAGGAAGGAGCTTGGACCAGTATATGGTGTCCAATGGAGAGATTGGGACGGCATTGATCAAATTAAAAATTTAATAAAAAACCTCAAAAATAATCCTGATAGCAGAAGACATATTTTATCAGCATGGAACGTTGGAAAAATTGACAAGATGGCGCTGCCCCCATGTCACGTAATGTCGCAATTTTATATCAGCAATGGAACCATAAGCTGCCACATGTATCAAAGAAGTGCAGACATGTTTCTTGGTGTTCCATTTAATATTGCAAGTTACTCCCTTTTATTAAGTATATTCGGAGAAATTTTAAATCTTAGACCCAAAAAATTTGTTCATTCATTTGGAGATGCTCATATATATTTGAATTCTGTAGATCAAGTCAAAGAACAAATATCAAGGAAACCATTTGATGCCCCTAAATTAATTATGCCAATACTTAATTCTCTTGAAGATTTATCATCATGTTCTATAGATGACTTTAAACTTGAGGATTATGAGTATCACCCTGCTATAAAAGCAAAAATGGCTGTATAAAATGAAAATTATTTCTCATCTTGTCGCCGTATCAAATGACCTTGTAATTGGGGCGGACAACGATTTACCTTGGAATTTAAAAGATGACCTTGCCCATTTTAAAAAATATACGCTCAATAAAATAATTATCATGGGAAGGAAAACATTTGAATCAATTGGCAAACCTCTTCCCAATAGAATAAATTACGTTATATCTAGAACATTAAAAGAAATAGATGGTGCTCATGTATTTGATAATTTAGAAGATGCCATGCTGGCTGCAGAAAAACATAATCACGAGATTGGTATAGCAAATGAGATAGTAATTATTGGTGGTGGTTATTTATTTAAAGAAACTTTACCTGTTATGAATAAACTAGTTATTACAAAAGTAGACTGTAATGTTTCGGGAGATATTTACTATCCAAAGATTGATATAAAAAACTTTAAACTTATTAATTCTGTGGCCTATTCAAAAAACTCAGATAATGACTATGATTTTATAATAGAAGAATACGAACAATTATGATTGGGACCTAATATACTCTCTTCTGAGTTCAATATTTTGAACTCTAATTTCTTCATTTTCTGTATACTTAATCCAGTTGTTAGCTGAAGTTTTGACTTGTTTGTCTTTATCTCTAGCAGCGATTCTGAATTCTTTTTTTGCATCATCAAACCGCTGCAGTTCGAAGTAAGCTTGACCAAGTGTAAGATGAACTTGAGAAACTTTATCAATCTTGCCTTTCTTAAGACCTTTTAAAATTGAGTCAACGGCATTTTGAATTTGATCTTCGCCTAAATATAAGTTCCCCAAAAGAACATATGATTTGCCATCTTTTGAAAGCTCGGCTGCTTTCTCTAAAACAGGAATTGCTTTGTCTATTTCTTGCGCCATTCTCCAAGAATCAGCTAGCAATCTTAAGTTTTTTTCTGTTTCTTTTATAACAGGACCGGTCTTTTCAACTTTTGATTCTTCTCCAGTTTGCTTGTTAACGATGGTTTCTGTATAAGTTACTATTTTCTTTTGCCCAGACTCTAGCACTTTTGCAGCCCAGTAAGGATTTTGATTAAGCAATAAAAGTTGAGCTAATGCTAAGTATTCACCCTGTTTATCTAATAAATCTTTTGCATGAGCTGCTTTTAGGGTGATCATATAGTCTCTCTCTCTATTTAATTCACCATAAGCCCCTCCCAACTGAAGAAAATATTGTTTTTTAGGATAAAGATTTACCAATATTTCATAAATTGCAAGTTGCTGAAGCAATGATTCTTTTTCTCCTATTTCTTTTTTTAATTCTCCAATAGTTGCAGCCAACATGTTGTACCAATTCTCTTTTGGTTTGTAGCCTTCCTCTTCAGCAAGAAGAATAGCCTTTTCTAAGGCTGATTTTGATTTTCTAAAATCACTCAAAGAATAATATGCTTGACCAAGCAAAGACCAGGCTTGAGCAGTTATTGTTTCAACTTGATCCATCCACTCAAGAATTAACTCAACTCCTTTTTTGTAGTCTTCTTGAACTAGACTAAGTTGAGCTAACGTAAATAATGCTGCATTTCTAATTGGTAAAGTTACTTCAGGTTCATCGATAACAACCTGATAAGCATTTATAGCTTTGTCATATTCTCCATCTGAAAAATATACATAACCCCAAGAATTCCAAACAACAGACCTATCATAACTTTTAAGATTGTCTTGATCATTGCGAAGCTCAGTTAAAATTTCTCTAACAGTTTCCATATCTGGAGCTGGTTCGCCTTTTTCATCTACTTCCTCTAATGCTTCGTAGACTTTTGTCATTTTTTTTGCAGTTTTTGTTGTTAGGGCTCTAGCTTTTTTATATTTTATTTTTTTTTCATTGTTACTTTGAGAAGAAGACTGAGCCTCTATGTAAGTAGTTGAGTAAGAAAATGAAAAGGCAAATATTGCCAATAAATGAAAAATTTTTAATTTTTTAAATATATTAATCATCTTGTGCCATAACGAATGTGAATTTGTGCAGTACGCCTTCAACAGGAGTAGCTTTTCCATCAACAATTTTTGGTTTATATTTTAGCTTCAAAGCAGCTCTTGCGGAAGCGCTATTAAAAATACCACAAGGTCTCATCTCAGACTCTGGGCCAGTTGGATCTCCACAATAGCCTTCTAATGCTTGAGCGTCTTCAACGGTACCAGTTTCAGTAATTGTAAAAGAAACAAGTGCAAATCCTTGAGTTCCCCTCTCTTGAGCTCTTCTAGGATATATTGGCTGCACTTTAAATAAAGGGATATATTCACCATCTCTAAAAAATGAGCCACCAGCTTTGAAGTTAGCCTTTGGTTTGGCGATTGTTACATCCAACCCTGTTAATGGTTGTAAATCTAACTCAGGTTGAGCAATATCCTCTGGTTGTTCTTCAGGTTTTTCAGGTTTATCAACTTCTGTTAAAAAGGTGTCTATTTGCCTTTCAGGCATAACAACATCAGCAAGCTTTACGGAAGTATCTTCTTTCATTCCGCTATCTCCTAAAGAAATTAGAATGACCATGATAAAAAATAAAACAGTTGTAATTATTACTGATAAACCAATACCAGCAGCATATTTATTTGCATTAAAAGCTTGATTATAAAGAGACTGTAGTGGGCTCCAAGCTTTTAAAAATGCTGATTTAAATTTATCCATATTTTAAAATAACTATTTTGGCTCAGAGGCTAAGGATATAGCATTTACTCCAGCTTCTCTTGCACCATCCATGACCTGAATAATAGTATCTGCCATTGCTTTTTCGTCTGCTTGAATTACGACTGATCCTTGTGGGTTGTCTGCAAGAAGTTTAACTACATTTGCTTTCACTTGTCTTACATCGATTCTTCTTCCATCCATCCATACTTCTCCAGTCGGTCCAACTGCAATTAAGATTGCTGCATTCTCTTGAGTTTCAGCAGTATCCGAGTCAGGTCGGTTAATTTCTAAACCAGGTTCTTTAATAAAATTTGCGGTAACAATAAAAAATATGAGCATGATGAATACAACATCAAGCATTGGCGTTAAGTTAATTTCATCACTTTCTTCTTGAACAGCACTACTAATAGCATTTCTTCTCATAATTTACCTCTATCTATATCCTATATATCTCTTTTTATAATTTCATTTAGTTCTGACTCATGTCTTTTACTTGTACTATTTAAATATATAGCAGCAAAAGAACCTGACAATGCTGCAACCATACCGGCCATAGTAGGGAGAGTAGCTTTTGAAACTCCTCCAGCCATTGCTCTTGCATCACCTCCGCCGTTAAATGCCATAACTTGGAAAACTTCAATCATTCCGGTTACTGTTCCAAGCAAACCCAAAAGAGGAGCCAAAACAATACAGGTCTGAATTATGCTTATATTTTTGTTTATTTCTAACTTAGCTTTAGAAATCATCATTTCTCTAATTTGCAGAGCATGCCAAGACTTTTTATCTTTTCTAGAGTTCCACTTATTAGCAAGGCCAGAAATATAATCTTGATATGCGTGAGATAAATACCATATTCTTTCAAAAATCATTCCCCACATGAAGAATACTAAAAAAGCAATAAGCCATAAAACAGTGCCGCCTTGTTCCATAAAATCTCTTATTGAAGAGATGGCTTCTGTAATAGCAAACAGCATACTTAAGACCTACTTAGACTCTGCCCTTTCTGCTAGAATACCTGTGCTTTGCTCTTCAAGGATACTTATGATTCCTCTAGCAGACGACTGCGTAAAGGAATGCAATAAACTTGTAGGTATAGCAACTAACAAGCCTAAAACAGTTGTTACAAGAGCTTGTGATATACCACCAGCCATCAACTTTGGATCTCCGGTTCCGTATAAAGTAATCATTTGGAATGTTACAATCATACCTGTAACTGTTCCTAATAAACCTGCTAACGGAGCTATCACTGAAATAATCTTTATAAAACCAATCCCTTGGTCTATTGCAGGTCTTTCAGCCATAATCGCTTCAGCAAGCTTGAGCTCTAATGTGTCAATATCTTTGTCAAAGTTATCTTTACCAACTTTAAGAACTCTTCCCAACGGATTGGACGCATCAGCAACATCTTGATTTGCTTGTTTTCTTACTGCCGTTCCTAAGTTGTATAAACTATATAGCTTATAAAATGCAAATATTACGGCGATAATACCAACAGCGATAATGGCATAACCTACTTCTCTACCCTGTTGAGCTCTTTCAAGCAAAGATGGTGTTTGGATTAAGTTAGCCAACAAGCTACCTCCGGTTGGGCCGGTAGGATCTATACCAAATTTGACTTGATCTCCTGCATTGGCATTACCTATTTTCTTTGCAGTTTTAGTATATCTTCCAGCTGGTTGTCTTGGAAGAAAAGCATATTGACCCTTTGAGGTTGCATATTCTAAATACTTTCCATCACATACTGCATTAAATAATCCAATTCTTGTGACATTACATTCAGAAGTCTCACCATCGACATCAATAACACTCGCAGTAAAGGAAACAACTTGTCCACTGGCAACCATTTCTCTTTGTAGCTCATACCACAAACCTTCAATCTCACGGATTGTCGGCAATTCTGTTGTTTCAGACATCTTTCCAGTAAGTTCGTTTAAAAATCTTACTCTATCCTGACCATATTCAGCTCCAGTTAAAGATCCAGAAAATTGAACAGCCGCTTCTCCAGCCGAGCTTTGCAAATGTCCAAATAGTTCTACTAGAGAACCTAATTCCTTATTATATGCCTCCTCTTTAACCCTAAGAATTTCCTCATTTTTCTTATATTCAGCTTCCAAAGTATCTGCTATTTTTTCTTGTCTAGCTAATTCTCTTTTTTCTGCAGCTAAAACAGATGCCTGCTTATTTTTATCAGCTAAAAACTTGTTTTCTCTTTCAGTATTAGCCGCTTGTTCCTTGGTTTTACCTTCCTTAACAAGCATTAAGAGAGCTTCTACTGTAGAGACCTCTTCTACCTCTTCAGTTGTGTCTTGTGCAAATAAAAAGCTAGTCATTAAGACTAGAACTATTGGTAATTTATATAAACTTTTCATTATGCATCTCCTTTGATGACAGGCATCATTAACATATCGGTAGGTGCAAGTTTTTTAGCCATTCTTATACCATCTCTAATTGGTTTTCTATATGAGCCTGGTAAATCATCCCATTGATTTGTTTCATTGTTCCATCTTCCGCTGGATTGTTCGTCTTTAGTTTGATAAAACATTCCAATTCTTCCAATCACTAGAATATTAACTACAGTTCCATCAGATAAAGTGCTCTCATATGTGTCAATTTTTCTACCGTATTCAGCCTCAATATTATAGGCCTCCAAAACTTGTCTTACCTGCTCTGATGCTGTAACTTTTGGCTTTGAAAGCGATGATCTGACTAGATCGATTCTATTTTGTCTTTCTTCCATTCTGAAGGGAGTATCTAATGAAATAAAAGACTCTAAGCTATCTAACATTTTTTGTGCTAATGGTGGAATTTGTCTTTGCATTACAACCACCTGAACTAATTGCTCATCTAGTTTATCCATTAAATCTAATTGAGCTTGAATCTGAATTCTCTTTTGCTCGTTATAGAGTTTTAAGCCTTCAACTTGCTTTGAAACAGCTTTCCATTCATTAACGATTTTATCGGTTTGTCTTTCTGTTTTATCAATCTTTTCTTGAGATTGAGCTGATAATTGTTGATTCTCTCTACCAACCTCTAAAACATTTTCCATTTCTGAAGAAATTAAAAAAGTAGAGAAAGAAAATAACATGCACAACTGCAATACTTTGGTATGGTAATTCATATATGTCTCCCTTAAACGACTGAACATGTTAACAGTCATACACTAAATAATAAAACTTTTTTTTACTTTTTTTAAGTGTAAATAAAAAACTTGTTTTTATAATTTAATAATTAAAACAGGGGTATCAGATTTATATTTTATATATGCCTCATCATGACCCCACTTTTTATCAGCTCTCGATTCTAGCATTCTTACTCCGCTTACATACATAAGAAGAATATAAGTAAACAACGGAGATATTAAGGTAAGGTATTGAGGGCCTTTAAGAGATGAAAAGGACATAACAGCAATACCTGTCCATAAAACTATTTCACCAAAAAAATTTGGGTGCCGAGATTTAGCCCATAACCCTGTAGTAATGAATTTATCTTTGTTTTCTGGAAAGGATCTGAATTTGGACTTTTGATTATCAGCAACAACTTCTATACAAAACCCAAGCATAAATAAGGCAAAACCTATATAAAATAGTGTATTTACGATAACCCCAGTGCTGGATGAAATTGCTGTCAAAGCACACATAGAGCAAAGCGATACCCATAGACCTTGCAATGTCCATGTCATAAAAAATTGTGTTGCTGATGGTTTTATTGTTCTAAATCTTTTATCTTCACCATCTTTGTGTATTCTCATAAACAAAAAACTACCGAGTCTAATTGCCCAAATAGAAATAAGCATGACAACGGCTATGCTTGCTCCACTATAATTTGCCATTCCATTTGAAGCCAAAATTAATGAATACCAAATTACAGTAAGATAGGTAAGACTCCCCGTTAAATCATAGAATTTTTCAGTTTGAAAAACATAAGCAGGAATAAATGCAATCCATTGTATTATGAAGGCTAAAATAACTACTTTTAAGACGTTATCTATATCAGTTACTGCGGCAATTGATACTGCTATAAAAAATACTACAAGAGATATTAATATGTTAATGAGTGCTTTCATGTATTGCTTCGACTCCTAATAAGGTTTCACATGATAACTATAATACAAATGTTAAAACAATTCATATGTGGTTAGTTAGATAGTTTCTCTTCAAGAAGTTACAATTGCCATTATGATAATTAATCAAACTATTTCATAGTTTTCCTAATTAACAAAGAATAAAATAGCATAAAAAATTAAATTAAGATGAAAATTTCAACCAACCAATTTAAAAACGGAACCAAGCTTCTAATAGATAATGCTCCATGTTCGATTATAGAGCATGAATTTCACAAGCCCGGAAAGGGCCAAGCTGTTATGCGAGTAAAATATAAAAACCTTCTTACTGGAAATACGAATGATAAAACATTCAAATCCGGAGAATCTGCTGAAGCCGCTGATGTAAATCATAAGGATATGGAATTTCTATATTCGGATGGTGAAACTTGGCATTTTATGGATCCAAGTAGTTATGAACAGATTGAAATAGGTGTAAATGAGATTGGGGATGCAAAAAAATGGCTTGTTGGCCAAGAAACATGCGAAATGATTCTTTGGGATGAAAAACCAATTCAAGTAAACCCCCCTGCAAATGTAGAATTAAAAATAGTGAAATCAGAACCTGGTGTTAAGGGTGATACTGTCTCAGGCGCTACAAAACCTGCAGAGCTTGAGACTGGTGTTGTAATTCAAGTACCTCTTTTTGTTAATGAGGGCGAGATTGTAAAAGTTGATACTAGAGATGAAAGCTATCTTGGAAGAGCTAAATAATGATAGACACATTAAATGAAGAAATAAGTAAATTTTTGTCTTCATTTTTAAATACTGAGGATAAAAAATTAAGTCTAATAGAAAAAAAATTCTCATCTACTATTACTGATGATTTAAATAAGGGCCATATAACCTCGAATGTTTGAATGATAGCTGGAAGCATTTTAAAAAAGAATCCAAAAGAAATAGCTGATGCTTTGGTCGAATGGTTAAAAAAAACAGATAACTTCCATGAGATTGAATCTGCTGGTCCCGGATTTATAAATGTTACTCTTAAAAGATCAGATTTTATTGCCACGGTTGATAAAATTAATGAGGACTCAAAAAAATTTGGTGAATCGGATTATGGTAAAGATAAATCAATTCAAATTGAATTCGTTTCAGCAAACCCAACCGGCCCTTTGCATGTTGGACATGGAAGAGGGGCTGCTTACGGAGATGCAATAGGTAGAATTCTCTCATCCTCTGGCTATAAAGTTCATAAAGAATACTATATCAATGATGCTGGAAGACAAATGGATATTCTTACAGCTAGTGTATTTGTACGAATCTTTGAGAGTGAGTTAGATAATTTTTTTCCAAGAAATGCATACAAGGGGTCGTATATTTCTGAAATTGCTATGGCATTCAGAGATAAAAATAATTGCAGCCTAGATACTGATGGGTATGCTCTTATAAAAGACCTACCTAAAGATGAAGAAAAAGAAATAGATGAATTAATACTTAGAATAAAAACTACCTATGAGGCATGGCCTAAAATAAAATCTTTTGCTTTAGACGAGGTTTTAAAGACTATAAAAGAAGATCTTGAGAGTTTTAATGTATCTTTTGACAATTGGTATAGCGAGTCCAGTCTCGGGAGTTTAGATGATAAAAATTCTAAAATTAAAAAAGCCATAGATACTCTTATTACAAGTAAACTTGCGTACGAAGATAATGGCGCCATCTGGTTAGACACTAGCAAAAGTGGTGATGATAAAAATAGAGTTTTAATAAGAGATGATGGGAGAACAACTTATTTTGCGTCCGATGTTGCTTACCATAAAGATAAGATAGATAGAGGCTTTGATAAATTAATAAATGTTTGGGGAGCTGATCATCACGGCTATATAAAAAGAATTGAAGCATCAATTGAAGGCCTTGGTTTTGATAAAGAAAAATTAGATGTCCAGCTTGTGCAATTTGCAAATCTCTTCAAAGATGGAAGTAAGGTAAAAATGTCTACAAGATCTGGTGATTTCTATTCTTTGGCTGACTTAATTGGTGAAATTGGTACTGATGCCTCCAGATTTTACTATCTTTCAAAGCAAGCAGATCAGCATTTAGATTTTGATTTAGACCTGGCTAAGGCAGATAACAAAGAAAATATTTTCTACTACATACAATATGCTCATGCACGAATATGTTCGTTATTAAGAAAATATAATGATAGCCACGGCTCAATGCCAGAAAATGCAAGCGCTATAAGCGGTGGCTCTTATTATAATTGTGATGAATTAATTCATGGAATGAGCAAATACCCCCATGTAGTTTTGAGAGCATCTATATCTCTACAGCCTCATTTAATTATTTACTACTTAAAAGACTTTGCTCATAGCTTCCACAGTTTTTACAACGATAATCAAGTTTTAACTGAATCTAAAGAAAATATAGATTCAATAGTTTTTTGTTTAAATGCAGCCAAAATAGTTATTGCTAACGGGCTCAAACTTTTAGGGATAGAGCCAATAGAAAAAATGTAAATGGCATGAAAGACTACGCTAATAGAAATAAATCTAGAAAAAGAAATATCACAAGAAAAAAAACTGTATTTAGATCTAAAAAAGATAACAGCCCTCTCATATCAAAAAAAATAATTTCTGGAATTATATTATTAGCATTAGCTCTGGGAGCTATTTCGTTACTATATTTTGATACAGACGTTTCTAGCATTAAGCCAAGAGAGAGTTCTAATAAAATTAAAATAGATTTTCCGACATCTCTTACTAAAAATTCTGTTCTTATAGAAACAGAATCAGAAGAAAATTTCCTTTCCTGTGAGTACTTTGTTCAAATTGGGGCATATGGCAATAAGAAATATGCTTATGAAGCAAAAGATATCCTAAATGAAATTGAGCTCATTACTATCAATGAAATATATAGTAGCTCGAAACCTGGCAAGCTATTGCATAGCGTTATAACTGGTCCATATGAAAACAGATCAGCTGCAAATAACATAAAAGAAAAAATTACAAACAGGGGTTTTGATCCGCAATTGAGAACCTTATGCGAAAAGAATTAGAAACAAATATTAATTCTCTTGAACTCAAGATTGCTAAAGCAAGTAAAACTCTATCTAAAAACCTCAGTGACGTTTTTTTAATTGCTGTATCAAAGAAAAAAAATATTGAGCATATTAGAACAGCCCATAATTTGGGCATAAATAATTTTGGAGAAAATTATGCACAAGAACTTGAAGAAAAAGCCAATAATATGGATGGGAATGTGTGCTGGCATTTTATAGGACCTCTTCAATCTAATAAGGCAAAAATTATTTCTAAATATGCTGACTGGATACACACAATTGATAGAAAAAAAATAGCAGACAAAATAAATGAAGAGTGTAAAAAGATTAATAAAATTATAAATGCCTGCATTCAGGTTAATATTTCAAATGAGTCAACAAAATCAGGAATTAATCCTGAAAATCTTATGATTTTTGCTAAATATGTAGATTCTATGGAAAATATTAATTTAAAAGGCATAATGGTTCTCCCAAGTTTGGGTGAAAATAATAAAAAACAGATGCAAGACTCAAAATTGCTTCATGAAGAGCTGGTATCAGTTTTTCCTCATGCAGAATACTTATCGATGGGAACAACTAATGATTTTGAGACCGCGATTGTATCTGGCTCTAATATGATTAGAGTTGGTGAGTTAATTTTTGGCAAAAGGTAATGAAAAAAATAGTTTTTTATGGATCAGGGAATATGTCTCAAGCTCTAATATCGGGTTTACTATCGGCCGGATACAAGAAAAATCTTATCGAGTTTATTGATAGAAATAAAATAAACTCAAGGAAAACTAAAAAACTCGGAGCAACAAAAACCAATCTCAAAACTATTGATACGAAATCAATTATTTTTTTGGGGGTCAAGCCAAAAGATGCCATGAACGCATACACTGAAATATGTACAGTAGTAAAAAAACCAAAAATTGTGTCTGTGGTTGCTGGCATAAAATCAAATAAGTATTTATCTGCATCTAGGGGTGTTGAACTTATCAGAGCTATGCCAAACACCTCATCTAAATTCAATAAAGGCATAACCGCCATCTGTAATTGCAATGCAAATAAAACAACTTTTAATCAAGTATCTTCAATATTTAAAAAAGTAGGTACTACTATAGATATTGTCAAAGAGAATAAAATTGATGATTTTACTGGGCTAATAGGAAGCGGTCCTGCCTACTTCTTCTATCTTTTAAAAGTATATGAAAAAAGAATCTTAAGACTCTGCGATGGGGATAAATCAAAAAAAGATACTATTATTTGTAATTTATTGGAAGGAGTTTCATATTCAATTAATGATAATAGTAATCTTGATGAACTAATTGCCTCAGTTGCTTCAAAAAAAGGAACAACCGAAGCTGGTTTAAAAAGTTTTAAATCATCAAAATTATCTCAAAATTTTGAAAAAGGGATAGCTGCAGCAATCAAGCGAGCTAAAGATATATCAGTTGAGTTCTAAAAATGAATGAATTATTAAGTCTGGGTTTGGGAGTTTTAAGTTATGCTTTCATTTTGCTTTTTATTTTTAATTTACTGAAGATTGATTACTACAATCCAATAGTTAAGGGTTTTGTAAATATCTATAAGCCTATTTCTAAAGTATCCATTTTTTCAAATCACCTTTATACGATATTTATTATTGCTGTTCTGTTCAGGTTTTCTAGCTTTTATATTCTGTACTCATCTCAGTATGACTTATATACACTCGGCTTAGTATCATTAATTGAGGTTTTAAATACTTCACTTACAATTTTTTTCTTTTCAGTTATTGGGGCAGTTATTCTTAGCTGGGTAGCTCCTAATAGCCCTCACCCAATGCTGCAAATCATTGAAGAAATTTCTTCCAAACTTCTTGCACCAATTAGAAAATTTATACCTTCTGCAGGCGGGCTTGATTTTTCTCCAATATTTGCCCTAATCCTAATAAGGCAGCTAGAGATAATGCTAGCTAGTATAATTAGATCAATCATATGAAAACGAAAACCGAGCTAATTAAATTTAATCAAGGCTTAGATCTAGAGTCTGGAGTAAGACTAAATACATTTGATCTAATGGTTGAGACATGTGGTGAGCTGAATAAAGATAAAGATAATGCAATCTTGGTATGTCATGCATTTTCAGGAAATCACCATGCTGCAGGCAAATCATCTGATAGCGAAGCTTTGGGTTGGTGGGATGAAATTATTGGTTCAGGAAAAGCAATTGATACCGATAAATTTTTTGTTGTTTGTTCTAATAATTTAGGCGGTTGCTCTGGTTCATCTGGACCACTTAGTCTTAATCCTAAAACTAATGAATTATATGGGAAAGATTTTCCATTAGTCTCGGTAACCGACTGGGTAAACTCGCAAAAACTTTTATCAGATTATTTGGGTATTTCAAAATGGCATATGGTTGCAGGCGGAAGTCTTGGCGGCATGCAAGCTCTTCAATGGGCTATTTCATATCCTAACAAGCTTAAAAAAGCAGGTATATTTGCTACAGCAACAAAATCTAGTACTCAAAACATAGCTATGAACGAGGTTGGAAGGGAGGCTATAAGAA